>Ga0164290_1000835_pt1 | contig 74359 bp, 67 predicted proteins | sample Micstemetagenome_FD_108782 | JGI IMG/M metagenome (GOLD analysis project Ga0164290, IMG submission 108782) | Contaminated culture microbial community from soil near Moab, Utah, USA - Microcoleus steenstrupii SON62 (Illumina Assembly) | ecosystem: Environmental > Terrestrial > Soil > Soil crust...
AGTGTTCTATAACCAGCGGCGGCGCCACTCGACCTTGGGCCAGATCAGCCCGGCCGCGTTCGAGCGACGGGCACTGACTCAGGCAGCGTAGTTAAACCGTCCACGGGATCGGATCAAGCCCAGCAGTGAGGATTCAGACGGTCAATCCGATGCGTCTCACCTGTTAGGCCTAGAGTTCCTGGACGCGTCCAGCCTGACCCGATTTCATGTGCCGAGCGGTTTGCCGATTTTCAACCGGAAACGCGCCGAGCGACCGCGCTCCAGAGGCACTTACTCGGCACCTCTGCTCGTCGTCAAGGAGATGCTCAACGAAGGCCCTCGAGTGGTGGCGGCCGCCGCTGATCGAGACGTCGTGTTTACGAATGCCTGCTACGGAGCGTCGCTGCCGGGTAAGGACGCTGCGGTCGCCCACCTCCTAGCCGCAGTTCTCAGTTCATCTTTGGCATCGTGGTTCTTCATCATGTGTGCTTCGGAGTTTGGCATCTGGAAGCGACGGCTTCTTAAGGAAGACATCGCCTTGTTGCCTGTGCCCCCACTCAGTGCCGTCGTCGAGACTGAAGCGGGCCGCCAGTTGCTGGCTGCGGTGAATCAGCTGGAGACTCGCGGGGTGCTCGATGCCGTCGATTTCACGGCGCTTGATGATGCCGTCCTCGATTTGTATGAGGTGACGGGATCGGATCGACTAATCGTGGCTAGTGGCCTCGCGCGGGCCGGCTGCGAGTGGAAGGAGGGCCGGACTTGGTACACCGCACCGGCAGGAATAGCTGATCTGCTTGCTTACGGCGCGGCCTTCAATGGCGTCATCGGGGCCTGGCTGTCCGCCCGAAATGAGCGGCGCATTCGCGCGGAGGTGATTGCGCTGCCCCATTGGGAGGCCCTTCGCGTAGTCCGGTTTGTTCTTGAGGACAAGTTGAGGTCTCAGCAGAAGGCCGACGTTGAGGTAATCGAGACCGACACTGATTTGCGGCGAGTGCTCAGACAGATTGGCGACCGGCTGAATGTGCAGGTGGCGACCGCTCTCGCCGGAAAGCGCGAACTGCGCATACACGGCCGAGATGAAGTCTGGATTGTCAAGCCGGCAGCGAGACAGCATTGGCTGGGGATCAACGCGATAGAAGACGCCGATTCCGTTGTAGCTGAGAGCCTGCGAGGCGCGCCCTTGTGAAGATTCCATATTCCGAACCGTCGTCAATCGGACAGGTCGCAATCTCGTTGCCCGTCGAGATCGCCGCCGCCATTCTCGCGACGATCATGGAGGGGTGGCAGCACGCTTTGACGACACCAGAGGTCTACAGCGGGGCGCATGAAGTGCCGATGACTGAGCGCCTGCGCGACGGAATGCAGGCCTGCATTAAGACGAGAAAGTACCCGTGGTGCGAACAGATTGCCGTCCTCCCAGGCACCGAAAGCAGATCGCCAGGCGTCCTGGTTCCAGATGGCGTAACGGACATTGCTGTCTTCGTTGTGCCCATCTTTCAAGCTAGAGGAGAACAGAACCCCCACGCGATCATTGAATGCAAGCGTATCGCCGGTACCGACGGGACCTTGTGCCGCCATTACGTGACTCAAGGGATCGATCGTTTCGGAAGTGGCAAGTACGCTGCAGAGCACTCCGTCGGATTCATGGTCGGCTACGTGATTGATGGTACGAGCACCGCTGCGGCAGCTGGCGTGAATGGCTGTCTCGCAAAGGCGAAACGTGCGGCCGAGCGTCTCACCTCCCAATCTGACGGGCATTGGCATAGCGAACACCCTCGTCCCAAGCAATCGATACCAATCAATTTGAGCCATGCTCTCCTGATGACCACGAGGTCGGCGCCACGCCAGCGATCCTCTCTGGCGTGATCTGCACGAGCCCATGTCTGCCAGGGCCATCTGAAGACCAGCACTAGCACAGGAGAGTCGTCGTAGACGGCGCGTAGGGGAACATACGAGTCGAGCTAGTTAGTATGTCCAATGCAATAGGCCGCACTGTGACGTCTCTTGTCCTGAACAATGGACATCGAAGGCTCGCTACCTTCTGGTCCCGACTAGTCAAGAGGTGCGCCGCGATCAACCGTCGATGTGAAAGCCTCGGCCTTTCGCACGTACGGGTGTCGATCAGGGCGTCTGCGCAGCCAGCAGGCGGCGGACGGTAGCGACCAGCGAGGCCGGTGAGCACGGCTTGTCGAGCACGGCATCGCATCCGGCCGCGACGGCTTCGGCTTCGTGCGACGCGGCCATGCCGCTGACGACCACGATCCGAATGCCCTGCAGTGCCGGATCACCACGCAGGGTGCGGCATAACTCGAGGCCATCGCCATCTGCCATGTCGATGTCAGTGACGACGAAGTCCGGGGTCGTGGTCTTCGCCAGCCGAAGCGCGCTTTGGCCGCCTGACGCCTCGAACACCTGGAGGCCCGACCGCCGCAGTGCCTCGCAGAACATCTCGCGGACCATCTGCTCGTCATCGACGACAAGGCCCTTTGGAACCGTCATCGCCGACCACAGTAAATTCGACGACTTGGCCGCGCTGTTCACTTCTGAACAGCCTCCACTAATTCAGTCCGGGGCGAGCCGGACTAGCGCTCGCCGATGGCGACCAGGTGCCCGCGCGTCCGGAACAGGAACGTCCCCTCAGAAATGGCCGGCGTCGCCATCGCCACTTCACCCAGCGGGTTGGTCGACAGCAACTCGTAGGTCGTCCCCGCCCTGACCACGTAAACGTCGCCGTCTTCACTGGTGAAATACAGGAGGCCGCCGGCGGCCACGGCCGACGCCGAGAACCCGGTGCGACCGTCACCGAGCCGTGCCTGGTAGTGGCGCACGCCGGTCTTCGCATCGAACGCGCTCAGCACGCCGTTGTCGCGGCAGACATACAGGATGTCGCCAACGACAATCGGTGTCTGCATGTAGCCGCCATCGCGGAGATAGCTCCAGGCAATGTGCGCGTTCGAGGTTTCTCCCTCGTTGAGGGAGATGTCGCCACTGGCCGACGGCTTGATCGCATAGATCGGCGCCATCTTCCCGTGCGCGTTGGTGATGAACACCAGGCCATGCGCGACGATCGGCGTCGGCACCGGGATGTCGCCACCGCCGGTCATGCGCCACACCTCCTTGCCGGTCTCGAGGTCGTAGCCGCCAATGTGTTTCCAGCCGTTCACGATGACCTGGTCGCGACCGTTCATGTTGACCACGGCCGGCGTGCTCCACGTCGGCACGTCGGCGCGGGCCGTGCGCCACAGCTCCTTGCCGGAGCGCACATCGAACGCCGCCACGAACGAGCCCTTCTGCACGTCGGCCTGCACGACGACCCGGCCGTTGTGAATGATGGGGGAGCTCGCGAAGCCCCACTGCGCCTCGGGCGCCATGAAATAGCCGGAGTCGAGCGCACCGAAATCCTTCTTCCAGACCAGGCCGCCCTTCATGTCGTAGGCATACAGGCCCTCGGAACCGAAGAACGCGACGATATGCGTGCCGTCGGTGGCAAGTGTCGAACTCGCGTGGGTCGACTTGGGGTGACGCTTGATCACCGGCACGCCGGTCTTGGCCGTCTGTTCCCACCGCAGCTTGCCGCTGTTCTTGTCGAAGCACATCACGAGGAATCGGTGGACCGTGGTGTCGAGCACCGAGCCGATGTCGCCATACAGACCGACCTTGAGTTGGGGGTCAGGCGTGCCGCTGACCGCGCTGGCCGTGCAGACCGTGTCGCCCCAGACCACCGGGCTCGAGTGACCGAGGCCGGCGACCGGTACCTTCCACTTCACGAGCCTGGCGTCGGGCACGCTCCACGACACGGGCACCGCGCTGCCGTCGTTGACGCCGGCCGCGGCAATGCCCCGGAACCCCGGCCAATCGACCCCGGCGCGCGGGCCACGGCCTTGCGCCACAACCGACGACACGGCCGCGAGCGCAATTCCGCACCCGAGCACCCCAGCACCTAAGCTCTTCAGCACATTCATTGTGGGTACCAATTAGCAAATCGAACATCGATGTTCTTCGGAGCGAGCGCGGCCCTCAGTTCCTGCAGTCCCCGCGTCGTTGGCGTGGGGCGGGTACCACCGGCCGGCACAGGTCGCACCCAGTCCTGATCGTAGTGATATGGATACACGACCTTCGGCGCCATCGCCGACAGGCATTCAATGGCCGCCGCCGGCTCCATGCGCGCTTGCGGCAGGTTCATCGGGAAGAACGCGACATCGACATTCGTCACCGCCCGCACTTCAGGCACACACTCGGTCACACCGACCACATAAATGCGCTTGCCGCCGACCGTGACGACGTAGCCGTTGGCTTCGCCCTTCGGATGGTACGGTTCGCCAGGCTTGATGTCGTACGCGGCAATGGCTTCGACCGTGATCGGGCCGAACTCCCTGGTGTCGCCGTTCTTCATCACGAGGCCGTCGGGCACCTGCTTCAGCCCGTTGGCCGCAATCACCACCGGCGCGCCTGGCTTGCGCAGCCGGGCAATCGCCTTCACGTCCAGGTGATGCGCGACATCGTCGGTGATCAGAATCAGGTCGGCTGGTTTGGCCTTCGACAGGTCCGCGAGGCTCCACGGGTCGATGTGGATCACACGGCCGGCATGTTCGATTTGGATGCTGGAGTGGGTGAATGGGGTGATCTCGACGTCGCCGAACCTGTCGGCGGCAGTTAACGACGCTGTCAGCAGCAGGGCGAGAAGCAAGGTCCGGCTAAAGCCGGACGCCACATCAAGGGTCATGGCAACCTGTAGGCGATAAGCTCGCCAGGGCTGGTGGAACTGCCGGCGGCGACGACGATGTACTGCTTGCCGCCGTGCATGTAAGTCATGGGATTGCCCGTTTGCGCGCCCGACATGCGCACCGCACCGACCTCGGCGCCGGTCTTCTTGTCGTAGGCGCGCAGCATGGCGCCCCGGCCCCCGCCCGGCATGGCGACCGTGCCGCCCTCGCCGGAGATCAGCAGCGTCTTGGTGACGAGCGTGCCGATGCCGCCGGAACTGCCGCCCGCGCCGCCCGGGCGCCCGGTTCGCGGAATCGTCAGGCCCTTCAGGGCAGGGTGGTTGCGGATCGCATCGGGTGTCTCACCGTGGGCGATCTGCCAGGCAATATCGCCTTTGTTCAGGTCGATCGCGGTAATGCGGCCCCATGGTGGTTTCACGATCGGAATGCCGTTCACCGACAACCCGCCACCGCCATCGTCCGAGGCCCCGCCGGCGCTGACGTAAGCCATGTCGGAGCGCGCGGGATCGTTCACCATCGAAAGCACCCGGACCATGGTGTGCGAATAGACGTAGAGCAGGCCGGTTTCCGGATCGAAAGAGCCGCCCGGCCAGTTGGCGCCATTCGGAATGAACAACAAGCCATCTTTGCCGTTCTCGCCGCGCACGATCGGCGGCGTGAACAGGGGACCAATCTTGTGCTTCGCCACGATCGCCAGCGCCTCGGCCTTGATCTCGGGCGTGAAGTCGACGACGAAGTCTTCGAGAAAGCCCTGGCGTTCGAATGCCGGCGGCCGGGTGGGGAAGGGCTGCGTCGGCGAGTACCACTCGCGAGGCACCGTGCCTTGTTCAACCGGTCGCTCTTCGATCGGCCACACCGGCTCGCCGGTCTTACGGTCGAACACGTAGACGAAGCCCTGCTTGGTGGGCTGCGCGACGGCGGCGATCTTGCGGCCGCCGACGGTAATGTCGACGAGAATCGGCGCGCACGGGATGTCGTAGTCCCAAATCGGATGGTGCACGAGCTGGTAATGCCACGCGCGCTTGCCGGTCTGCAGATCAACTGCGACCAGGCTTTCCCCAAACAGGTTGTTCCCGGGCCGGTGGCCACCGTAGTAGTCGCCGGTCGGGCTCTCGACCGGCAGGTACACCAGGCCGAGTTGCTCGTCGACGGCGAACTGCGTCCACACGCCGGTGTTGCCGGTGTACTCCGCGGACTTCTCGAGCCAGGTGTCGTGGCCAAACTCGCCCGGGCCGGGAATGGTGTGGAACGTCCACAGCCGCCGGCCGGTCCGCGCATCGAAGCCGCGCACGTACCCCTTCGCATTGGTCCGGCTCTTCGGAATGGTGCCCGAACGATGGGCGGCACCGATGATGACGACGTTCTTGGCCACGACCGGCGCGCCGTTCCAGGCGATGTCGGCCTCGACCAGGTCGAGCGGCTGGTCGGCATCCCGCCTGAGGTCGATGACGCCGTTGACGCCGAAGTCCTTCAGTGGATGGCCGGTCCGGGCGTCGAGCCCCACCAACTGGTAGCCAATGGTGACGTAGAAGACACGCTCGTCGCCCTTGCCGTCGCTCCAGTAGCCGACGCCGCGTCCCGACAGGCGGCGCGACGACAATTCGGCCCGGCGGCCCTCTTCGAGCCGATGCATCCACAGCAACTCGCCGGTCGCGGCATTGAGCGCGACGGCGTTACGATGCTCGCCGGCGGTGGCATACAGCACGCCGTTGATCATCAGCGGGGTGGTCTGCAGGTTGAAGTCGGGCCGCGAGCCGAGGTTCTCGGTCCTGAAGCGCCACGCCACTTCCAGGTCCTTGAAGTTGCTGGGGTTGATCTGATCCAGCGGGGCGTAGCGGGTGACACCGAGATCACCGCCCCACGTGCGCCACTCACCGCCGGTGGCGCCGTGCTGCGCGCTGATGGCGGTCGACCCAAGCAGCATGACGAGGAGGACCCGCAACATGCGGCCTACTCTAGCACCAGCGCCGCATCCAGCACTCGTTCAGGTGTTGCCGATCGCATCCAGCGCCGCCTCCAGGTACCGGTGGTAGGGAACACCGCGCTCGAATCCCAACCGTGAGTCCTTCACGAAGATGTAGAAGTTGTTCAGCAACGGACCAGACGCCGGGTTGTTGCCCATCTGGTCCAGAACCCACCCAATCAAGGCATCGGCCGCCACCTTCAACTCGTCCTGGTGGACTCGGGCGGCGGAGGCGTCCGGGTCATTGATTCCCCGAATGAGGATCAACGACTCCGTCAGCGACAGGCACGCAGTCTCGGCTACCGCGCGGTATGCGTCGACGAGCGCGGCCAGCTCCACCTCGGCCCGGTCCATGTCCGAGAACGTCCGATCGGCCGACAGGCGGCGGTCCTGCTGGACTGTTGCGGCGGAGCCGCCGCGGCCGATCAGGGTCACCATGGATTCCACGCAGGGCGTGAAGCCGACGATCGCCAGCGCCCGCTCGGGCGCCGTCTGACCGGTCGATGCCATCAGGAGTGGCAGGAATCCGTCCTCGCGATCGCGCAACATGTGCGCGATCAGGGCGACTTTCACCTGGCCCTGGCGGCGCGATACCGCCTCTCGCGACTCGGACACTTGCAGGAAGGCACCATGTCCACCTTTGCTGAGCGCGTGATCGTACATGCGCAGCACCAGATCGACCGGCAGCACCACCGTGGCGATGCTGCCCGGCGCGTCGAAGATGAACACGTCACGCAATAGCGACGTCGTCAGCTCTGGAGAAACATGGCCGTCGATTCGGAACGCCCCCGAGTTGAGGAGCGCGATGTCCGCCCCAGTGGCATGTCGTATGGCGTCAGCCGCAAAATTGCCGAAGTCTGTACTATGCCAGCGAAGCGAGTGGTCTCGCGCGTCCAGGGCCGGCCCGTTAGGATCCAAGGCGAGCTTAAACACCGGCTCGTTGGGACTCCGAGTAGTCGCCATCTGCTGTTGCCAGTGGGCGATACGGGTGTCCGCAGCCGCGTCGATCGGCAGCTCGAACAAGTGGTCTCCCGAAATCTGCCAGGTGCTGGCCCTGAAGCCGAGGGCTGCGTCGAGGCTGGCCTCCTCGATGACTCGTACCGTCAAAAGGTTCCAACCGGCGTCTTCGTGTATTTGGCGGAGTGGACGCCGGTCAAACACCCGGCGGATCGTGGTTTCCATCGCCAGACGGAAATCGGGGCGGACTGCTCCTGCGGTCGACCGATAGTCAGCCAGCACTTGCGCGAGCAGGTCCGCATTGCTCTCAAACACCCGTGGCGGTCCACCCCGGTCCATGTGAGCCAGTTCCTCTTTGACTAGTGTCTCCATGTCCTTCGAAACTGCACGTCGCAGACCGAGCCGCACAGCAACGGGGGGGGGCGGCAATGCCGTCCTTGGGCAGCAGGGTCACCGTGATGGACTTCGCGTTCGAGCGGCACTTGAGCAGGGTCGCGTTCAGCCGGTCGTCTTCCCGCCACCCGATGTCGTGGTCGTGTCCCCCCATCACATAGACGAACCCGTCCTTGCCCCACATGCGGCTGAGCAGCGCCTGCAGGGCCTTGTCCTCGCTGCGGTCCATGTGACTCAGGACAATCAGCGCACCGACCGCCGGTGCCGGCGCACCTCGTCCACCACTCGTCCGATCAGGCGCTCATGGTCCGTGTCGTCCGCCATGGAGAAGCCCGCGCCTGCCGCTTTGCCGATCGTCTGCTCGCCCGCGATGCCGACGATGGCCACGAATGGGTCTCGCGGCGGCCACAGGACCAGTCGCTCCATGGCGAACTCCGGCGGCGACGCCATGTTCGTGAGGACGTGCCGGCAGCGAAACTCGCTGAGCCGCTGGCGCAGTACCTCGCGGCCGAAGTCGAACTCGTGGTTGCCGATCGTCGCGACGTCCACGCCTACGCAGTTCAAGAGGTCGACCATTTGCGCCCCCTTGAAGTCACGGCTCATGGCGGAAGGGGACAGGTAGTCGCCGCTGTGGACCACGAGCGTGCGGTCCTCGCCGGTCAGCCGTCGAACGGTGTCTCGAACCAGCCGAACAAGGCCAGCCACACGCGCCATTCCGGGAATCTCCGGCCAGCGCTCGTCAATCAGGTAGGTGTCATTCAGGTGGATGACCGCGCCGGCCAGGTTGTCCAGGGCCGCGAGCTGTTCCAGGGCAGCGATCACGTGGTCGATTGAGGATGATTTCCTCACGGCGGCCAGACCTCCATGGGCGTGCACGGTAAGGCGGCGCTCGAAAGCCCGTCAAGCCCCATGTCTCATTACCATGGTAATATTCGTCATGGCTCTTGCACAATCCAAGCTGACCGCCCAGGGGCAGATCTCGGTGCCGGCTGAGGTCCGTCGGCGCCTGGGCGTCGGACCGGGGTCGGTCATCGAGTGGGATGCGGATGGCGAGCAGATCATCGTGCGGCGCAAGGGCCAATACTCGTCCGAGGACATCCATAAGGTGGTGTTCCCGGCCGGTCCACCCAAGCGCCGGTCGCTGGCCGAGCTGAAAGAGGGCATCAAGCGGCAGATGCGGATACGGCATGCGCGCGATTGATACGAATGTGCTGGTGCGGATGATCACGCGCGACGATCCACGCCAGGCGGCAACCGCCGATGCGTTCGCTGCTGGCGGCGCCTGGGTGTCGCAACTCGCGCTCGCCGAGGCCACCTGGGTCCTGGCGTCGGTCTACGGCATGCCGGCGCAAGAACTTGCCACCTCGGTGCGAATGCTGATCGACCACGAACATCTCACTCTGCAGGACCCGGATGTCGTGGAGGCGGCCCTCGCTCATTTCGAGTCGAGACCGAAGGTTGGCTTCTCTGACTGCCTGTTGCTGGAGATTGCCCGCAAGGCCGGACACGTACCGCTGGGCACCTTCGACCGCGAACTCGCGCGCCTCGACGGCACCGAGAAGCTGTAGTCTGCACCTGGCCCTGATGCGTCCGAAGTTCTCCGTCCTCAACATTCTCGTCGCCCTGGTCGGTGTCGGCCTGCTCGTGTTCACCATCCGCCGGGTCGGTTGGAGCGAGGTGGTTTCCGGCGTGACCAGCGTTGGCTGGTGGTTCCTGGCCGTCGTGCTGCTCGGCGCCACCCGGATGGCGTGCCGCGCACGGGCCTGGATTGCGTGCGCCGCCGACCCCCAGTTGCGGTTCCGCGATGCCTTCGGGGCCATGATCGCGGCCGATGCCCTGGGCAACCTCACGCCGCTCGGGCTGCTGGCCAGCGAGCCGACCAAGATCATGCTGACGCGCTCGCGCGTCTCCACGGTCACCAGCGTCGCCTCGGTCACGATCGAGAACGCGTTCTACACCGCCTCGGTCTTCGTCGTGTTGCTCGGCGGGACGTGGTTCTTCTTTCAGCGCGCCGGCGTTCCGCCAGCGCTGGAACAGATTGCCGAAGTCATCGTCGGCGCCATCGCGGTTGCCGGGGTGGTGGGCTTGTGGCTGGCGCGTTCGCAGCCGGCGGTGCTCTCGAAAGTGGCCCCGCTCATCACCCGTTTGGCGGGACGAACGGCGGTACCGGCCGAGGCGATTCGCGAGGTCGAGGCACGCATCTACGGTGTGCTGAAGTGGCCGCTCGGACGGCTGGCCCATGTCGGTGCGTGGGAAGCGCTTTTCCATGTCGCCGCCGTCGCCGAGGTGTGGATGGTGCTGCGGCTGCTGCCCGGCGGGGCCAACGCCACCCTTGTCGACGCCTTCCTGCTCGAGAGCGCGGGGCGGTTCGTCACCATTACCTTCAAGTTCATCCCATACCGCCTGGGGATCGACGAAGCCGGCTCGGGCGCCGTGGCCCAGGCCATCGGCATTGGTCCCGCCGCCGGCGTCACGCTCGCGCTGGTCCGGCGGTTGCGCATCCTCTGCCTCAACGCCATCGGCCTGATCCGCCTGGCCAGGGCCTAGCGCAGAAGGTCCGGCTAAAGCCGGACGCTACATGGGCAGACCCCTAGTAAACTACCGGTTGTAGTTTTTCCCTGGAGTCTCCTATGAAGCGGTTGAACATTCTCTTCGCCTTGGTCCTCGCGGCGGGCCTGGCCACCACCGGAACCTTGTATCTGTCGCCCGCTGCGTCCGCGCAGACCAGCGGTGTGCCCGACCCGTCGCTGTACAGCGGCATGCAGTGGCGCAGCATCGGCCCCGCGCGTGGCGGCCGTTCGATTGCCACGGCCGGCAGCGATGCCCGTCCGCTCGAGTACTGGTTCGGCGCCACCGGCGGCGGTGCCTGGAAGACCACCGACGGCGGCACCAACTGGGTGCCGATGACCGACGGCAAGATCAACACGTCGTCCATTGGGTCGCTCGCGGTGTGCCAGTCGAATCCAGACGTGGTCTACATCGGCGGCGGTGAGACGCAGTTCCGCGGCAACATCATCCAGGGCGACGGCGTCTACAAGACCTCGGACGGCGGCGTGAAGTGGGACCACCTCACCGACCTGCGCGAATCGCAGGCCATTGCGCGCCTGCGCGTCCACCCGACCAATTGCGACATCGTCTACGCCGCGGTGCTGGGGCAGGTCTACAACGAGCATCCGCAGCGCGGCATCTTCAAGTCGGCCGATGGCGGCAAGACCTGGCGGCGGACGCTGTTCCGCGACGAGAAGACCGGCGGCGTCGACCTGTCGATCGACCCGAAGAACCCCAACGTGATCTTCGCCGCGCTCTGGGAGGCCAACCGCACGCCGTGGAGCATGTCGAGCGGCGGTCCCGGCAGCGGCCTGTTCAAGTCGACCGACGCCGGCGACACCTGGACCGAGATCAGCAAGAACCCCGGCCTGCCTACCGGCCTATGGGGCAAGGTCGGCGTGTCGGTGTCGGGCGCCGACGGCAACCGTGTCTACACCATCATCGAGAACGAAGCGGCCGGCGGCCTCTACGTGTCGGACGATGCCGGTGCGACCTGGAAGATGATCAACGACAACCGCAACGTCCGCCAGCGCGCGTTCTACTACACCCGCGTCAACGCCGATCCCGTGGACAAGGACACGGTTTACCCTGCTGAACGTGCAGTTCTTCAAGTCGACCGACGGCGGTAAGACACTGTCGAACATCCGCGTGCCGCACAGCGACAACCACGACCTGTGGATCTCGTCAACCGACAACAAGCGCATGGTCCAGGCCAACGACGGCGCCGCCAACGTCAGCTTCAACGGCGGCCAGACCTGGACGGGGCAGGACATTCCCACCGGCCAGTTCTACAACGTCTTCACCACCAAGCACGTGCCGTACCACGTGTGCGGCGCGCAGCAGGACAACAGCACCGCGTGCGTCGGCAGCCAGGCCAACCCAGGGGCGGGCGAGGGCAGCCTGCCGCCGATCTTCTACGCCGTCGGTGGCGGCGAAAGCGGCTACATCGCCCCCGACCCGACCGACCTGTCGGTGTTCTATGCCGGCAGCTACGGCGGCTACCTGAGCCGGCTCGATCGCGAGCTTGGCCAGCAGCGCGCCATTCACATCTATCCCGACAACCCCATGGGGTGGTCGTCGATCGACATCAAGGAACGGTTCCAGTGGACGTTCCCGATCGTGTTCTCGCCGGTGGATCCGAAGGTGCTGTACGCCTCGTCGCAGCACCTATACCGCACCACCTCGGGCGGGCAGAACTGGGAGAAGATCAGCCCGAACCTGGCGCGCTCGGATCCCAAGACCATGCAGGCCTCGGGCGGTCCGATCACCAAGGACCAGACCGGTGTCGAAACCTACGCCGTGATCTTCACGGTGGCGCCCTCGCGCCAGGACGCCAACACCATCTGGACCGGGTCGGATGATGGCTGGGTCCACGTGACGCAGGACGGCGGCAAGAACTGGAATCGCGTCACGCCGCCGGACCTGCCGGACTTCACGCGCATCAGCCTGATCGATGCGTCGCCGCACCAGAACGGCGTCGCCTATCTCGCCGGCAACCGCTATCAAATGGGCGATCGCAAGCCCTACGTCTACAAGACGGCCGACTTCGGCAAGAGCTGGCAGAAGATCACAACCGGCATTCCCGACACCGATTTCGCCCGTGTCATCCGCGAGGATCCCAAGCGCAAGGGCCTGCTGTACCTGGGCACCGAACACGGCATCTACATCTCGTTCAACGACGGCGCCTCGTGGCAGTCGCTGAAGCTGAACCTGCCGGTCACCCCCATCCACGGCATCGTTGTCGAGGAGCGCGACCTGGTGATTGGCACGCACGGCCGCGGCTTCTACATCCTGGACAACATCGGCGTCCTGCGGCAGGCCACGCCCGAACTGACCAGCAGCGCGCTGCACCTGTTCGAGCCCATCAACCCCATGCGCGGCCGCGACCGCAACGTCTCGTTCGACTACTTCCTCAACCAGGAAGCGGCCGAGGTGAAAATCGAGTTCCTCGACGCACAGGGCACCGTGTTGCGCAGCTTCTCGGGCACTCCGAAAGAAGCCGCGGCGCCAGCCAGCGACAACCCGTTTGGCGGCGGCCCGGCGCGCGTTGCCACCGCCAAGGGCATCAACCGCTTCTCGTGGGACATGCGCTACGAAGGCTCGACCGTCTTCCCCGGAATGATCATGTGGGCGGCGCAGCCGCAGCGCGGTCCCGCGGCGCCGACCGGCCGCTACACCGTGCGGATTACCGCCAACGGCGAGACCAAGTCGCGCGACTTCACCATCACGCTGGATCCCCGGCTGGTCGCCGCCGGCATCACCGAGGCCGACCTCGCCGAGCAGTTCTCCCTGTCGCGCCGGGTCCGCGACAAGGTGAGCGAGGCCAACCAGGCCGTGATCGACATTCGCAACATTCGCGAGCAGGTGAACCAGCGCCTCCAGAAGGTGACGGGCCGCCGCAAGGTGGAGATCCAGAAGCTGGCCGACGGCCTGCTGCAGCCGCTGGCGCAGGTCGAGGAAGAGGCATACCAGGTGCGCAACCGCAGCGGCCAGGATCCGCTGAACTACCCGATCCGCTTGAACAACAAGATCGCGGCGCTGGCCGGCGTGATCGAAAGCGCCGACAACAAGCCGACCGACCAGAGCGTTGAGGTGTTCAACGAGCTGTCGGCGCAGCTCGACGCGCAACTGAAGAAGATGCAGCAGACGCTGACCGTAGAACTGCCGCGACTGAACGCCGCCCTCCGGCGCGAGAAAGTCGAGGCGGTGGACCCCAAGGCCACACCGACGCCGCCGGCGAAGCCGAAGTAAGGACGCGATCACACCAGGCGATCGAGCTGGCTCAAGCGCTCGTTACTACCGAGCAGGGCCAGCACATCGCCTGGTTGGATCACTTCGTCGGCGCCAGGTGCGATGTTGGTTGTCACCGTACCTGACGGTCCGGCGGTCCGCTTGATGGCGATCAGCGTGATGCCGTAGCGCGGCCGCAGTTCCAGTTGCTTCAAGGTCCGGCCAATGAAGGCGTCCGACGCCGGCAGTTCGACGATGCTGTAGTCGCGCGACAGCTCGATGTAGTCCAGCACGTTGGGCATGGCCAGCGAGTGCGCGATGCGGACGGCCATCTCGCGTTCCGGGAAGATCACCCGGGTCACACCGAGCTTCTCGAGGATGCGGCCATGCAGCGGCGTCACCGCCTTGGCAACGATGTTCTGGATGCCAAGCTCGCGCAACTGCATCACCACCAGCAGGCTCGATTCGATGTTCTCGCCGATCGAGACCACCGCGACATCCACATCCTGGATGCCGGCCGCGCGCAGCGCCTTGGCATCGGTGGCATCGAGTTGGATGGCCTGCGTGATCACGTCGGCCGACTGCTGCACCCGCTCCTGATCGCCGTCCACGCCGATCACGTCGTGCCCGAGCTCCGCCAGGGTCGACGCCATCGCCGAGCCGAACCGCCCCAATCCGATCACGCCAAACTGCTTTCGCTTCACGCTCATCCTCCGATCATCCGACGAGAACCTTGCCCTCTGGATAGCGCACGCGCGCCGCGGCACTGCCGCGCGCAATCGCCACCGCGAGCGTCAACGGGCCGACCCGCCCCATGAACATCATGGCGGCCACCAGCCACTTGCCGGTGGTCGAGAAGTGGCCCGCCAGGCTGATCGGCTCACCGTTTTCACCAGTCGACAGTCCGACCGTGCCGAAGGCACTGGTGGTTTCGAACAGTGTCGGCAGCAGCCCGCGGCCTTCGGTCGTCAGCAACAGGCCGGCGACCACGTTCAGCGCCAGGAAGCCGATCAGGCAGATGGTGAAGGCGCGGGCGACCAGGTCGGGAGCCAGCCGGCGGCGGAGCAGTGTCGGCTCGGCGGTCCCTCGCACCATCGACCAGATGACCGCGACCGTGATGCTCACGGTCGTGATCTTGACGCCGCCGGCGGTGCCTCCCGGCGCGGCCCCGACGAACATCAGCAGCAGCATCAGGAACAGGCTGGCGGGCACCATGGCGCCAATGTCGATGGTGTTGAACCCGGCGGTACGGGTCGTGACCGACTGGAAGAACGCCGTGAGCAACGCCTCGCCAAATGGCAGGGGCCCGAGCGTCGCGGGATTGCCGCGTTCGAGCAGCAGGAAACACGCGGTGCCAATGCCAATGAGGGCGACCGTCAGCATCAGCGTCAGCCGCGTGTGGATGGTCAGCCGTCGCCACGACCATTCGCGCCGCAGTTCGGTCAGGACCACGAACCCGAGGCCACCGGCGATCACCAGGCCCGAGATCACCAGGTTTACGACCCAGTCACCGCGATAGCGCATGAGGCTGTCGGGAAACAGCGCGAAGCCGGCATTGTTGAACGCCGACACGGAGTGGAACACCCCGTAATAGGCCGCCCGCAGCCAGCCGTGCTCACCGGCCCACCAGGCCGTCAGAATCGCCGCGCCGGCCAGTTCGAACACCAGGATGAGTTTGAGCACGGAGATGACGAAGCGTGCCAGGCCATCCATGGTCTGGACGTTGAGGGCTTCCTGCAGGGTCAGCCGTTCCGCCATGGTCAGCGTCCGGCCCAGGGCCACGCCGACCACCGTCGTAATGGCCATGTAGCCGAGGCCGCCAAGCTGGATCAGCGCCAACACCACCAGTTGGCCGAACAGGGAGAGATCCGTGGGGGTATCAACGACGATCAGGCCGGTGACGCAGACCGCCGACGTGGCGGTGAACATCGCATCCAGGATCGACAGGGATTCACGGGTCGCCGCGATGGGCAGTGCCAGCAGGGCAGTGCCGGCGGCGATCAGCGAGACGAAACTGCCCACCAGCACCTGCGCCGGCGAGAAGGACTTCCGGGGACGTCCAGGCACGAATTCTCCACTCCGCCTGCGAGGTTAGCTGCCGGGCTCAAGGGTGGTGATCCTTGTCGCGCTCCGCGCGCGATTCGCCCCGATTACTGGGTCCCCCGCTCCGTCGCCTTGGGCGACGAACTCGGCAAGGCTCCATCATGCGCCTCGAACGGCAGAGCGTCAAGCAGACGCCGGCGTGGCTGGGCTAGAATGGGCAGATGCGCGTCGCCCGGAAGTTCCTGGTGAGTGGCCACGTCCAGGGCGTCGGGTTCCGTTACTTCGCCCAGGATGCGGCGCGGCGCGAGGGGTTGAGCGGCCACGTGACCAATCACCCCGACGGCACCGTGGAAGCGGTGGCGGAAGGCGAGGCCGAGGCGCTGGACCGGTTCGAGCGGGCGCTGCGGCAGGGGCCCAGCCGGTCGCGCGTCGAACGCGTGGTCGTGGACGGCACCGGGCCGACCGGGCTCCACGCAGGTTTCGCGATTCGATAGACGATAGGGACTCATGGATCACCTCAAGGCCAAGATTCGACACGTGCCCGACTTTCCGAAGCCGGGCATCCTGTTCTACGACATCACCACGCTGCTGTGCGATGCGCAGGGGTTTCGCGACACCGTCGACGCGCTCGCCGCGCCGTACATGGGCGAGGACATCGACCAGGTGGTCGGCATCGAAAGCCGCGGGTTCATTCTCGGCGCAGCGGTTGCGGCCACGCTCGGGTGCGGGTTCGTGCCCATCCGCAAGCCCGGCAAGCTGCCCGCGGCGTCCTACAAGGAAAGCTACAACCTGGAGTACGGCACCGACGCCCTGGAGATCCACCAGGACGCCTGCAGCGGCAACCAGCGCGTGCTGATCGTCGACGATGTGCTGGCCACGGGTGGCACGGCGCGCGCGGCGGCCGACCTGGTGAAGAAGGCGGGGGGCAAGATCATTGGCGTCGCCTTCCTGATCGAGCTCGACTTTTTGAAGGGTCGAGACAAATTGGCCGGGGAGCCGGTTTATTCTGTTCTCCAGTACTAGTCCGGCCGAAGCGGACTCTACAGGCGCCTGTAGCTCAGTTGGATAGAGCACTGGTTTCCTAAACCGGGGGTCACAGGTTCAATTCCTGTCAGGCGCACCATCCGCCTCCGCATGGCGGGCGATAAAATGCCATGCTACGGCGGGATTGGCGCCGACCACGCCATAGCGCGAAGCGCGACGGCGGGCCAGGCGCACCAACCTCCGCTCAGGTTCAGGCGGAGGTTGTCCACCACAGCTGGCGAGCCATTCGGAGCCAGCGACGGTGGACCGTCAGTTTCGAGCCCGAGCTACGGCTGGCAGGCCAACTTCGCTGGCAAGCCACGCGAAGGTTGTCCACCGTAGCGCGCAGCGCGAAGGTGGACCGATAACGAGAAAGAGCTTATGAAAACGACTGAACGGCATCACCTGAAAGACAACGAACTGGCCATTGCCGTGGGCACCGCCCAGCACTGGATGGAAAAGAACCAGACCACGCTGCTGGCCATCGTGGGCGCCATCGTCGTCGTGGGCGCCGGTATTTTCGGCTACTCGGCCTGGAACCGCAGCACCGAGACCAAGGCGCGGACCATGCTCGCCGAGGCGATGGTCATCGAAGAGGCGCGCGTCATGCCACCGGGACCGCCGGCCGGCACCAGCACCGATCCCAACCTGGTGCCCGGACAGGCGCCTGGCACCTACCCGACCCAGCAGGCCAAGCTGGAAGCGGCGCTGCCGAAGTTCATCGCCGTGGCCGATGCCTATCCTTCGTCCGAGTCAGGACTGACCGCGCGCTTCCATGCGGCCGGCAACCTCGTGGCGCTCGGCCGCTTCGACGAAGCAGTCAAGCACTACGATCAGGTGATTGCCGGCGGCTCGGGCCTCATCCAGCGGATGTCGCGGCTGGGCAAGGCCGAGGCGCAACTGCGCGCGGGCCAGTTCGATCCGGCCATTGCGACGCTGAAGGAAACCTCGGAGCAGGCCAACACGAACCTGCCGGTCGATGCGGTGTTGATGGAACTGGCCCGGGCCTATCGCCTGGCAGGCAAGACCGAAGACGCGCGCAAGACGCTGACGCAGGTGGTCGAAAAACACGCCGAGTCGCCGCTTGCCGCCGACGCCAAGACCGAGCTCGAAAAGCTGAAAGGTTAGTGAAGGAGGCAACCCTTCAGGGTTGCCTTTTCGTCACGTCCCGCAAGAACGTGAATTCCGCCGAGGGCGTCAGCTTGACGCCCTCGATTCCTGTACGGGCCACCGCGACGTTGGTCTTGTTCCACAGGCTGATGTACGGCGCATCTTCAGCCACCAGCCGCTGGGCGGACCCGAACAGACGTTTCCGCTCCTCGTCCGACGTCGCCGCCGAGGCCTCGTCGATCAGGCGATCCACTTCAGGGTTCTCGTAGTAGCCGCGGTTGAACCCCGAGGGAGGCATCTGCTTCGAGTGAAACACCCGGCGCAGCATGTCAGGATCGGAAACGCCCACCCATTGCAGCGTGAACAGCTGGAAGTTGCCCTTCAGCACGTCGGCATAGAGCGTCGCGAACTCGTACGACCGCACGTCCAGGTCGATGCCGGCCTGCTTCAGGTCCTGCTGGATGACGGCCGCCTGCAGCCGGATGAACTCGTTGGTCGAGACCTTGAGCGTCAGGCGCAGGCGCGGCGCGGGACCGTCGCCATCGGGGTCGGGAAAGCCGGCTTCGTCGAGCAGCGCCTTCGCCCGGGCCACATCGTGTGTGAACTGAAAGACGTTGGGCTCGAACGCCCATGACACCGGCGGCAGAATGCCGATGGCCGGCGTCGCCAGTCCGCGGCGCAAGTGATCGACAATGGCCTGGCGATCGATCGCATAGCCGATGGCGTGCCGCACCCGGCGATCGCTCAACACCGGATCGCGCATGTTGAAGCCGACGTAGGCGTAGTCGGTGCCGGGCGACTCGGCCACCGACATGCCCTTGTCGGTGGCCAGCTGGTGCACCACGTCGGGCGACAGGTCGTTGACGACCAGGTCCACCGTGCCCTTGCGCAACTCCAGCGCGCGCATGATCTCGTCGGGCACGACCTTCAGCACCACGCCGTCGTTGGCGGGCGCGCCGCGGAAGTACTCCGGAAAGGCGGCCAACTCCAACTTGTCGTCGACGGCAAAGCCGACGAACTTGTACGGCCCGGTACCCACCGGATGATCTCGCAGGCCAGGTCCGCCGCCCTTCGGCACCACCGGCATCACCAGCTGGATCGGGAACGAGCCGAAGGGCTCCTTCAGCGAAAACCGCGCCGTGTAGCGGTCGAGCGCCGTGACCTTGTCGAGCACCCGGTACGCGCCCTTGCGGGCCGAGATGAACGAGGGATCGATAAACGAACTGAACGTGTAGACCACATCGTCGGCCGTCAGTTCGTGGCCGTCGTGAAACAGCACCCCCTGCCGCAAGACGACGTCGTAGGTGAGGGGATCGACCTGCTGCCAGCTCGACGCCAGTCCGCCGGTGACACGCAGCTGCCCATCCAGCGACAACAGGTTGTCGTAGAGCAGTTGATGCGCCCGCTGGGACGTCTCGTCGGACCCAACTCGCGGATCAAGACTGTTCGGCGAGCTGAGGACGGCCAGCGTGACAATGCGGTTCGCCGGCGGCGCACTGTTGCAAGCCGCAACCCAGCACCCCAGCACCACAGCACTCAAGCACCTCAGCACTTTATTCATCGAGAGAACGCTTCAGCTCCTGGAGAATCTGCAAGGCATCGATCGGCGTCGTGCGGTTGATGTCGACCTCGCGGATCCGCTCGCGCAGCTTCTCGTCAGCAGGGGAGACAGCCTGGAACAATCCGAGCTGCTGCTGCGGCACTACGGGCGCGCCGCTCAGCGAGGGCTTGCCGCCGCGGGCCAGCTCGTCGTGTTCGAGCGACGCCAGGATGTCGCGGGCGCGGGCAATGACCGACGCGGGCAGCCCGGCCAGCCGGGCGACCTGGATGCCGTAACTGCGGTCGGAACGGCCCGGCAGAATCTTATGGAGGAAGATGATGTCGTCCTTCCACTCGCGCGCGGTGACGTGCGCGTTGACCACCCCGGGAATGGCGTCGGCCAGGTCGGTGAGCTCGTGGTAGTGCGTGGCAAACAGCGTCTTGGGCCGGGCGCGTTCGTTCGTGGCCATGAACTCCGCGACCGCCCAGGCGATGCTCAAGCCGTCGAACGTGGCCGTACCGCGGCCAATCTCGTCCAGCACCACCAGGCTCTTCGACGTCGCGCCGCTCAGAATGTGGGACGTCTCCTGCATCTCCACCATGAAGGTGGACTGGCCGCGCGCGATGTTGTCGGAGGCGCCGACGCGCGCGTAGAGCCGATCGATCAGGGCGAGCTTGGCTTCGCGCGCAGGCACGAACGACCCGGTTTGCGCCATCAGGCAGAGCAGTGCGACCTGCCGCAGGTAGGTTGACTTGCCGCCCATGTTGGGGCCGGTGAGAATCACGAGCTGATGGGTCGAGCCATTCAGCGTGATGTCGTTGGGCACGAACGCACCGGCGGCCAGGCGTTCGACCACCGGGTGCCGCACATCGACGGCCACCATCTCGTCGCCGTCGTGCACGTGCGGCTTGGTGTAGTTGCAGACCGTCGCGGTCTCGGCCAGGCCGGCGAGCACGTCGAGCCCGGCCACGGCGCGAGCGGTGTCGAGCACGCGCGGCGCCTCCGCCGAGACCCGCAGGCGCAACGCTTCGAAGATCTCGAGCTCGCGCGTGACGATGCGTTCGTCGGCGCCGAGGACCTTCTCTTCGTACTCCTTCAGCGCCGGCGTGATGTAGCGTTCGCCACCGGCGATGGTCTGCTTGCGGATGTAGTCGGCGGGCACCGACTGCAGGTTCGACTTGGTAATCTCGATGTAGTAGCCGAAGACGCGGTTGAAGCGCACCTTCAGCGAGGTGATGCCGGTGCGGGCGCGTTCGCCCTCTTCCATTTCGGCAATCACCTGCTTGCCGGACCGGCTGATCGTGCGCAGCTCGTCGACGTCGGGGTCGAACCCGTCGCGCACGAAGCCGCCCTCGCGAGCCAGCGCCGGCGGCTCGTCCGTGATCGCGGCCTCGACCCATTGGCGCACGTCGCTCAGGTCGTCGAGTTCGCCAACCAGGCTGCGCACGAGCGGCGCCTGGCAGTCGGTGAGCATCAGGGCCAGCCGAGGGACCGCGGCCAGCGACCGGCCCAGGGCCACGAGGTCGCGCGGGCTGGCGGTCGACAGGGCGATGCGCGAAATCAACCGCTCCAGGTCGAGAATCGACTTCAAGGTCTCGCGCAGCTTGCCGCGCTCGGTGGTCTTGACCGCCAGTTCTTCGACGGCGTCGAGGCGATCGCGAATGGGTTCCAGCGCCGTCAAGGGGCGCAGGAGCCAGGCGCGCAGCAACCGGCCGCCCATCGGCGTGACCGTCCGGTCGATCTCGTCGAGGAGCGTCCCGGTGCGGCCGCCCTCCATCGACTCCACGATCTCGAGGTGCTTGAGCGTAGTCGGGTCGATCAGCAGGCCGTCGGCGAGCTGGCGCAGGCGCACCGACCGCACGTGCGCCAGGTCGGCCTTCTGGGTGTCGCGCAGGTAGCGCACCAACGCGCCGCCGGCACAGACCGCGGCCGGCCGGCGTTCCAGCCCAAAACCTTCCAGGCCGCTGACGCGGAGCTGGTCGAGCAGGGTCTGGCGGGCCGATTCCACCTCGAAGTGCCAGCCGTCGATCTCGGTGACCGGGACCGCCTGCTGGTCAATCTCCGGCAGCAGGGCGCGCGCGTCGGCTGCCGACGCCACCACGATCTCGCGAGGACGCAGCACGGCGATCTCGGAGCGCAACGACGCCAGGCCCTCGAGCCCCGTGTACTCAGCGACATCAAACTCGCCGGTCGATAAGTCCACCAGCGCCACACCATACTCGGCCGCAGCGGCCGGCTTGCCGGTCGTGGGGGTCGTGGCCACAATCGCCATCAGGAACGCCGGTTCGCGCGCCTCGAGATAGGCCGAATCGGTGAGGGTCCCAGGGGACACCACCCGCACCACGTCGCGCTTGACCACGCCCTTGGCCTTCTTCGGGTCCTCGGTCTGCTCGCAGATGGCGACGCTGTAGCCCTTCTTGACGAGGCGGGCGATGTAGCCGTCGGCCGCGTGATACGGGAAGCCGCACATGGGCACCGGCGTGCCGGCCGAGTCTTTCGAGCGCGACGTCAGGGTCAGGTCGAGCGCCCGCGAGGCAACCAGCGCGTCCTCGTAGAACATCTCGTAGAAGTCGCCCATGCGGAAGAAGACGAGCGCGTGGCGGTACTGGCGCTTGGCCTCGAAGTACTGACGCATGGCCGGCGTCAGCTGCGCGCCGGTGGGCGGCACCGCAGAGGCAAAAGATGGTGGTTGAGACACGGTCGCGGCTCGAAAAGGCGTGTGGTCGAGTATACGATGGCCAGAGCCAGACACCGTGCTCATTCTCTCCCTCGACACCACCACTCGCGGCGGCAGCGTCGCCGTTTCCCGCGGCGAACAACTGCTGGCCGTTGTCCCCGGCGACGCCGAGCGGTCGCACGCCGAGCGCCTGCCGGCCGAGCTCGAGAGGGCGCTGGCGCACGCGGGCGTGCAGCGCGCCGACCTCGACCTGCTGACGGTGGCGACGGGCCCAGGCGCGTTCACGGGACTGCGCATTGGCCTGGCGGCCGTGCAGGGCCTGGCGATGACCCTGGGTCTGCCGGTCATCGGCATTTCAGCGCTCGACGCCCTGGCCGATGAGGTCGCCGGCACCGATGTGGAGCTGGTCGCCCCGTGGATGGATGCGCAACGAGGCGAGGTCTTCGCCACGCTGATTGAGCCGGCCTCGAACCGCGTGCTCGAGTCGCCGCTCGCCGCGCCCCCTTCGCTGGTCCTCGATGCCTGGCGGCCGCATCTGTCGGGCCGAAGCGTCGTGTTCATCGGCGATGCCGCGGAACGCGACGCGGCCTTGATCACCGGCGCAGGGGCGGGGCAGTGGACCACGCGCGTGCCGCCGCTGCTGGCCCCGGCCCTCGCGCGCCTCGCCGGGCGCCGCGCCGCGCGTGGCGAGGGCGACCTGCCGCATCAGTTGGCGCCCATTTACGTGCGCCGCCCCGATGTCGAGATCGAGCGCGAGCGGAGGGGCAGGCCGTGAAGGTCGAACGGCTGGCGACGGCGGCCGACCTGGACGGCGTCCTGGCCATCGAGGACGCCTCGTTCAACAATCCGACCGCTCGCGAGTGGTACGAGGCCGAGCTGAAGCGTCCGGAGGTTTGCCATATCTTCGTCCTGAGGACGCCGGAATACCCGGTAGCGGCGTTCTGTGCGTTCTGGCGCGTCGACGATCAGATCCACATCAACAACCTCGCCGTTCGGCCGGAGCTGCGCGGCCAGGGCCTGGCCAGCCGGCTGCTGGCTGACGTGATGGCCGAGTTGGCCCTTGTCGGGGCCAACCATGCCACGCTCGAGGTGCGGCGCTCGAACCTGCCGGCTCTGCGGCTCTATGCCAAGGCCGGGTTCGTGGAGGCGGGCGTCCGGCGTAATTACTACACCCAGCCGGTGGAGGATGCCCTGGTGCTCGTCCGCCGGGCGGCGCCGTGACCTTGTCGCTTTCTTTCACAAATTCGCGGTGGTAGAGTCGCGCTCATAGGGGCGGCACGCGTTCCTGCACCGACCCCCGAAAGGAGGCGGAGAAGATGGCTGAGGACTTGAAACATCGGCTCCTCGAGACCAACGAGGAATACCGCACGTTGGCCTTCACGCACCACTCACTCGACGATCGCCTGCACGAACTCGAAGCCAAGCACTACCTCTCGGACGACGAGCAGATCGAAGAAGTCAGTCTCAAGAAACGCAAACTCCACATCAAGGACCGCATGGAGTTCCTGCTGCGGCAGCACGGCAGCAGCATCGCCGCGCATTCGGCCTCGGCCTAGTCCAGGCCACCCGAGACTTCCAGAGGGCACCGCCGGGCGGTGCCCTTATATTTCCCCGGTAAACCTGCGCGGCGTCTTATTATCAAGAGGATGCTTATCGATCGGGCCGGCCTGCCCTTCATTGGCGCGGCCGTCGTGCTGGCCATTGCTGCCGGGTTCTGGTTCGGACGCGGGTGGTCCATTCCATTCCTCGTCCTGGCTGCATTTTTCGTCTTCTTTTTCCGCGATCCCAATCGCACCATCCCGACCACCGGCAACCTGGTGGTGTCGCCGGCCGACGCCCGCATCATGGCGGCCGGGGAACGCACCTGGCCCGGCGCCCCGCCGGGCGAGTGGCAGGTGGTCAGCATGTTCCTGTCGCCTCTCGACGTGCACGTCAACCGGACCCCGGTGGATGGCACCGTGACGCGGGTGGAGTATCATCCCGGCCAGTTCCTGCCGGCCTACCGCAAAGAGGCGGGGCAGTTGAACGAGTGGACCGAAGTCTGGTTCGACCGTCCGGGCGGCCCCATCGTCGCCCGGCAGATCGTCGGCGTGCTCGCCCGGCGCATCGTCTGCCGGCTGCAGGTGGGCGACCAGGTGGAACGCGGACAACGCTACGGCGTCATGAAATTCGGTTCGCGCATGGATCTGTTCCTGCCGCCTTCGGCGACCATTCGCGTGAAGGTGGGCGACAAGGTGGTCGCGGGTGAGACAACGATCGCAACGCTGGAGTCGTAAGGTGGAATCGCGACACGGATCGCCCATTCGCTTGCATGCGTTCAACCGCGGCCACGACCGGCGCGGCCTGCGGCGCGGCGTCTCGCTGCTCCCCAGCCTGTTCACGCTGGCCAACCTGTTCTGCGGCTGGGCCTGCGTCGTGCACGCCATGCGCGGCGAGTTTGCCACGGCCGCACCGTTCATCGGCGTCGCGGTCGTGCTCGACATGCTCGACGGCCGCATTGCCCGCATGACCGGCACCACCAGCGACTTCGGCGTGCAACTCGACTCGCTGGCCGACCTGATCTCGTTCGGCATGGCCCCCGCCGTGCTGGCGTTCCAGTGGGGCCTGGTCCCGCTTGGCCGCATGGGCTGGGCGGTCGGCTTCGTCTACCTGACGGCGGCCGCGCTTCGCCTGGCACGGTTCAACATCCAGACCAACAACGACAAGCGCTACTTCATCGGTCTGCCAAGTCCGGCCGCCGCCGGCCTGGTGGCCGCGACCATCTTTTATTTCCCCGAGGGCCTGGCCGCCAAGCCGTGGGCGTGGCTGGGCATGGTGATGCTGACCGTGCCGGCCGTGCTGATGGTCAGCACCATCCGGTTCGAGAGCTTCAAGACCTTCGACCTCGGGATGCGCCGCGGCTACCGCGGCCTGCTGCTCGTCGCCGTCTTCATCGGCCTGCTCGTCACCTATCCGCACGAGGTCCTGATGGTGCTCGCCTACTCGTACTTCGCCTCGGGTTTCATCGGGACGCTGATGACGAAACTCAGAGGCCGGCCGGCAGAGCTGGCGCCGGTCGAGGCTCCGGCGACGAAGCGGGATCGCGAAGTCAGCTAACGCAGATGGCGTGGCTGGGCACGGGATGACGCAGAGGCGGACTATCCAGGGCCGCAGATGACACAGATTACGCAGAGACTGGTCTGACGCCGCCGAATCGGCGCGACAACACCGTGGCCTCACAGCCACGAGAATCCGTGAGAAGGACGTCATGCTTAAGTGCCGACCTTCCACAAGTGCGGAGAGTCGCCCAACACGGCTCGTCTGGCTGCGATCTGGCGGACGCGATCCACTCCGAGATCTAGTTAGGCCTTCATCTCAACGTTGTTCCATCGTGGACCACACTAGTATCACATCGAACACGATTGGCGAGGCGAAGCGGGAATGCTCGCAAACTTGGGTGGTGCGCATCGTAAGCGGGTTCAAGTCGGGCGATGCGATTCCCCGGTAGAACTCGCAGCGCTGCCGGCGGGCCACCCGAACAGGTACCGGCTTCATCTACAGCCCTCACCGCTTCTACAGCGCGTGCGCCGCCGGCTCCTCCCACGTCCAGGAGTTGTGTACATGCCAGCCGAAGTTGAATAGTGCGGCTCCAGCAGCGGCTACAGCCGACGAACGGCTGATAGTTTAGACTCCTTCGCAAGGCCCTGGTCGGCAAGGCCTTGTTCGAATGAGTAGGACCTTCGGGTGCCCCTGATGTACACCCTCTTTGTCACCGGAGCAGCTGCCGTACAAGAGCACGGCATCTTTCGAATGGACCTGGCCAGGTTTCTGGAGTTCACCGACGGAACACTGACCGCCGAGTTGAAGCCCATTTCATTGGAAGCAGCGGGCCTCCTGCGTCAGTGGCCGTGCCTCCTAATGGAGGAAGGCCGCGCAGACGAGAAGGCCCGAATCGGCCGAATCACGGCAGTCTCTCAGAGCTTGCGGGAAGTCAGTTTGACCTTTGAGCCCCTCGCGGTGCGGACCGCGCTCCCGATCACGAACGATGACATTTGGAAACTTCGTGGTCCCTTGGACATCGGGGAGTTTGAGTTCCACCGGAATCACATAGCCGTTAAGGACCGCGACTTGCTCGGCGTTCTTGAGGGCGCGGGCTACGACATCGACGAAGCAACGAAAGCGCACTTTAGGGCGAGCGGACATCCGACTCCCGCTGCCCCGTCGCCAGTCTGGACGCCGCCACTCCATGCTGGTCGTTCCACGGCTCGAGATTCTCGCCACCCGAACCGAGTCTCTGTCGTTCACGGGCGAAACGAAGCTGCTCGTTCGGCCGTCGTAGGTTGCCTGCGCGGCTGGGGACTCGACCCGGTTGTGTTGCACGAGCAACCGAACATGGGGAGGCATTTGCTCACTAAGTTCATCCAAGAGGCAGAGCTCGTGACCTTCGCGGTAGTCGTGATGACGGACGACGACGTCGGGGGAGTCACGAAAGCCCAGCTCGCACCACGTGCCAGACAGAACGTCATTATTGAGCTGGGCTATTTCATTGCACACCTTGGACAGGAGCGCGTGTGCGCGTTGATCACTCCCGGGCTTGAAACACCGTATGATTTCGACGGGATCGTGTATATCCGAATGGACGACGGAAATCGTTGGCGTCAGGAGCTCGAGAGAGAGCTGCGTGCCGCGGGGATGCCAATCGCAACTGGTGCTGTCGACGGCTAACGTCGGGTGCCATCTCGGCCGCCGCCGAGGCAGAAGCGGCTCCTTTCCAGCCCCACCTATCGGCTACAGACGACGCTCCCGCGTGTGCGGTAGACTTCGCGACCAAGCTTTCAGGAACGCGTGCAAGATGCAGCACCGCATTCAGCTGACGAAGGAGGGCAGGCGTGAATCAGAAGAATAAGACATTTGGCGTGGGAATGGTGCTCGGAATGGCGGTTGGAATGATCCTGTATCGGCTCCTCTTCAGCTGATCGGTGCGCTCGAGTCTTCCTGGCAATCCCATCCGCGTCATCTGTGTCATCTGCGGCCCTGGGCTAGCCCTCTGCGTCATCTGTGTCACGCGAGCGGCAGAATCAGCGTCACGCTGGTCCCGCGTCCGCGTTCTGAGTTGACGCTGATCGTCCCGCCGTTTGCCTCAACGTTGCGCTTGGCGATGGTCAGGCCCAATCCCGTTCCTATCGCCTTGGTCGAGAAGTAGGGCTCGAAGATCTTCGCCACGGCATCGGCATCGATGCCCATGCCGGTATCGGTGATCCGTAGCTGTGCCATGCGGCCGGGGGCGAGGGCGGCGTCAAGGGTCAGGGTCCCGCCACCGGGCATGGCATGCAGCGCGTTCTCGATCACGTTGGTCAACGCCCGGCCAATCAGCATCCGATCGATTCGCAACGGTGGCAGCCCACCGGGGATGTGCGTGTCGATCGCCACGCGGCCGGCCAGGCCCGACCGGTAGGGATCGATAATCTCGGCCACCAACTCAAACAGGCCGGTCTCCACGGGCTTGGGCTCGGGCGATGCGGCGAAGCTCGAGAACTCGGTCGAGATCTGCCGAAGTAAACGCACCTGGCCCAGGATGTTGGCGACGCACTCGTCGATGACGCCCCCGAGCGGCCTGCCCTGGTCGATGTGCACACGGCGCAAGTGCTCGGCGTTCAGCTGAATCGGCGTCAGCGGGTTCTTGATGTCGTGCGCCACCTGCTTGGCCATGTCGGCCCAGGCGGCCAGGCGGTTGGTGCGTTCCAGTTCATGGCGCTGGCGTTGCAGGTCGGCGGCCATCTGGTTGAAGGCCTCGACCAGCCGGCGCAGTTCGTCGGACGAGGTCGCCAGCACGCGGGCATCGAGGTCGCCGCGCGCAATGCGGCGGGTGGCGCGCATCAAGCGGTTGACCGGATCAGCGATGCGTTCGGCCATGTAGTAGCCAATGCCGGCGCCCAGCATGATGAACAGCAGCGCTGCGAGCAGCACGCGCCGATCCAGTTCCTCGATCTGCGCTTCGGTTTCCTGCTGGCGCGAGGTCAACGGCACCGTCAGCACCGCCTGCCGGCCCCCCTGGATGCGCACCGGCGTGGCGGCCGTGAGGTACTCGAGCCCGCCGGCCACCTCGCGGCCGACGTACGAGGGCCGGCCATCGAGCAGGATCGCGCGGAAGACATCGTCTGGCGTCCGTGTCGGCAGCAGGCCCGAGGCGAACAGGTTGCGCTCGCTCGACGCCAGCAGTTCCGCCCCTTCGAAGATGTTGACGTCCTGCGCAATCACGCGGCTCAGCCACACGATGATGTTGTCGTCGACGGCCGACTGCCCGATCTGGAGGCCGACGTCTTCGACGACGCGGCTCGCCACGGTGGCCAGGCGGGTGGCCTCGCGCTCGATGTCGTCGATCATCAACGACGCCATGTACGCCCGCGACACGAGCGCCAGGGCCAGCACCGGGATCACCGCCGAGAGCACGAACGCGAGAAAGAGCTTCTGATAGAAGCTGGCGCGGACTTCGGCCAGCAGCGCCCGCCCGGTTGCCGGCGAGCGCGACAGGATGAGGTTGGCGGCCACCGCACCAGCCATCAGCAACACAAACGCCACGAACCCGAGCGCCACCAGTTCGGCCATGGTCACGAGGTGTCCGAAAGCCGTGGTCTCCGCGGTGCCCAGCACGTAGATCGCGGCGCGATCGCTCATGACATAGACGTCAAGCGACGTGGAGCCTCGGGAGATCGTCGTCCAGAACGGCTCGCGCGACTCGTAGGCGCGGCGGAACACGTCCTCGGTCAGCGGCGGCGCGGTGTCGACCGAGCTGTACAGCACCCGCCGGCTCCAGCCGTAGACGTAGAGCGCGACGTCGGCCCGCGCGCGCGCCTCCGGAGGCGCCTGAGCCGACTGCATCAGGGCTGTGTACGGGTTCTGCGCCGAGATGAACGACAGGTTGGCGTAGTCGAGCATCGAGTGCACGACCACCGAACCGGCGACCTCGCGGCGGCCATCGGGCCCAGTCGTACAGATGGAACGGCCGGCGTGGAGCAGGCGGCGTTCTTCGGAGAAGAACGGCGAGACCTCCTCGACCATTTCCCACTCGCACGAGCCCTCCTGCCACGCCTGCCCCTGCGCGCTGTCGGGGAGGTTCAGCGCAAACCGGCTGACCATCGCGCCCGACGGGTGGTGCAGTTCCACGCTCGACGTCAGGCGCTGCGTGGCCAGGCTGGTCTGCGACCAGACCAGGAAGGCGGCATCGGTCGACGGGGGCCTCCCAGCCGGCGTTTCGCTCGCCAGGACCAGCGCATCCAGTCCCTCGATGCGATCGATCTCCGTTAACGCCTGCGACAGCTTCAAGCGAACGTCGGGGCGCTGGTTGAGCACCTCGGGTGCGTAGCGTTCGGTCACGATCTGTCGTCGCGCGCGGATCGCGGCGTCGACCAGCGACGGATAGAGAACCAGTGACGGCAGCACCAGGAAGAGCAGCGCCACGAACAGGCGCAACGCCTGCGAGACCCGCGGCAACGCCGGGCCGTAGTGGTGCAGCGTCCAGGCCGCGGCAGCCGCGAAGGCAATGGCCAGCAGCGTCGGCACCAGCGGGGCATAGGTGGCGGTAAGGCCCGGCCAGGCCAGCATCGCGGCCGGTAGCAGCCAGGCGACGGCGCCTCGAAGCCGCCAGCTGCGGGCGGCGTCGGGAAACACCCACGGCGCCGCCGCCAGTCGGAACGTCAGCACCGCCGCCCCGATGACCGCCGCATTCAGGGCGAGCAGGCCAACGACCACGAGCAACCGCGCCCAGTCGCCCGGCTCCACCGCAAACCGGAGGATGTCGACGGCGGCCTGGGACACATGCGCGCGCAGGAAGGCGGCATATGAAATCAGCAGCGCCACGACCGCCACACCGGCAAGCGCCTGCACCGCGAGGAACCAGGCACCGAGCGGTGGCCGATCGACCACGATCACACCGAGGCCGGGACGATGGGCGAGCCGCCACTGGGTGAAGGTGACCGTGGCGAGTGCCGCCAGGCCCAGAGCGGTCAGCGCCGTCAACAAGAAGTCCGTGGGCGACGCCAGCAGCACCGCAGACAGCGGGGCCCAGGGCGCCGCGGGCACGAGCGCCGTTTCGGCGAGTCCCACGCGGCGCGTGGCAATCCACAGCAGAGCTCGGGCGGCGATCAACAGCAGCACGACTGACAGGGTGATCAGCGTGGCCTGCGTGAGCGAGCGCGCCACGCGGCGCCAATCGAGCAGCGATCCGCAGAACAACAGCAGCAGGACCGCGGCGAGGGCGAAGTGCGCCGCCAGGCGTCGATCGCGAATGCGCGCGCGCGACGCTTCGAGGTCGGCGTCGGCAAGCTGGACCGTCGCAAGGGGCTCGCCGGTGGGCGAGCGAATGACGAACGCCTCGGGGTCGGAATCGGCTGCGCCCTGGAAGGGAAGCCTGAGCGAGACCGCGACGATGCTGGTTTCGAGGACGAAATCGGCGCCGGCCATCGGCGGCCGACCATCGCTCGACACCGGCGCTTCGGCCACGACCGCGCCGATGTGACGGGCAGGGTCGGCGGGGTCCACCACCGGCTGCACGCGCACCAGCTGCAGGCCCTGGGTGCTCTGTGCCAGGAACAACGATGCCGGCCCGATGAGCCGCTCGGGGGCGACGTCCTGGGACCGTCCGACCCACGCCACCGGCTGGTGGCGCGCGCCGTAAATCGTGATCGCGACGGGTGCCGGCGACGTCTGCACGCCCTCCGCCGCCAGGTCGAACAGGCGGCGGGTGGCCGCCGCATCGCCTTGTTCGGCCAGCCGGACGGTTTCGGCATCCAGCTCAACCGCTCGCACGGCCGCATCCAGCCGGTTTCCTAGCGCGGCAAACTGGCCCGACACCTCGGCCTGAAGCCGTGCGCGCGAGGCCGCCAGGTCGGCACCGAGCTGCGTCCGTTCGACGACCAGGGCGCCGATCCAGATGGCCAGCGCAGCCACGGCTCCGCCCACCGCCAGTTTCTGTGCGCTTCGGGCGACGAAGGAAGGAAGGGCCATCCGCATCGCCATTGTAGAATGTGGATCTGTCCAGCACAGCCGGTTCGTTGAAGTTCTCGCTCAAGCGCGGTGCGCTCGTCACCGCCGCCAACTGGCAAGTCGTCCTGGTCCAGTTCGTGGCCGACACGCTCTTCAAGACGCTGCTCGCCGTACCCATCGTCGGCGGCCTGGTGCTCGTCGCGCTGGTGGTCGGCGGCGACCCGCTCGAGATGCTGCGGCTCGAACCGAGCCAGATCCTGTCGACGATGGTCGGCGTGCTCCTGGCGCAACCGGTCGCCCTCGCGGCGTTCCTGCTGGCACTCGGCCTGGTGTTGTGCGGAGGGTCGGTGCTGATGTTCGCCGTGAAGGCGGGGAGCGTCACCGTGCTCCTGGCGGGCGAGCGCGCCGCCGGTCCGATCGAGCAGCCGCCACTGCGCCTGTCGTCCCTGGCGCAGGCGAACCAGGCCACGATCGAACGATTCACCGGCGGCGTGCGATCGCTGTTCGGCCGGTACCTTCGCCTGGGCATCGCGCTCACCGTCGTGTACGCCGTGCTGGCGGGTGGCTACATGGCGCTGGTGTTTGGGCCGCCCGCCACCGCCGCGCTCGATGGCCCGCTCGCGGTGACCCTGGCGTCGCTCACGCTGATCCTCGCGGTGACGCTGGTGAACTTCGTCTACTTGCTGCTGCAGATCGTCGTCGCCGCCGAAGACTGCGCGGTGTGGGAAGCCGTGCCGCATGTCGCGCGGCTGCTGCGACGGCGCACCAAGGCGATGGGCCAGGTGCTGGCGGCCATCCTCGCGCTGATGTTGATGGCCACCGGCGTGTCGATTCTCGCGACGGCGGCACTGGGCCTGATCGCGTTCGTACCGTTCGTGGGCCTCGCCGCACTGCCGTTGCAGGTCTTCGCCTGGCTGGTGCGCGGGTTCGTGTTCCAGTTCGTGGGCCTCACCGGCGTGGCCACGTACGTGCGGCTGCACCGCACGCTGCAAACGTCGACGGTGCCGGTCCGGTCCGACAGCCTTCAGCAGGTGACGCGCGCATGACGACGACCGGTGGCGGCAATCCTTCAGGTTTGTCGAAGGCCGCGCAGCAGTTCCAGGAATCAGCGATTCGCCGTACGGGGATTCTCGGCGCAGCGATCCCGGGCCTGATCTCACTCGCCGCCGGGTATCCGTCGCCCGACGTGTTTCCCTGGGACGACCTCCAGTCGATCACGTCCGACCTGCTGGCGCGCCGCGACGGCAACACGATGCAGTACGGCGCGACGCGCGGCTATCGTCCGCTGATCGAGCAACTGCTGGCCAGGACGCTGAAGGATCGCGGCATCTCCGGCACGTTCGAAGACGTCGTCATCACCACCGGCTCGCAACAAGGTCTCGACCTCGTGGGCCGCGTGCTCATCGATCCCGGCGATGTGATCCTCGTCGAGTTGCCCACCTACAGCGGTGCGATCGCGGCGTTTCACAATCTCGGCGGCCAGTTCGCCGGCGTGCCGCAGGACGCGGAGGGGATTGACCTCGCGGCGCTCGAAACGGCCCTGGCCGGAATCGCTGCCGCAGGCCAACGGGGCAAGTTCATCTACGTGACGCCGAACTTCCAGAATCCGGCCGGCCTCTTGATGAGCCGTGGCCGCCGGCTTGCGCTGCTGGAGTTCGCGCGCCGGCATGACCTGGTGATCCTGGAAGACGATCCGTACGGGTCGATCTACTTCGAGGACACGACCACTGCCGCCGACACGCGGCCGATCAAGGCCGACGACAGCGATGGCCGGGTGGTCTACCTGGGGAGCTTCTCGAAGGTGCTGGTCCCAGGCCTGCGCGTGGCGTGGATGGTCGCGCCTCGTGCGATCGCCGAGAAAGTGGAACTGGCCAAGCAGGCCGCCGACATCTGCAGCAGCGTGTTCGACCAGCGCATCGTCCATGGCGCGATGGACCGCGGCGTCGTCGATCGCATCGCCCCCGTGCTGCGCTCGCACTATCAATCGAAGCGGACGGTGATGGAACAGGCCCTGCAGGCCACCTTGGCCGGCCGCGTCAGGTGGACCTCGCCGCGCGGCGGCTTCTTCTTGTGGATCCAGCTACCCGAGGGGCTGAACGACCGCGAGCTCTTCGAGCGGGCGCTGACGCAGAAGGTGAGCTTCGTGCCAGGCAGCGCGTTCTTCGTCGACGGCCAGGGCCACCGATTTGCACGACTGTCGTTCTCGGGGATCAGCCACGAGCAGATCGTCGAGGGCATCAACCGCCTCGCCCGCGCGCTGATTGACCTCAAGGCATTTTGAAAGAGTTTCTCGGTGTCCCTGTGGCTCACTAACTGTCAGGGCACGGCCGGCAGACCAGGCAGCTCCGCCAGTAGCACCGGCACCGGCTCGAAGCGCTGCGCGAATCCCTGCAAGTGGCCCTCGCGGCTGACCGTGACCAACCGCACGGCGGTGGCCCGGGCCAGTGGCCTGAAGAACGGCTGCAGTCCAATTTCGCCGGCCGCCTTCACGCTGGCCGCGGGCTTGCCGACCTTGAGTTCGAAGCTGGCGATCTCGGAGGACACAAGCGGCATCAGCACCATGTCGGGCAGTGGCAGCGGCGACCCGGTCGGCCGGGATGCCAGCGATGCCTTCCAGCGCAGGTTGCCATTGCCGCGATCGACGGCGCGCAGCACGTTGTCGCGCGCGGCGAAGTAGATGTGCCGGTCATCGGCCGATGGCGCGCCCGACACGTCGCCGCCGACGCGCCACGTCCAGCGCTCGCGACCGTTCGAGAGGGCGACGCTCGTAACCTGCCGGGCCGTCGTGCCGAAGACCAACTGGTCATCAAGCGCCAGCAGGCCGGTGATGCGGCCGGTCTGGGTCTGGCTCCAGACCGTTTCGCCCGTCGCGAGCAACACCGCGACCAGCCGGTTGTCGGCCAGCGGCAGGAACAGGCGGTCGAGGGCCGGCGCCGGGGCGGCGGCCAGTGGCGCGCCGAGGGGCTGGCGCCACACCAGCGTTCCGTCGGCCGCCCGAAACGCGGCCAGGTCGCCGTTCGGGGTGGATGCGAGCAGCCAGCCGGTGTCCCAGTAGAGCGGTACGGCGGCGCCGCCGGGAAGTGGCGTGCGCCAGCGTGCCGCGCCGGTCCTGGCGTCGCGGGCCTCGATGGCGCCTTCGGTCGTGGTGAACACGAGCCCTTCGCCAGTGGCCGGCGTGAAGGACGTGGCGACGTCCAGGCGCCACCGCACCGTGCCGCGCTCGATGTCGACCGCGACCAGCTGGCCGCCCTTGAGCGGGACGTACGCGGTCGTCTCGTCGAAACCCGCCGCGGCGGCCGGCGGCGTGTCGAAGGGAAGAGACCAGCGCGGGTCGAGCGGCGCGACGGTTGCCTCAACGGCCTGAAGAATCGCGATCACGGCCGCCAACAGGAGTGCCATCAGCCCTTATAATAGTGGCTTACCTCTCATTCGAGATTTCGTGGCCCATCAAACCATCCTCGTCCTGGATTTCGGCTCGCAGTTTACCCAGCTGATCGCTCGCCGCTTACGCGAGCTGTCGGTGTACTGCGAAATACTTCCGTTCAACACCTCACTCGACGCGATCAAGGCCAAGGCCCCGATTGGCGTGATCCTGTCTGGCGGTCCCAGCAGCGTGGATGAGGAAGGAGCGCCGCACTGCGATCGCGCCGTGCTGGACCTTGGCGTCCCGACGCTGGGCATCTGCTACGGCATGCAGCTGATGACCGACATGCTCGGCGGCACACTGGGCCGCTCGGCGCACCGCGAGTTCGGCCACGCGCTCGTGCGACGTGAGCCGGCCAGCGCCTCGCGGTTGCTCAAAGGCATTCCCGACGAGTTGAAGGTGTGGGCGAGTCATGGCGACTTCGTCGCCACGGCACCGCCAGGCTTCACGGTCGCGGCGACCAGCAACAACGCGCCCGTGGCGGTCATGGAAGATGCCGAACGCGGGTACTACGCCATGCTGTTCCATCCGGAAGTGGCGCACACCGACCGCGGCAGCGACCTCCTGCGGAACTTCGCGTTCGACGTCTGCGGTTGCACGGGCGACTGGACCATCGCCTCGTTCATCGACGAAGCCACGGCGCGCATCAAGGCGCAGGTCGGCAACGGCCGGGTGGTGTGCGGCCTGTCGGGCGGCGTCGACTCGACGGTCGCCGCCTCGATCATCCATCGCGCCATTGGCGATCACCTGCAATGCATCTTCGTCGACAACGGGTTGCTGCGGCTGAACGAGGCGCAGCAGGTGGTGGAGCGTTACAAGAAGCTCGCGCTGCCGGTGCATCACGTCGACGCGACCGACATCTTCCTGTCGCGGCTGGCCGGCGTCACCGATCCCGAGACCAAGCGCAAGATCATCGGCGCCACCTTCATCGACGTGTTCAACGAGAAGGCGCAGTCGCTCGGAGATTTCGATTTCCTGGCGCAGGGCACGCTCTATCCCGACGTCATCGAGTCGGTGTCGGTCCGTGGCCCGTCGGCGACCATCAAGAGCCATCACAACGTCGGCGGATTGCCTGAAGGCATGAAGTTCAAGCTGGTCGAACCACTCCGCGAGCTGTTCAAGGACGAAGTGCGGCGGGTGGGCCGCGACCTGGACATCGAGAAGGAGTTCCTCGTGCGCCAGCCGTTCCCGGGTCCCGGGCTCGCGGTGCGCATTCTCGGCGACATCACGCGCGACAAAATCGCGCTGCTGCAGAAGGCCGACGCGATCGTGGCGGACGAAGTGCGCAAGGCCGGCTGGTACGAGCGCATCTGGCAAAGCTTTGCCGTGCTGCTGCCGGTCCAGAGCGTCGGCGTGATGGGCGATGCCCGTACTTACGAGTTCACCGTGGCGGTGCGCGCGGTGGAAAGTCTCGACGGCATGACCGCCGACTGGGCGCGCCTGCCGCACGACCTGCTCGCTTCGATCTCGTCGCGGATCGTCAACGAAGTGCGCGGCATCAACCGCGTCGTCTACGACATCAGTTCGAAGCCGCCCTCAACCATCGAGTGGGAGTAGTCGCGCGGTGAAAGACTTCGTCCATCTTCACCTGCACACTGAGTTCTCGCTGCTCGACGGCGCCTGCCGCGTCGACGAGCTGCTGGACGAGGCGGAGCGGCTCAAGATGCCGGCGCTGGCGGTCACCGAGCACGGCAACATGTTCTCGTCGGTGGTCTTCCACGACGCGGCACGCAAGCGCGGGATCAACCCGATCCTGGGGTGCGAGGTCTACGTAGCGCCGGGCGACCGCCGCGACAAGAGCGGCACGCCGGGCGAAACCGCCAACCACCTGGTGCTGCTCGCCGAGAACGAGACGGGATTCAAGAACCTCATCAAGCTGGTGTCGTCCGGCTACACCGAGGGCTTCTACTACAAGCCGCGCATCGACAAGGAGATCCTCGCGCAGCATGCCGAAGGCCTGATCGGCCTGAGCAGCTGCCTGAAGGGGGAAGTGGCCACCGGCATTCGCACCGAGCAGATGCCTCGTGCGCTGGCGGCCGCCGCGCAGTATCGCGACATTCTTGGCAAGGGCAACTTCTTCCTCGAGATGCAGTTCCAGGGCATCGAAGAGCAGCGCATCGTCAACAACGGCCTGCTGCCAATCGCCCGCGACCTCGAGATGCCGCTGGTCGTGACCAACGACGTGCATTACCTGAGGCACGGCGACCATAAGCCCCACGATATCCTGCTGTGCATCGGCACCGGCAAGTCGGTGAACGACGAGAACCGCCTGAAGTACCACGGCGACCAGTTCTTCCTGAAGACCGCGGCGCAGATGGCGGAGGTGTTCGGCGACTACCCGGACGCGATGAAGAACACGTTGCTGATCGCCGAGCGCTGCAACGTCACCATCCCGTCGGGGCAGAACCACCTGCCCAAGTTCGCCGTGCCCGAGGGCTTCACGCTCGACGAGTACTTCGAGCACGTGACCCGCGAAGGTTTCAAGGTGCGGCTCGAGCGCCTGCGCCAGACTGACGAGAAGGGCGAGCTCCGCCACACCCTGGCGGAGTACGAGGAGCGTCTCGCGTACGAGATCGCCATGATCAAGAAGATGGAGTACCCCGGGTACTTCATGATCGTGTGGGACTTCATCCGCTACGCGCGCGAGCACGGCATTCCGGTGGGCCCCGGCCGCGGTTCGGCAGCGGGCAGCCTGGTGGCCTGGGCCCTGCGCATCACCGACGTCGACCCGCTGCACTACGACCTGATTTTCGAGCGCTTCCTCAACCCCGAACGCGTCTCGCTGCCCGATATCGACGTCGACTTCTGCGAGCGGCGGCGCGGGGAAGTGATTGCCTACGTCACCGAGAAGTACGGCCGGGAGAACGTCTCGCAGATCATCACGTTCGGCACCATGAAGGCCAAGGCGGTCATCCGCGACGTCGGCCGCGTCATGGACATGCCGTACGCCGACGTCGACCGCATCGCCAAGCAGATTCCACCGGCGCTCGACATGACGCTCGAGAAGGCCCTGGCCGAGAACCCGATCCTGCGCGACATGGCCCGGGCCGACGGCCGGGTCAACGACGTGCTGGAAATGGGCAAGCGCCTGGAAGGCGTTTCGCGCAATGCCGGCGTCCACGCCGCCGGCGTCGTCATCGCGCCGGGCCCGATTACCGATTACGCGCCGCTCTACAAGAGCAACCGCGACGAAATCACGACGCAGTGGGCCATGAAGGAGGTCGAACGCGTCGGCCTGCTGAAGATGGACTTCCTGGGTCTCAGCACGCTCACGCTGATCCAGGACGCGCTGTCCGAGATCAAGCGCACCGAGAACCTCGTCCTCGACATTGACAACGTGCCGCTGGACGATGCCAAGACCTACCAGTTGTTCGTGGACGGCCAGACCTACGGCATCTTCCAGTTCGAAAGCTCGGGCATGCGCGAGATCCTGCGGCGCGCCAAGCCGCAGCGGCTCGAAGACCTGATCGCCATGAACGCGCTCTACCGGCCCGGCCCGCTCAAAGGCGGCATGGTCGACGACTACATCAACCGCAAGGCCGGGCGCAGCGTCGTGAAGTACGACTTGCCGGTCCTGGAGCCGGTGCTGGCCGACACCTACGGCGTCATCGCCTACCAGGAACAGGTCATGCGCATGGCGTCGGTCGTGGCCGGCTTCACCATGGGCCAGTCCGACGTGCTGCGCAAGGCCATGGGCAAGAAGGACCCGAAGGTCATGGCCAAGCAGCGCGAGGCCTTCATGAAGGGCGCGCTGGAGAAGAACGTCAACGAGAAGAAGGCCAGCAAGATCTTCGAGCTGATGGAGTTCTTCGCCGGCTACGGCTTCAACAAGTCGCACTCGACCGCCTATGCCTTCCTGGCCTACCAGACGGCGTATCTCAAGGCGAACTTTCCGCGTCACTTCGCCGCGGCGCTGCTGACCATTGAAGCCGCCAACACCGAGAAGCTGGCCGTCTACATCAGCGAGTCGCGCGACCGCGGCATCAAGGTGCTGCCGCCCGACATCAACGAGAGCCAGCTGCACTTTACGGTCGTGCCCGAAGGCGTGCGCTTCGGGCTGACGGCGATCAAGGGGCTGGGTGAGGGCGCGATCAGGAGCCTGATCGAGGTCCGCGAGCGGACCGGCCGGGTCACCTCGATCCACCAGTTGTGCGAAGAGCTCGACTTGCGCCTGGTGAACAAGAAGGTGCTTGAAGCGCTGGTGCGCTCGGGCGCGTGCGACAGCCTGGTGCCGGCGGGCGTACCGCTGATTGCCGGCCGCGCCAAGCTGTTTGGCGCCGTCGACAGTGCCATCGAGCATGGCAACCGCACGCAGCGCGATCGCGAGCAGGGGCAGGCCGACCTGTTCGGTGGCGGCGACGAAGGCGGACTGTCGATCATCCGGCTGCCGGATTCAGCGCCGTGGACCGAGATGGAGCTGCTCGCACACGAGAAGGAGGCGCTCGGGCTGTACCTGAGCGGCCATCCGATCGACCGCCACGCCGACAGCCTGCGCGCCTTTGGCGCGAGAACCGTGGGCGACCTGACGCTGAGCGAGATTCCCGAGGGGGTCGATGGCGCCCCGGGGCGCCTGGTGATCGACGACTTGTATGTCGGCGGCATCGTCGGCGGCTTCCGCGGCCTCAAGACCAAGAAGGGCGATCCGATGTGCGTGTTCACGCTCGAGGATCACCAGGGCTCGGTCGAGGTGGTGGTGTTCCCGGAGATGTACGGCAAGCACCGCATGGTGATCGAGAACGGCGCGCTGCTGCTGGTGCGCGGCAAGTTCGAGCGCGACGAAGAGAATTCGCGCTTCCAGTGCACCGACATGATGCCCCTGGCGCTGCTCAAGGAGCGGCTGTCGCGCGGCGTCAGGATCCGGTTGAAGGCCACCTGCCCGCGTGAGACGATTGAGGCGCTGTGGGAGTTGCTGCCGAAGCACCGCGGCGACCGTCCGGTGGCGGTGGAAGTGGAGTTGAATGGCGGCTCGCGCCACATCATCGTTCGCGCCGAGGTCACCTCGTCTATTCGCGTGCGCACCTCGGAACAGTTTGTCGCCGATGTTGAACGCATCTGCGGCCCCGGCTCGGTCACCGTGCACTCATGATCTTCGGCGACGGCTAAAGCCATCGCCCTCCGTACTGATCGATCCCTGCTTATGCCTGACCTACTTGAATTCGAAGAACCGATCGCCGTCCTGCTGAAGGAAATCGAGGCGCTGTCCACGCTGGCCATCAGCGAGGACCGCGACCGCGAGATTGCCCGGCTCGAGAAGCGCGTCGAAGCCATGCGCGGCGAGCTCTACAAGAACCTCACCCCCTGGCAACGCGTCCAGGTGGCGCGGCACCCCGGCCGGCCGACGACCCTGGATTATGTCGATCGCCTGTTCACCGACTTCGTCGAGCTGCACGGCGACCGCCGCTTCGCCGATGACCACGCCATTGTCACGGGCACCGCGTTCTACAAGGGCGCCCCGGTGCTGGTGGTCGGCCACCAGAAGGGCAGCGACACCAAGCAGAAGATCTACCGCAACTTCGGCTATGCCCGGCCTGACGGCTACCGCAAGGCGCTGCGGACCATGGAGATGGCGCAGAAGTTCTCGCGGCCCATCATCTGCTTTGTCGACACCCCGGCGGCCTATCCCGGCATCGAGTCGGAGGAACGCGGCGTGGCCGAAGCGATCGCGCTCAACCTGCGCGAGATGGCGATGCTGGAAGTGCCGGTGATCGTGATTGTTCACGGCGAGGGCGGCAGCGGCGGCGCGCTCGGCATTGCCGTCGGCGATCGCATCCTGATGCACGAGTTCGCGATCTACAGCGTCATTCCCCCCGAGGGCTGTGCCGCCATCTTGTGGCGCGACTCGGCAAAGAAGGTCGAGGCCGCCGAAGCATTGAAGATCACCGCGCCGGACTTGCTGAAGCTCGAGATCATCGACGAGATCGTGCTGGAGCCGGTCGGCGGCGCCCACACCGATCCCGCCCAGGCCGCGGCCTTGCTCGACGTGGCGTTGCAGCGTTCGCTGGCAGAAGTCTCGGCGCTCGGCGTCCAGGAGCGGCTCGACCAGCGCTACGCGAAGTTCAGGAAGATGGGCTCGGTGGGGATCGTTGGAGAATGACTCTGGAGAATAACGAATAAAGAAGAACGAAGAACAAAGCAGTTTTGTTATTCCTTCGTTATTCTTAATTCGTTCTTCGTTATTCGCATGGCTGTCCCCCCAATCTGGAATACCCGCCCGCACGACGAGGCCCAAGCGGTCGAACTGGCGCGGACCCTTGGCGTGTCGCCGGTCACGGCGCGCCTGCTGGCCATTCGCGGTCTGACCGACCCGGACGAGGCGTCACGCTTCCTCAAGCCATCGCTCGAACAACTGCTCGATCCGTTCCGGCTGACCGATGTCGGCAAGGCGGCTGATCGCCTGCTGGCGGCCATCGGCGCCAAGGAACGCATTGCCGTCCATGGCGACTACGACGTCGACGGCATCACCTCGACCGTCATCCTGCGCCGGGCGTTGGAACTGCTGGGTGGCGACGTCGGACACTTCATCCCCGAGCGCTTGACCGATGGCTACGGCCTGCAGCCCAGCACCATCGATCGCCTCCACGCCGAGGGCGTGAAGCTAATCGTCTCGGTCGACTGTGGCATCCGCGGCGCGGAGGCCGCGCGCCGGGCCCGCGATCTCGGCGTCGACCTGATCATCACGGACCACCACGAGCCCGACACCGATCTGCCCGACTGCCTGGCGATCGTCAACCCGAAGCGCCACGACTGCACCTATCCCGACAAGAACCTGGCCGGCGTCGGCGTCGCGCTCAAGCTGGTGCAGGCACTCTGCCACCGCACCGGCAAGTCGTCGTGGCTGCCGGCCTTTGTCAAGATCGCCGCCATCGGCACGCTGGCCGACGTGGTCCCGCTGATCGGCGAGAACCGGGTGATCGCCAAGCTGGGACTGCAGATGCTGACGAAGGGGCCGCACAAGGTCGGCCTGCGGGCGCTGTTCGAGGCCGCGGGCCTGACCGGCAAGACCATCGAGGCGTACCACATTGGTTTCATGGTGGCGCCGCGCATCAACGCCGCGGGCCGCATGAGCACGCCCGACATTGCCACCCGCCTGCTGCTGGCCTCGGACGAAGGGATGCAAGACGAGGCGAAAGCGCTGGCGGATCAGCTCGAGGCCGAGAATACCCGCCGGCGCACCGAGGACCAGGACATTTTGGCCAAGGCCAAGAAGATCGTGGAGTCGGATCCCGACATCGGCGCGCGCAGCGTGCTGGTGGTGGCGGGTGAGGGGTGGCACCGCGGCGTGATCGGCATTGTCGCGTCGAAGCTGGTGGATGCGTTCTACCGGCCGGCGATCGTGCTGTCGATCGAGGACGGCGTCGCGCACGGGTCGTGCCGCAGCATTCCCGGCTTCGACATGCTCGGCGCGCTCGAGTCGTGCGCGGGCCTGCTGACCCGGTTCGGCGGTCACAAGCAGGCGGCCGGCCTCCAGTTCGAGGCCGCGCGCATCAAGGAGTTCCGGCAGGCGGTGAACGCGTTTGCCGACAACTGCCTTGGCCCCGACGACCTGCGACCGCGCCTGTGGCTCGACGGCCCGCTGAAGCTCAACGAACTCAACGACCGGGTCATGAGCGAGTTCGCGGCCCTGGCGCCGTTTGGCCCCAGCAACCCCAAGCCGCGCTTCCACACCGGCCCCGTGGCGGTCGTCGACGGTCCGCGCATCCTCAAGGAACGCCACCTCAAGATGAGCGTGAAGCAGGACGGGCGCGTGCTTCGCGCCATCCAATGGAACGCCGCCGAACGCGAACCCAGATTGACCGAGCAGAAGGCTGCGGTCGAGATCGCCTATACCGTCGAAGAGAATGAGTTTCGTGGCGAAAAGCACACCGAACTCAGATTGGAAGACTTCCGATAACACAGAAGAGATCAACCAGGGCCGCAGATGACACAGATGACGCCGATTGATCGGAACGCACTGGTGTCGGCGGTGCTCGCGTTTCTGGCGAACTACGACCTGCTGGCGCTCGCGGACATTCAGCTCGCGTTGGAGCACGAGATCGATCGCGCCGGACCAGACGCCCTGGTTGCGCTTCGAGCCCGGCTGACCGCCGAAAGTGGCTGGGACTACTACGACCGCGATCCCCTGGCCCAGCGCATCCATCGCCTGCTGGCCGATCCGTTCCTCGCCCCGGGCTCAGCACTTCGTGATGCACATCACCTGGCGCGCGTCGCCGGGGCGCCGGTCGTGATCGTTGCCAACCACCTGTCGTACGCCGACGCCAACGCGATCGAGGTCCTGCTGCACTCCGGCGGCGGGGCAGAAGTGGCCGGCCGTCTGACGGCAGGCGCCGGCCCCAAGGTGTATTCGGACCGTCAGCGCCGGTTCTCGAGTCTCTGCTTCGGCACGATCAAGGTGCCCCAGAGCGCCGAAGTGTCGAGTGAAGAGGCCGTGATGACCCCACGTGAGGTCGCACGGGCTGCGCGACGCGCGATCGAAGTCGCGCACGCGCGTCTCGACGCCGGCGATGCGCTGTTGATCTTTGGTGAAGGCACGCGGAGCCGCGCCGCGGTGTTGCAGCCAATGCTGGCCGGTGTTGCGCGTTACCTGGAGCGGCCCGACACCTGGGTACTCCCGGTCGGACTGACTGGTACCGAGGCCCTCTTTCCAGTTGATCAGGCGATGATTCATCCAGCCCGCGTCACGCTGACTCTTGGACGGGCGATTCGCGCCGATGTTCTGAACGCTGAGACGCGTGGGGATCGTCGCGTACTGATGGACGCGGTTGGGCTGGCCATTGCCGAGTTACTGCCCGAGTCGTACCGCGGCGTTTACCAACATCCCGCATTCACCGAGGCCTCGGCCGTGCTCCACCGCGTGAGACAGGCGTGATGGGGCCTCTAGCATGACCTCGGCGTCATCTGTGTCATCTGCGGCCCCGCCCTTGTTGGTACAATCTGAGTTGTGAGTAGTTGGCAGAAGCGGGCACGGGTCGTGCTGGCGGTCGTCGCCGTCGGCGTCATCGGTGCCGTCGGCTACACCCTGCGTCCGCGCGAGGTGCGTGTGGCACCGGCGCCGATCGAGCGCCTCGACCCCAAGGCCATGGTCGAGACGCGCGGGGGCGACGTGATCCAGCTGAAGGGCTCGCGCCAGGACGCGCGCATCGAGTTCGAAGCACAGGTCACGTACGACACCGGCGAGACCAAGCTGATGGGCGTCAAGGTGTCGGTCGACAATCGCTCCGGCCGAAACTACACGATCACCGGCAAGGAAGCGCGGGTCGGCAAGGACCAGGCGAGCTACGACATCACCGGCGACGTGAAGCTCGAGACCAACGACGGGCTGACCGCCTTCGCCAACTCCGCCACGTATTCCGATGCAGAGAAGATCGTGAAGGCGCCAGGGCCGGTCCGCTTCGTGCGCGGCCGCACCTCGGGCAGCGGCATCGGGTTCACATTCGACGAACAGCGCGATGTGCTGTGGCTGCTCGACCAGGCAGTCGTGACCGTTGAGGAGAACGGCGAGAGCGCGGGCATGGCCGTCACGGCCGGCGCCTTCGGGTTCGCGCGCCGCGATCGCTACATGCGTTTCGAACGCATCATGCACCTGGAGCGCGGGGGCCAGGTCATCGACGCCAACGAAGGCGTGATCACCCTGTTTCCCGACCGTGACGAGCCGGACCTGATCGAGCTGCGGGGCGACTCGCGGGTCAGCGGCAGCGGCATGGGCGCATTGCGGTCCATGTCCGCCCGAGACATGAACCTGGACTACGGCGCCGACGGCCGCAGCCTGGAACGCGCCACGCTGGCAGGGCAGAGCGCGGTTCAACTGGCGGGTAAGGGCGGCATGGCCGGACAGGCGCTGAGGGGCGAGTTCATCGACGTGGCGCTGGCGCCGGACGGCAGCGTCAACAACCTGTCGTCGCGCGAGAACGTGACGGTGACCCTGCCGGCGACGCGCGAGACCTCGGCGCGCACGATCCGCTCCAACGTCCTGTCGGCAACCGGCGGCGCCCAGGGCCTGTCGAACATGAAGTTCCAGGAGGGCGTGAACTACTCGGAGGCCGCCACCAAATCGCAGGGCGCCAGGACAGCCCGCGCCCAGAACCTCGAGGCCGGGCTCGACCCTGCGGCCGGTACCCTGCAGGACGCGACCTTCACCGGCGCCTTTCACTTCACCGATGGCTCCCTGACGGCCACCAGCAACCTGGCCCGCTATCGCATCGCCGCCGGGACCCTGGCGCTCAGCGGCAAGCAGGGCGCGGCCGACCCGAAGATCACAGACTCGTCTTTGACCATCGAGGCCGAGACGATCGACGTCACGCTCAGTCCGCGCAAGATGGTCGCCACCGGCAAGGTCAGGAGCGCGCTGCTGCCGCCGGCCAAGGGCACGGCGGCGGCACCTGGCGGGAAGCGCCCGGGCCTGCTCGGAGAGAAGGAGCCGGTGAACATCATCGCCAATGCCCTGACCTACGACGAGTCCTCGCGCCGCGGCGAGTACAAGGGACAGGCGGTGCTGCTGCAAGGCCAGACGCAGATCAACGCCGACACGCTGACGATCGACGAGAGCAAGGGCGACCTGACGGCGGTGGGGAAGGTGATGACCTCGCTCGCCATCCTCAGCAAGGATGCCAAGGCCGGCCAGGCCACGCCGCCAACCATCGGCCGCGCCGGCTCCTTTACCTATACCGACCAGGCGCGGCGCGCCACGTACCAGACGCAGGCGTCGCTCGACGGCGACTACGGCAACCTGCGCGGGGAGAAGATTGAGATCCAGCTGGCGGCCAACGACAACAGCCTGGCGCGCCTCGACGCCAACGAGAAGGTCACGGCGATCGTCGAGAAGCGGACCGTCACCGGCACCCGCCTGTCGTACGTGCCCGCCGACGAGAAGTACATCGTCAACGGCGCCCCGGTCACCATGGTCGACGCCGAGTGCCAGGAGTTGAGTGGCAAGACGTTGACCTTCTTCAAGGCGTCCGATAGAGTCCAAGTCGACGGCAACAACGAAGTTCGCACGCAGACCAAGGGCGGCGGCAAGTGTGCCGCGGCGCCCAAGTAGACTCTCCCAGTTCAAGCCCCAGGCCCCAAGCCCCAGCCAACAATGGCCTCGACCCTCAGCACACACGAACTCACCAAGACCTACGGCGGCCGCACCGTGGTGCGCGGCGTCAGCCTCGAGGTCAACTCGGGCGAAGTCGTCGGGCTGCTGGGGCCCAACGGCGCCGGCAAGACCACCACGTTCTACATGACCGTCGGCCTGACCTCGCCCGACTCGGGCCGCGTCACGCTCGACGGCAAGGACGTCACCGAAGACGCCATGTACGTGCGCGCGCGGAAGGGCATTGGCTACCTGCCGCAGGAGCCATCGATCTTTCGCGGCCTCACGGTCGAGCAGAACATCCTCGCCATTCTCGAAACGCTCGACCTGGACGCCTCGGAGCGGCGCACGCGGCTGCGCGAGCTGCTGGCCGAGCTGGGTCTGACGCCGCTCGCCAACTCGGCGGCGTACACCTTGTCGGGTGGCGAACGCCGCCGCGCCGAGATCACCCGCGCCCTGGTGATGAACCCGCGGTTCATCCTGCTCGATGAACCCTTCGCCGGCATCGATCCCATTGCCGTGAGCGAGATCCAGAAGATCATCTTCCACCTGCGGGATCGGGGCATCGGCATCCTCATTACCGACCACAATGTTCTGCAGACCCTGAAAATCACCGACCGCGCGTACATCGTCACCGACGGGGCCATTTTCCGGAGCGGCACACCGGCCGCGCTGGCGGCCGACGAGGAAGTCCGGCGGATTTACCTCGGGACCGATTTCCGGCTGGACTAAGATTGTAAGAGCCGGATATGGGCATTCAGCAGAAGCTACAAACCAAGCTCGCACAGAAGCTGATCCTGACGCCGTCGCTGCAACAGGCGATCAAGCTGCTGCCAATGTCGACCTTGGAGCTGGCGGATCTCCTGAACCAGGAAGTCGTCGAGAACCCGCTGCTCGAGGAGATCCCCACCGAGGACCTCCAGGCCGCGGAGCCAGCGGCGCCTGCCGAGAAAGAGGCCGAAGACAAGGCCAAGGCCGACAAGACCGATTCCTGGGACGATGCCGACTACGAGTACTTCTTCGGGGACTACCTCGACGATGGCTACCGGCCGCGCGCGCCCCAGGAAGTCAAAGAGCTGCCGCCGATCGAGAACACGCTCTCGACCAGCTCGTCACTGACCGACCACCTCGAGTGGCAGTTGTCGCTGCAGACCGAGGCCGAGGCCATTCGCGATATCGGCGAAGCCATCATCGGCAACCTCGATGACGACGGCTACCTGGTGGCATCGGTCGACGAGATTGCCTCGATGGGCCCCTGGCCGGCCGACGATGTCGAGAAGGCGTTGCGCCTGATCCAGAGCTTCGACCCGATCGGCGTGGCCGCCCGCGACCTGCAGGAATGCCTGTCGCTGCAGATCAAGCACCTGCACCTCGACGGCACGCCCACCGAGAAGATCGTCGACGAGCACCTGCGATTGCTGCACAACCACCAGATGCCGGAGCTGGCCCGCAAGCTCGGCCTCACCATCGAGGAGCTGAAGGGGCACATCGAGATCATCCAGCATCTCGACCCGAAGCCGGGCAGCCGCTTCAACCCGCAGCCGTCGCAGTACGTCATTCCCGACGTCTACATCCTCAAGGTCGAGGATCAGTACGTCGCGGTGCTCAACGAGGACGGCCTGCCACAACTGCGGATCAGCCCGACCTATCGCCGCCTGCTCGACAAGGGCGCCGCCGAGAACAACGACGAGACGCGCGCCTACGTGAAGGACAAGTTCCGCTCGGCGCTGTGGCTGATCAAGTCGGTGGAGCAGCGGCAGAAGACCATCCACAAGGTGGCCACCAGCATCTGCACCTTCCAGCGCGACTTCCTCGATCACGGCATCGAGCACCTGCGTCCGCTGGTGCTGCGCGACGTCGCCAACGACATCGGCATGCACGAATCGACCGTCAGCCGCGTCGTCACGAACAAGTACATGCACACGCCGCAGGGCGTGTTCGAGATGAAGTACTTCTTCCACAGCGGCATCAGCAGCTCGTACGGCGACGCGGTGTCGTCGGTCACGATCAAGAACCGCATCAAGAAGATCATCGAGGGCGAGGATCCGAAGAAGCCGCTCAGCGACTCGAAAATCGTCAACATCCTGCAGCGGGAGGGGCTCATGCTCGCGCGCCGCACCATCGCGAAGTACCGGGAAGAGTTGAAGATTCCGACCTCCAACCAGCGGAAGGTCTTGTTCTAGCAGTCAGGGCGGCCGGCCAGGTGGCCGCCGCGACCGGCGCGACACGATGTCCATCACCCCGGCCATCACGGTACGCGGCCTGCTCGACGGGCGGCCCGAGTCGGTCGGCTTGTCGGTCGAACTGTTGGCCGGCGCGAACGGCCTCGAGCGCCGCATCACCAGTCCCTACATCCAGAAGACCGGCCTGGCCCTCGCCGGCTTCCACGAATACCTGCAGGCCGGCCGGATCCTGTTGTTCGGTGACAGCGAGGTGCGCTTCCTCGAGAACATGGACGCCGGCGCTCGCCGGACCGTGCTGGCGAAGTGCTTCAGCGAGGCGCTGCCATGCCTGCTGATTACCGGCGGCGCCGAGCTGCCACCGGAAGTCGTCGAGGAGGGCAATCGCGCCAATGTGCCGGTCCTGCGCACGACCGTGCCGACGGCGACGGCCATCGGCAAGGTCACCGCGATTCTCGAAGATCGCCTGGCCGCGCGCGAGATCATCCACGGCGTGCTGCTCGACGTGCTCGGCCTGGGCGTCCTGATTGTCGGCGACAGCGGCATTGGCAAGAGCGAGTGCGCGCTCGACCTGGTCGTGCGTGGTCACCGGCTGGTCGCGGACGACACCGTCGAAGTGCGGCTGCGAGCCGAATCGATTGTCATAGGCTCCTGCCCGGAGCTGACCCGCCACCACATGGAGGTGCGCGGCCTGGGCCTGATTAACATTCGCGACCTGTTCGGCGTGGCCTCCACGCGCACCTCGAAGCGGGTCGAGCTGGTAGTGCAACTGGATCGCTGGGACCCCGACAAGGAGTACGATCGGCTGGGACTGGATGATGCCTCCTATGACCTCATCGGGCTCAAGGTGCCGTTGATTCGCATGCCCGTCGCGCCGGGACGCAACCTGGCGATCCTGGTCGAAGTGGCGGCCCGCAACCAGCTGCTCCGCATGCGCGGCATCAACGCCGCCCGCGAGCTGGTGAAGCGCCTCGATGCCGGCTTGCTCGGCTCCGCAACGCCTCAGCACCCAAGCACGTCAGCACCCGAGCACCTGAATACCGCCGTACCCAAGCATTTGGAAGAGGACGACGACCTGTGAGCAAGACGCGTACCCCCATGAACTGGGCCGGCTTCATCGTATTGACCGGCCTGTCAGGATCGGGCAAGTCGCAGGCGATCCGCGCTCTCGAGGACCTGGGCTATTACTGCGTCGACAACCTGCCGGTCTCGCTGCTGCCGGTGATGGCGGAGCTCAGCGAACGCCAGACCGAACACAACCGCGTCGCCGTCGTCATGGACGTGCGCGAGTCGCGGTTTGTCAGCGACTTCCCCCCGGTCTATCGCAAGCTCAAGACCAGCAAGCACCTGCGCCCGAAGTTGATCTTCCTCGAGGCCGGACATGCCGAGCTGGTGCGGCGCTTCAGCGAGAGCCGCCGCCCGCATCCGCTGGCGGCCGACCGGCCGATCACCGAGGGGCTCTCGGAAGAGCGCGCCGCGCTGCGAACCATCCGCGCCATGGCCGACAAGGTCGTCGACACCTCGAAGCTCAACGTGCACGAGTTGCGGCAGCAGCTGCGCGACCTGGTGTCGGGACAGAAGCAGGCGTCCAAGCTGGTGCTGACGTTCCTCAGTTTCGGATTCCAGAACGGCCCGCCGGCCGAGGCCGACCTGGTCTTCGACGTCAGGTTTCTGAAGAACCCGCACTGGGTGCCGGCACTCAGGCCGCAGACCGGCAAGGATCCCGGGGTGGCCGCGTACATCCGGCGACAGCCGATCGCGCGCGCCACCATCAAGCGGTTGACCTCGTTGCTCCGATGGATGGTGCCGCTGTACGTGCAGGAGGGGAAGTCGTACCTGACCGTCGCGATTGGCTGCACCGGCGGCCGCCACCGCTCGGTGTACGTCGCCGAGGCGCTCAAACGTGAACTCTCGGACTTGAAGGGCGTGTCGGCGCGCGTGGCGCACCGCGACCTGGCGAAAGGCCCGCGATGATTGGTGTGGTCGTAGTCACGCACGGGCAGCTGGCCACGGAACTGGTCAACGCCGCCGAAACCATCGTCGGCGACCTGCCGCATTTCTCGGCGGTCTCGATCGGCTGGCACGAAGACGTGCAGGATGCCCGGGAGGCAATTGCCGCCGCCATCGAGCGCGTCAAGCAGCCGGGCGGGGTGCTGCTGGCCACCGACATGTTCGGCGGCACGCCGTCGAACCTCGGCCTGACTTTCCTGAAGGAAGACGCGATCGAGATTGTCACCGGCGTGAACCTGCCCATGCTGATCAAGGCCGCCAACCTGCCGGACGGCCAGCGCCTCACCGAGATTGCCCGGATGTTGCGCGAGCACGGGCGCAACGCGATCTGGGTGGCCTCGGACCTGCTCACCGGGTCAGGCGCATCCGGCACCTCGAGCGCGCCGGGAACGAGCGGCGACGGCCCGACCGAATGACGACGCGCGCATGCGTGATTCGCAATCGCCTGGGGCTGCACGCGCGCGCGGCGGCGAAGTTCGTGCACCTCGCCACCAGGTACTCGTCGCAGATTCGCGTCACGCGCAACGGCCGGACCATGGACGGCAAGAGCATCATGGGCATCCTGCTGCTGGCGGCCGGCGCCGGGGTGAGCATCGTCGTGACTGCCGACGGCGCCGATGAGTCGGACGCCGTTGAGGCGCTGTGCCGCCTGGTCGAAGGCGGCTTTGGAGAAGAACCGTGGAACGCCTGACCGGAATTGGCGTGTCACCCGGCGTCGTGCTCGGCCGGGCGGTGGTCCTGACGCAGCGCACGGAAGTCATGCGCTTTCCCATTCCGCCCGAACGGGTGGAGCAGGAGGTGGCCGCGCTGCTGCGGGCGCAGGCGGCGTCGAAGCAACAGCTCGAGGACATCAAGACCCGCGTTGAACACGGGCCCGGCAGCGAGCTGGCGGCGTTGTTCGACGCCCAGTTGCTGATGCTCGACGACCCCATGCTGGTCGGTCGCGCCGAGACGATCGTGCGCACCGAGCGCGTCAACGCGGCGTGGGCCGTCCATCGCGCCTACGAAGAGCTGTACCACGTCTTCATGTCGATGGAGGATCCGTACCTGCGGGAGCGCGAGACCGACGTGGCCGACGTGGCCGGGCGGCTGCGCCTGAACCTGCGCCACGGCGCCAAGGGGCCGAAAGAGCTGCTGAGCCAGGTGGACGGGCCGTCGGTGCTGATTGCCGACGAGCTGACCGCGTCGGTGGCGGCACAACTCGACTGGTCGCGGGTGCAGGCGTTCGCGACCGACGCCGGCAGCCGCACGTACCACACCGCCATTCTCGCGCGCTCGCTGAAGATCCCGGCCATCGTTGGACTGCACGACGCCTCGCTGCGCATCCCGGCCGGCACGCCCGTCGTGCTCGATGGCACTACTGGCGAGCTGACCGTCGGGCCGACGCCCGATCAGATCGACGAAGCCCACCGCCGCGCCACCCGGCCCCGCCGCCGCACGGCGACGTCTGGCCAACCGGGTCCGGTCTCGACGACCGACGGGGTACGCATTCGCCTCGAGGCCAACATCGAGCTGCTCGAGGACCTGCCGTTCCTGAACGAACACGGCGCCGAGGGCGTGGGGTTGTACCGGTCCGAGTTCATGTTGTCGGGACGGCCGATTGCCAGCGTCACCGAAGAGGACCAGTACGCGCTGTATCGCAGCCTGATCGAACAGGTCGCGCCGCGGCCCGTCACCATTCGCACCTTCGACCTCGACGAGCGACAGTTCGCCGGCCCCGGCCGGGGACCGGAACGGCGCCGCACCCGACCCGGCCTGCGCGGACTGCGCCTGGGCCTGGCCAATCCCGAGGTCCTGCGCACGCAGATGCGGGCACTGGTCCGCGCCTCGGCGCACGGACCGCTGCGCATCATGTTCCCCTTCGTCACGGCCGTGGAAGAAGTCCGCGACGCCCGAAAGATCTTGTCGGATGTAGTATCCGGCTTTAGCCGGATAGACCCCGCGCAGATCAAGGTCGGCGCGATGATCGAGGTGCCGTCCGCGGCACTGGCGGCCGACCTGCTGGCGCCTGAGGTCGACTTCTTCACCATCGGCACGAACGACCTGATCCAGTTCTGCCTGGCCGTCGACCGCACCGACGATCGCGTGTCGGACCTGTACGAACCGCTGCACCCCGCGGTGCTGCGTCTGATCAGGACGGTGCGGCGGGCGGCGGCGCGGCATCGCATTCCTGTGTCACTCTGTGGTGAGATGGCTTCGGACCCGGCGCTGGTCGGGTTGCTGGTCGGCTTGGGCCTCACGGAGTTCAGCATGACCCCGGGCGCCATCCCGATTGTCAGGCACGTGATCGAAGAGTTGAGCGCCAGCGAGGCGCGCCAGCTGGCCGGTCATGCGCTGCGGCTGGCGACCGCCGCGGAAATAGAACAGTACCTGTTCGACGCACTGGCCGCGTCGGCCATTCAAAGGAGTCCGTTGTCGTGAGCGAGCCGTTACATCGGGTAGAGAAGCCGTGGGGCTATGAGTTGTGGTGGGCGCGCACCGACCGCTACGTCGGCAAGCAGATCCACATCAACAAGGGGCATGCCCTCAGCCTGCAGTATCACAACAAGAAGGACGAGACGATCTTCGTCTGGTCGGGCAAGATCCTGTTCGAGCGGGAAGTCGATGGCCAGCTGGTGGCGACCGAAATGGGACCGGGCGAAGCGGTGCACGTGACGCCGCCGACGGTGCATCGCATGACCGCGATCGAAGACTCGGATGTGCTGGAAGTCTCGACCCCCGAGACGGACGATGTCGTCCGGCTCGAGGATCGGTACGGAAGAAAAGGGACGTAGCCTAGAACGGAATGTCGTCGTCGGTGACGGGGGCGGGATCGCGCATCGGATCCTGGTAGCCGCCGTCGCCGCCGCGCTCGACCTGGCGATCACCGCCGCGGCTGCCGCCGGCCCCGCCACCGCCGCCGAGCAGCACGATCTTGTCGGCCTTCACCTCGGTGGTGTAGTGCTTCTGGCCTTCCTTTTCCCACTGCCGGGTCTGCAGGCGGCCTTCAAGGTAGATCTGCTTGCCCTTGACCAGGTAGGGCTGCAGCGTATCGGCAGTCTTGCCCCACAGCACGATGCGGTGCCACTCGGTCTGTTCCTTCTTCTCGCCTTCCTTCGACGTCCAGTTCTCGGTGGTGGCAATGCTGAAGCTCGCCACCGACTGTCCGCCCGGTGTCACGCGCACTTCGGCATCCTTGCCGAGGTTGCCCACCAGGATCACCTTGTTCACACTGCCCATATCAAGCTGCCTCTCTCTACCGTGCTCTTCGATCGATTGTGTCGCGTTGATGGACCCGAGGCGCTAATCGCCTGGGGGCTTGCCCGGAAATACCCGAATCATGTTCTGCTTGGCCAGCCGGGCCGCATCGGAATCGGGGAACTGCTTGATCAGGGTGTCCCAGGCCTCGCGCGCCCGGTCGGCCTGCTTCATGTTGTTCAGCGCCATGCCCAGCTTGTAGTAGGCATCGGGCACGCGGTCGCCCTTCGGATAGCTCGTGACCGCGCGGTTGTAAGCGTCAACGGCGTCGGCAAACTTGCCATCGGAAAAGTAGCATTCGCCGATGTACCACTGGGCATCATCCGAGGCGTCGGTGCGGGGGAAGCTCTTCAGGTAGGTGCTGAAACCCTCGACGCACAACGTCCACTGGCCGGCAGTGAAGTCGGCCAGCGACGTATTGAACAGCCGCTGGGGCGTCATGCCCGGTGCGAGCGTCACCGGCGCCGCGGGGGGCGCGGCCGGCTGGTCGGTGCCCGGCGGTGCATTCGGATCCACCGGCATTGCGGGGACCGCGGTCATCTCGGGAATGGCCAGGCGCAGGGCCTCGACCTCCTGCGACAGGCTGGTGATGCGCACGTTGCTTTCATCGATGCGCTCGCGGACGACCCGCAGGTCGGTGCCGAACTGATCGACGGCCAGCTTTTGATCCGCAAACGACTTACGGGTGGCCGCGGCCTGGTCGTCGACCCGCGACGAAATCGCCTTCAGTTGCGCATTGATCGCATCGAGGGCCGCCTGCAGTTGCTGCTGCATCTGCTGGGTCTGTTCCTGCAGCATGCGGATGTCGGCCATCATCTGCATTTCGCGGCGCGACTGGGCCGCAGCCGGGGCGGCCGGCAGCACAGCCGCCGTCAGGACCAGGATGGCGGAGAGCAGTCGTCGAGTCATATACGACCCATCTTACTTTGCCGTAATCACGAAATGCGCGCGACGGTTCTTCGCCCAGGCGGCGGCGTCCTTGCCGGCGTCGAAGGGGAACTCCTTGCCGTAGCTGACGGTCTTGACCCTGTCGGCGGGAATGCCCAGCGACACGAGATAGGTGCGCGCCGCCAGCGCGCGCCGCTCGCCCAGGGCGAGGTTGTACTCAGCCGTGCCGCGCTCGTCGCAGTGGCCCTCAATCGTGATCTGCCAGGTCGGGTATTTCTTCAGCACCGCGGCGTTGGCCTGCAGCACCTGCTGGCCCTCGGCGCTGACCTCCGAACTGTCGTCGGCAAAGAACAGCGGGCCGAGCGGCGATTCACGGTTGAGGTCGTCGAGCGACTTCGAGCCGATGGAGTCTTCCACCGGCATGGGCGGCACCGGCACCGGCTCGGCCACCGGCATGGGCGGCGGCGGGGGAGCCGGCGGCGGCACCGTGTCGGCGGCGGCGGGCGGCGGCATGGGCCGCGCCAGGGGCGGCGCCTTCTTCGAACAGGCCCCGACCACGACCGTGACCAGCACGGCCAACACCATCAACGTATTTGCTCTTCGTGTCATAGCTGACCTCTATTCAATCTCATTCCCCTGGCACCCTTGGCACCTTAGGCACCGTAGGCACCTTTTTCTCTACTGCGACCAATGCGGCGTCGTGTTGTTGCCGTCCCGGGTGATCTGCCGCAGGTTGCGCCCGTCGCGATCGACCGTGAACACGTGGCTGCGGCCGGCCCGCGTCGACATGAAGGCCAGGTGGCGGCCGTTCGGCGCCCACGCCGGGCTCTCGTTGCTGCCTTCGCCAAAGGTGATCTGGCGCGTCTCGCCCGTGCCGATGCCGAGGATCTTGATGTCGAAACCGGGACCCGTGCGCGCCGAGAACGCGATCTCGTTGTACGGCGCGGGCGACCACGTCGGCCGGTCGGCGTACGATTCGAACGAGATCTGCCGCAGTCCGGTGCCGTCGACATTCACCGTGAAAATCTGCGGCTGTCCCCGCCGCTCCGAGGTGAACGCAATCTGCGTCCCGGTCGGCGACCAGGTCGGCGTCGAATCGATCGCCGGGCTGTTGGTCAGCCGCATCAGGTTCGAACCGTCCCGATTCATGACGTAGAGTTCGGAGTTGCCGTCGCGGTTCGAGGTAAACGCGATCCGCGACCCGTCCGGCGAGAACGCCGGCAGCCAGTTCTGGCCAATCCCCTTGGTCGGCGATTCCATCGTGCCGGCGAAGATGTTGGAAATCAGAATGTCCATGACTCCGGTGCGGTACGAGGTGTAGGCGATGGAGCGGCCGTCGGGCGACCAACTCGGCGTCAGGTTCATGGTCCGGTTGATGGTGATGCGCCGCTGGTTGGCGCCGTCGTAGTCGGCGATGAACACTTCCTTCACGTCGCGCTTTTCCACGGTCGCCAGCACCGCCTCACGATTGCGATCCGAGATGAACGTCAGCTTGGTGCGGGCGACGCCGCGCAGGCTGCGCTGCGATTCATGCAGTTCGTCGGCCATGGTGTGCGCGTAGATGCGCGGGTTGGCGGCCGACCCGGTGTACTCGCGGCCGTAGGCCGACTGCCGGGCGCGAACGTTATAGAGACGCATCTCGACACGGATGCCGGCCGGCGTCTTCTGCACCGTGCCGATGATCACGCCGTCGGCCCCGAGCTCGCGCCAGCGATCGAAGGGCACCGCGTCAATCGAGCCGGCGGCCGGAATCGACTTGTAGGTGTCGCGGGGGATGAGCGAGAACTCGCGCTCGAAGTTCAGGTCGTTCCACAGCACCTCGCTGATGGTCCGCGCCGCGTCCTGGGTCTCGCGGTCGGGCGACAGTGCCAGCAGGTCGGGCACCGCCAGCCGCGGCGGCGTGCCCGACTCGCCGGTCAGCCGCAGCTCCACGCTGGTCGGTTGTTGCGGCGGCGCCTGCGGCGTGGCCGGTTGCTGCGCGGTTACCACCGCCGAGGCAATCAACAGCAGTGCCCCCGAAAGCCTCATCGCCAATGATCGATTGGTCATGTTCGCGTCTCTATCTACCGTACGTACTCAAACCACAAGTAGACCGGCAACACCGATCCAGTGAACTCGGCCGGCAGGGGCGGCAGCTTCGCCAGCTGCAGCGCCCGCGAGGCCAGGTAGTCGAGATCGGCCCGGCCGCTGGATTTCTCGACCGAGATGTCCGCAATCCGGCCGTCGCGCTGCACCACGAACCGCATCTGGGTTTCGGCGACCGTGCCTTGCTTGGAACTCCAGTTCAGCGTGACCTGGTCCTTCATGGTCGCGAGGTATCCCGGACAGCAGAAGTTCACGACGTCGACGTAGCCGCCCTTGCCGCCGGCGCCGGACGACAGGCCGAAGCCCTGGCCCTTGGCCCCGGTCTCGGCGATGGCGGTACCCTTCTGAATCTCCGCGCCCTTGGTTGGGATGGTGCTGCGAGGATCTTTGGCGTCGGTCTTGGTGGGGGTCGTCTTGCGCGGCGGCGCCTTGGTCGGCTCGATCATCGCCGGCGTCTGCGCCGCGGGTGGGCGGACCGGCTCGACGGCCTTCTTGGTTTCAACCACCTGCTGGACCGTGCGGCCGCCAAGGGTAGCCAGGCCGCCATCGACGGGTCCCACCGGGCCGCCCAGGCTGATCTGCATCACCACCTCGGGCTCCCGATCGGCTGAGCCGAGCCAGTCGCCCGGCACGAAGGCCACCGCGGCCACCATGGCCAGGTGGACCATCGCTGACCAGCCCAACATCGAGGTCAGGCCATCGGACTTGGCCGTGCGCGCGACCAGGACCTCCGAAACCGCGTCCATGGTCAGCGACCAGCCCTCGGCATGGCCGTGACACCGACGTTCTGGACGCCGCCGGCCTTGAGGTAGTCAATCACCTCGTAGAGTTCCTGCAATGTAACGCCGGCATCGCCGCGCAGGAACACGTCCTTGTCGCTGCGTGTTTCCATCATCTGGCGCATCCGTTCCGACAGCACGTCGGCCGGGACGGGATCTTCGTCGATCCACACCCGTCGGTCGGTGCGGTAGGAAAGCGGAACGCTGATATACGGACGCACCGAGGTCAGCTTGTCGGCACGCCGCGACACCGGGAGCTTCACCTCGATCCCCTTCTGCATCATCGGTGCCGCCACCATGAAGATGATGAGCAGCACCAACATCACGTCGACCAGGGGGACGACGTTGATCTCGGAGAGAGACGAGGTGACCCGCCGGCCACGGCGGCGGCCGGTGTTGGCGTCGGGTGGGGCCGAGATCTTCGGCACTTAGGTGAAGTTCCTTTCCGAGATGTTCAGGAACTCCAGCGAGAAGTCGTCCATTTCCGACGCGTAGGTCTTCACCTTCGACGTGAAGTGGTTGTAGAAATAGACGGCCGGGATGGCGGCAAACAGCCCGAGCGCCGTCGCGATCAACGCCTCGGCGATGGGTTGGCTGACGACGGCGAGGTCGGTCGAACCTTGCGCGCCGATGTTCATGAAGGCCGTCATGATCCCCCACACGGTTCCGAACAACCCAATAAAGGGTGTGATGCTCGCGGTCGTCGCCAGAAACGTCAGGTGCTTCTCGAGCTTGCCGACTTCAATGGACGAGGCGCGCAACAAGGCGCGGTCGACGCCCGTGATGCTCTTCAGGGTTGGACGTGCGGCAGGCGTTCCGGGACTGGCCGCCCCTTGCGACAGCCGCAACTGGGCCGTCAGCTCGGCGTAGCCGGCCTGGAACATCCCGACCAAGGGACTGAGCGACAGGGAAGGGCAGACAGCCTGCACTTCCGAAAACTTGGCGCTCTTGCGGAAGACCTCGAGGAACGTGGCCGATTGCTTCTCGATGCCTCGAAATGCCCAGAATTTATAGAGAACAATGCCCATCGAAATGACCGAGAAGATGAGCAGGGTCACCATCACCATCATCACGATGGGGCTGGCGGCGAAGATTAAGTCTGCGATATCTCCGGCAGCCACTCGAGTGGGCGGTAGACCGCCCTCGAGTTGCAATGCCAGGACAGTCGATCCAGGCGTCGGCAACAAAGCCTCCGAATCCGTTCCATGGGGAAATTGCGCGCTGGGAAGCGCCGTTCTGTGCAACCGTAGCACGCCCCGTGAAATTCTGTCAAACCCATGATACGATGGCAGTTCCGCTCGCCGCAGCGATTCCCGCAACACGAGGCATCACCCGCATGATCCGCTACCTCGCCATCCGCAACCTCGCGGTCATCGAGTCTGTCGCGGTTGATTTTGAACAGTCGTTCAACATCCTGACCGGCGAGACCGGGGCCGGCAAGTCCATTCTCGTCGAGGCCGTCGGCCTGCTGCTCGGCGGCCGCGCCACCCACGACCTAATCAGGACCGGCGAAGACCTCGCCAGCGTCGAGGCCGTCTTCGAGACCGCCGACGGTGAAGAACTGATCGTCCGTCGCGAGGTCACCTCTCAGGGCCGAAGCCGCGCCTTCATCAACGGCGCACTGGCCACCGCTGCGGCGCTCAAGGACCTGGCCAATCGCCTGGTGGAGCTGCACGGCCAGCACGAGCATCAGCAGTTGCTCGACCCCTCGCAGCATCTCGCGCTGCTCGACACTTGGGCCGGACTGGACACGCCACGGGCTCGCGTCGCCACCGCATTCGCCACCGTCCGGAATTACCGCGAGCAGCTGGATCGGCTGCGAATGGACGACCGCGAACGGGCGGCCCGGCTCGATCTGGTGGAGTTCCAGTTGGGCGAGCTGCAGAAGGCCAGCCTGCAGCCCGGCGAAGACGAAACACTCGCCGCCGACCGCCAGCTGTTACGAAGCGCCGACACCATTCACCGCCTGTGCAACGAAGGCTATGCCGAGTTGTACGACACCGAGACGGCAGCCTTGGTGGCGCTGGGCCGGGTCTGGAAGCGGGTGGGGGAGTTGGCGGCCATCGACACCCGCTTTGCCTCTTACCTGGAGGCTCGCGACGGTATCAAGGCGCAACTCGAGGATCTCGCTTTCACCCTCCGCGACTTCGCCGACGGCATCGATGCCTCGCCGGCCCGGCTTCAGCAGGTCGAGGATCGGCTGGCCCTGATCGAGCGCCTGAAGCGCAAGCATGGCGGCACCCTGGACGAGGCCATCGCCCACCGGGACCGCCTGGCCGCGGAGCATGCGGCCCTGACCGGCGGGCAATCGACCGTCGCCGACATCGAACAGCGCCTTGCCGAAGCGGGCAACGTTTTCCTGCGCGAGGCGCGCAGCCTGTCGTCAGCTCGCCGGACGGCCGCATCCAGATTCGCCAAGAGCATCGAGAACGAGCTTGCGGACCTGGCCATGGCCAAGACCCGTTTCGAAGTCCGGCTGACCACCGTCGAGACCGAAGACCGGTGGAGCGAGGCGGGGATTGACGCGGGTGAGTTCTTCCTGTCGCCGAACGTCGGCGAGGAACTGCGGCCCCTGGCGCGCATTGTCTCGGGCGGCGAGCTGTCGCGGGTCATGCTGGCCCTGAAGACACTCGGGGCCAAGGACGGCATGCACGGCAAGACGCTGATCTTCGACGAGGTGGACGCCGGCATCGGCGGGCGAGTGGCCAGCGTCGTCGGCGACAAGCTGTCGGCGCTGGGTGGCCGTTTCCAGGTGCTCTGCATCACGCATCTCCCGCAGATTGCCGCGTGCGGCCGCACCCATTTCCTGATCGAGAAACGGGTGCAGGGCAGCCGGACCGTGACCAGCGTCACGCGCCTGAGCCCGGACGACCGGGTGGCGGAAGTGGCGCGGATGATGGGCGGCTCGGCCGCCGGCATCAAGGCGATGGAAAGCGCCCGCGAGCTGCTCGAGACCTCGCAGGCGAAAGGTGAAGCCGAGGCGAAAGCGAAAGGCGAAAGTCCGCGACGGGCGAAAGCGAAACCGAAATGAAGTACTTCATCGAGACCTACGGCTGCCAGATGAACGTGCACGACTCGGAGCGCATGGCCGGGCTGCTCGAGCAATCGGGGTACGACCAGGCCGCGTCCGAATTGGACGCCGACCTGGTCCTGATCAACACCTGCAGCGTTCGCGAGCGCGCCGAGGAGAAGCTGTACACGCGGCTGGGCGAGATCAAGGAAATGAGCCGCGACCACGGCCGCGACCCGCTGGTTGTTGTGGCCGGCTGCGTCGCCCAACAGGAAGGCGACAAGCTCATCAAGCGGTCCAAGGGCGTGGTCGACCTGGTGGTGGGAACGCAGCAGGTGAAGATGCTGCCGATGCTCGCGAAGCAAGCCCTCGAAGAGCGTCCGTCGGTGTTCTACGGCCGTTCCCGCAACGACGGCCTGGTCGCGATTGGCAACCCGTACGAGGAACCCTCGTTCCCGCTCGGAATCGTACGGCGCGGCGACCCGGTCCGGGCCTACGTGACCATCATCGAGGGCTGCAACGATTTCTGCGCTTTCTGTGTCGTGCCGTATACCCGCGGGCACGAGCGGATGCGGTCTCGTGCCGAGATACTGGCTGACGTGCGCGAAGCGGCCGACAGTGGCCGCCGCGAGGTCCAGTTACTCGGGCAGATTGTGAACCACTACCAGGCACCGGACGACCCGTCGTGCGATTTCCCCGCGCTCCTCGAGGCCGTGCACGAGGTGCCCGGCATCGATCGCATCCGGTTCGCCAGTCCGCATCCGCGGCATACCAGTGACCGCCTGATCGGCGCCATGCGCGACCTGCCGAAGGTCTGCAAGCACCTGCACCTGCCGGTGCAGTCGGGCTCGACGCGGGTGTTGGGGCTGATGCGGCGGCGGCATACCCGGGAGGAATACCTGGACCTGGTTGCACGCATTCGCGCGGCTATCCCGAACGTGCAGCTATCGACCGATATGATCGTTGGCTTCCCAGGCGAGACGGAAGCCGACTTCGACGAGACGCTGAGCCTGACCGAGTCGGTCGGCTACCACAGCATGTTCTCGTTCAAGTACTCGGAGCGCCCCAACACGCTGGCGTCGAAACGGATGCCGGATGACGTGACGGACGAAGAGAAGAAGCGGCGGATCGTGGCGCTGCAATCGTTGCAGCGGACCGTGCAATCGAACCTCTTCCAGCGGTCGATTGGCACTGTCCACGAAGTGCTGGTGGATGCGACCAGCCGGCGCCATGAATGGGAGCTGACCGGGCGGACGGGCGGCAACACGGTGGTCAACTTCCCGGGACCGCCGGAGTGGCTGGGCCGGCTGGTGGATGTGCGTATCGAACGGACCGGACCGAATTCGGTCTGGGGACAGGCTGTAGGGGACCCACGGTAATGATCGAGATGAACATCAAGGGGCTGATGGTCGACCCCATCACCAACATGCCCATCATCATCCTGCGCGACTCGGACGGGCAGAAGGTACTGCCTATCTGGGTGGGCGTCTTCGAGGCCAACGCCATCGCGCTGCAGATCGAGAACATACAGACGCCGCGCCCGATGACCCACGACCTGCTGCGCAACATCATCCAGGACCTGCAGGCGACGGTCGACAAGATCGTCGTGTGCGACATGAAAGAGAACACCTTCTACGCGATGATCCACCTGCGGACCCCGCTAGGCCCGGTCGCCATTGATGCTCGCCCGAGCGATGCGATTGCCCTGGCGCTGCGCACCCGCGCGCCGATCCTGGTGGACGAGAAAGTCATCGACCACGCCAAGACGGTGGATCTCTCGAACGAGAAGCAGGACAGCGATCGCCTGCAGCAGTGGCTCGAGCAACTCGATCCCGACGACATGGGGAAATACAAAATGTAGAGGTTCAGGGGTTCAAGGGTTCACAGGTTCAGGAGTTCAGCTGGTTCCGAACCCGGTGAACCTTCTGAACCCCTGAACCTCTGAACCTGTGAACCCTTGAACCTGTTTTCTTTGTCGGCGCGCCGACAATTCCGCTAACCCACACATTGGCCTGTATTTAGGCCATGGCATTTCCTCGCAATCTCCAATTCGCCAGAGCGCAAGAACACCAAATCGACATTCGTGCGCTAGAATGCGTGAAAGCGCGCACCAGCCCGAATGATTCTCAGTATCGCCAACCAGAAAGGCGGCGTGGGAAAGACCACCACCGCCATCAACCTCGCAGCAGCGCTTGCCATGCGCGGCAAGCCGACGCTGCTCATCGACCTCGATCCGCAGGGCAACAGCAGCATGTCGTTCATCGACATCCGCACCGCCACGCGCAGCATGTACGACGTGTTCGTGGACGACTCCGTCCACCTCGCCGACGTCATCGTCCCGGCCACCCTGCCGAACCTGTCAATCGCACCGGCGCGGATCGCCCTGGCCAAACTCGAGTCACGACTGGTCGGCGAACTGGACGCGCCGTTCCGGCTGAAGGACGAACTGACCGCATTGAAAGGGCAGTTCGAGAACGTCGTGATCGACTGCCCGCCGGCACTGGGGTTGCTGACCATCAACGCGCTGGTGGCCTCGACCCACTTGCTCATTCCCATCCAGTCGTCCTACTTTGCCCTCGAGGGCACCGACGACCTGCTCGAAACCATCGAGAAAGTCCGCCAGCGGCCGAACCCCGAACTGCAGATCCTGGGCGTCGTCATTACGATGCACGACAAGCGGACCGCGCTCGCGCGCGACATCCAGGAACAGATTCGCAAGGTGTTCGGCGACAAGGTATTCCGCACGGTCATCAGCAAGAGTGTGCGGCTCGAAGAGAGTCCGGCCTACCGGGAATCGATTTTCACGTTCGCGCCGGAGTCGTCTGGCGCCACCGAGTATTACAGCCTGTGTGAGGAGGTTATCGACCGTGCCTAAGCCTCGCGGATTGCCAGACAACCTGCGGATGCGCCACGACGCGCACTACGTCGAGACCCTTGCAGCCTCGGCCGGTGCGCCGGTCGGCCGCATGGTCCCCATCGACCAAATCGACCCCAACCCCGACCAGCCACGCCAGGCCATGGGCGACCTGGCGGAGCTGATCTCGTCGGTCACCGAGAAGGGGATTATCGAGCCCCTGATCGTTCGCCAGCGCGGATCGCGCTACCAGATCATCGCCGGCGAACGCCGGTACCACGCGTCGGTCCAGGCCGGCCTCACCGAGCTGCCGGTCGTCATCCGCGACGTCGACGACCGGGAGATGCTGGAGCTGGCGCTGGTCGAGAACATCCAGCGCAAGGACCTGACGCCGTTCGAAGAATCCGAGGCCATGCAGGCCCTGGCGCAGCGCTGCGGATACACCCATGAAGACCTGGCCAAGCGGCTCGGCAAGTCGCGAACCTCGATTACGGAAGGCCTGTCGATCAACGGGATTCCGCCAGAGGTCCGCAAGGTGTGCCGGCTGGCGGGCATCACCAGCCGGTCGTTGCTGCTGCAGGTCGTCCGCCAGGGCGACCCGCAGAAGATGCTCGCGCTGGTTGAGAAGATTGCCACGCAGGGCGCGACCCGGGAACAGCTCCGCAAGGACACCCAGAAGGTGAAACCGGGACGGCCCAAGTCGTACGTGTTCGCGTTCCGGCCGCCCAGCAAGGCGTTCAACATGCGCCTGAGTTTCAACAAGCGTGACGCGAGCAAAGACGAAGTGATTGCCGCGCTCGAGAACATCCTCCAGGAACTGAAGCACGCGAAGTAGGTCCCGGCCCGGCGGGTTCGGGACGCTCGGGTTTCACGGTTCCAGGGTGGTTAGTTAACATAACATGTATTATCAGACTTAACTAATAACAACCGTAAACAACGACTGTGCAAGGTTTGTGTGGGTTTCCTGGGTGATTACCGGGCAACTGCCCTAGACTTGCCAGCCGAACGGGTGCGAGTCCGGTCCAGGCGCCATCAGCGTCCACGAGCCCGCAAACGGCAAGGCTTCGAGGATCGCGCCGGCAGCGTCACGAATCTGAATCCAGAACTCGAGTGACTGACCGGGGGCGACGCCCAGATTCGCGAACGGAACCTGGACCTCAACCAGCTCATCAATCATCAACCACGACGTCGCGATTGGGATGCTGCGAACCTCGGGCGTGGCGACCAGGAACACGAGGCTCGCCGAACCCGAGGCGATCAAGTCAACAATGGCTGGGCCGGAAATCCGGAGGCAGAGATCGCCGGCCTGGCCGAAGGCAACCAGCAGTTCGGAAACCCGGGAAACCGGAGCCACCTCATGCATGGCGCCAGCCGGCCTGACCAACGGAGGCCGCGCCGCCCCGACCCATTCCAGGTAGCTGCTGTCACGACCGTCCAGCCGAATCGAAACCCGGCCGGACGGCCGAAGCTCGACGGCCGCCGGACCGGTCGAGATGTTCGAGGCATGCAGCTCATCAGGAACAGGCTGCCCAAGTGCGGCGTACGCGTTGCGCAAATGGGTGCGGAAGAGCTCGTCGAATTCGCGGTCGTGGTCGGACGAATGGTCGTCGCCGTACCACCAGAACCAGTCGCTGCCTTCGGCGATCAGCAGCTCCTCGAAGGCGCGCATGCGGTCGGCATCCGCCACCGATGCGGCGTGCTGGTCATACACCGCGCGGGCCTCGGCCAGTTGCGACCAGGCCCGGTGGTCGTCGCGATGGCCAATCCAGATATAGAAGTCGGCGTTGATCCACGAACCGGGATGCACCGACGGCAGGACGGCCGGGTCTGCCGTGGCCGCCTCGGCCATGGTGACCGTCTGGATGTCGGTGGCTTCGCCAAGCGCGCGGTAGAGCGCGCGCAGGAAAGGACGGCCGCCGCCGGGATAATGCTCCCACGCGTTCTCCCCGTCGAGGATGACGCTGACGGTCGCCACTTCCCCGCCGGTTCCCGCGCTGAACCGCCGCCCGGCTTCGCGGACCCGCTCGACGAAATCGGCGGCCGCGGCGGCGGCGTCCCAGGATTGATAGTGGAAGCCAATACGGTCCGACAACGCGTGATCGCGGAACAACGCCACCGGTCCACCCGCGCCCAATCGGTAAGGGCGGTACAACAGGTCGCCCCTGACGGCATGCCCGTACTCGTCGCGCGGCATCCCGACGCCGAGCGACCGCGCCAGGATGTCCTCGTCGGTCGCCACCCACTGGATGCCGGCCGCCGCCATCAGGCCGACCGCCTCATCTGAGACCGAGCCTTCCGATGGCCACATCCCGGTTGGCCGCCGGCCGAACGTCTCTTCATGGAAGTTGAGCGCCCGCTCCACCTGGACCCTGGCATCAGCTGGCCGGGCAAACCGGGTCCGTGGCCGGGCGGCATGCGGGTGCGTGCGCAGTGCGGTGTCGGTGTCGTACAGCAGGGGCAGGATCGGATGGTAGAACGGCGAGGCCGATAGCTCGACCTGGCGCCGCTCGCCGGCCGCACGGTAGGCCGGAACGACCAGGCGAAGCAGCTCGAGTTCGACCTCGCGAAGCACCGCCTTGTCGGCCTCGGTAAAGCCGCGGTCCCTTGCGATCAGTCGCCGCAGCCGCGGATCCCGATCCAGCCAGTCGGGGTCGATCCAGGCGAGCTTGTGCCACACCTGGAGGTCACGCAAGTCGTCCGGGGAGAAAGGCTGGCGCTCGGCACGACGCGCGTGGAGCTCCGCGTAGCGGGGGTACGGCCCGATCATCCGGCCGTACGGCGCATGAAAGCCGTTGGCGACCAGCCACCGCGACTCGTCTGCCGTCAGATCCAGTGCGGGCTTGAGGCCCAGCGCCAGGTGCCGATCGCGGGCGCGGTCCTCGGCGAAAGCCTGGACCTGGACGACCAGCGAGGGCACCAGGTTGAAGGTGACCCGGACACCCGGAAATTCCTCGAGCAGCGCCACCATGCCCCAGTAGTCCTTGATGGCGTGGAGCCGCACCCACGGGAGGATGTGCTCGCCGGTCGCGAGGTCCTCGTAGTAGGGCTGGTGCATGTGCCAGAGCAGCGCCAGCTTCACCATGGGCGATAATGGGGGGAGTCCAGCTTCATGCGAATGCGCATCATCGACCGGTACGTGATTCGGGAAATTGTCCCGCCGTTCCTGATTGCCTTGCTGGTCTTCACGTTCATCCTGATTATCCCCTTCATCATGGACCTGGCGGAGCAGATGATCGCGAAGGGGGTGCCCTGGGCGACATTGCTCCAGCTCATGGCCACGCTGGTGCCCGGGGTGGCGGCGCTGACCATCCCCATGGCGTTGCTGATCGGCATCCTGGTCGCCCTCGGCCGCCTCTCGGCCGATCGCGAAGTGGTCGTCATGATGGCCTGCGGGGTCAGCCCGTACCGCCTGCTGCAGCCGATCCTGTTCGTCGGGGTGATCTGCTGGGGGCTGTCGTCCTGGGTCCTGATTAAGGCGATGCCGGACGCGAACCAGACGTTCCGCGTCCTGTCGACCGAGATCGTGATGGACCGCGCCGAGGGCGAAGTCCGCCCGCGCGTCTTCTTCGAAGACTTTCCCGGCATCGTGCTGTACGTCAACGAGGTGCCAATGGGCGGCACCGGCTGGACCGACGTCCTCGCCGCCGATTCGACCAACCCGGCGCAGCCGATCATCTATCTCGCCAAGCGCGGCCGCATGGTGATCGACCGCGAGGCCCGCACCATCCAGATGGTCCTCGAGGAAGGCACCCGCCACAGCACGCAGCAGGCCGATGCCGCCGCCTACGAAGTGCTGCGTTTCGATCAGACGATTGTCTCGCTGGACCCGGAAAGCGTCTTCCCGCGGGAGGGGCCTTCGCGCGGCGATCGCGAGTTGTCGATCGAGGAACTGCACGCCAAGGCCGAAGAGATGCGGGCCCAGGGCATTTCGCCGCACAACCAGGTGATGGAGATCCACAAGAAGTTCTCCATTCCCGTCGCCTGCTTCGTGTTCGCCCTGCTCGGCCTCGCGCTCGGGGCCACCAGCCGCAAGGACGGCAAGCTCGCCGCCTTTGTTCTCGGCATCGGCGTCATCTTCGCCTACTACGTGGTGATGTACGGCGGCGAGGCGCTGGCCAAGGGCTTCTGGATTCCGGCGTGGCTGGCCATGTGGCTGCCCAACTTCGTCCTCGGCGGCATCGGCCTGCTGATGCTCGCATCGAAGGCGCGCAGCGCCGGCTCGCCGATCAAGATCTCGCTGCCGTCGTGGTTCAGCCGCCGGCCGAAACCGGCGGCCGCGGCGGATGGTGGCACGATGGCCGCACCGGCTGGGCCGTCACGCAACGGCCGGGTCGTGATCGTGCTGAAGGTGCCGCAGTTCTCGCTGCCCGGGCCCCGGCTGCTCGACATCTACCTGGCCAAGCAGTACCTCTACATCCTGGCCATGACCACGGTCGGCATTCTCGGCCTGTTCTACATCTCGACCTTCATCGACCTGTCGGACAAGTGGTTCAAGGGCCAGACCTCGTTCGGCATGCTGGCCGAGTTCCTGCTCTGGTCCACGCCCGAGTGGTTGACCTACGTGCTGGCGCTGTCGGTGCTGCTCTCGGCGCTCGTGACCGTCGGCGTCCTCACCAAGAACAGCGAGCTGATCGTGATGCGGGCGTGCGGCATCAGCCTGTATCGGACGGCGCTGCCGCTGGTGCTGTTTGCGATTGCCGCCAGCGCCATCCTCTTCGCGATCGAAGAGCGGGTGCTGACCACCGCCGTCCGCAACGCCGATCGCCTGAAGCACATCATCCGCACCGGCTCGCCGCAAACCTTCGGGGTACAGAATCGCAAGTGGATCGTCGGCCGCGGCGGCGAGGTCTATCACTACCTGAACTACGATCCGCAGCGGCGGATCCTGGATCACCTGTCGGTGTTTGATTTCGACGAGCAGGCGCACACCATTCGCACCCGGACGTTCGCGGCGAAGGCCACCTACACGCCGGCCGCCGGCCCGTCCGGGGTCGTGCCCAACTGGCGGCTCGACCAGGGCTGGTCGCGCGAGTTCGGGCCGCGCACCCAGGTGAAGGACTTTGCCGTCTTCCCCGATCGCACCGTCCCGCTCGAACCGGCCGACTACTTCGTGACCGAGGCGCGCGAGCCGAAGCTGATGGGCTTTGCACAGCTGCGCTCCTACATCGCCGAGCTGCGCGCCAGCGGCTACAACGTGCTCGAACACGAGGTCGAGCTGTACCGGAAGATTGCCTTCCCCTTCGTCACGGTGGTGATGACGCTGATTGCCGTGCCCTTCGCTGTATCCACGGGCAAGCGCGGCGCCATGTACGGCATCGGCATCGGCATTGTCCTCGCGCTGGTCTATTGGGTGATGATCAGCGTCTTCGCAGCCTTTGGCGCCGGCGGTCTGCTCGACCCCATGCTGGCGGCGTGGGCGCCCAACCTGGTCTTCGGCGCGGCCGCAGCCTTCCTGTTACTGACCGTCCGAACATGACCAAGACTGCCCCCCAGAAGCCCTCGTCTATTCGCTACGTCATCGCCGGCGTGTGCCTGGTTGGCGCCGTCGTGTCTCTGCCGGCGGGCTTCATCCAGATGATCCTGGCCCTGCAGCGCGGCGGCTACGGCACCATCGGCATGGCCTACCCGATCGCGACCCTGGCGCTCGGCGGTGGCCTGCTCGGCCTCGGCATCGCGTTGATGATCTGGGAGCTGAGCGTGCGGCACGGGGTGCGGCACTAGTCCCCATGTGGTGTCCGGCTTTAGCCGGACCAATCCATGTGGCGTCCGGCTTTAGCCGGACCATGCAGGTCCGCCTAAAGGCGGACACCACATCGACACGGCGGACACCACATTGACAAGCCGGACCATGCCATGTGGCGTCCGGCTTTAGCCGGATCAATCCATGTGGTGTCCGGCTTTAGCCGGACCATCACCTGACAAACGCAATCTCTGACAGCGTCATCGATCCCGACGTGCCCGGCCGGTTGTTCAGTGTGTCGATCACGAACAGCAACGAGTCGACGCGCGCCAGGGGCGGCGTGGCGGACGAGGTCGCGCCGATCGGCATCAGGCTGTCGAGCCGCAGGTCGATCACCCGGGGCTCGCGGTCAGCGTAGAACGTGCGGCCCCACCGTTCGGTGGCGCTACCGGCGCGAACCTGCACCCACACCCGGACCGGCGCCGCGGCCGTCACGGTGAATCGCACCCGGTCAAAAGCCGCCAGGCCACCCACCACCGGCAGTTGCACCGCGGCATACTGCCCTGCCGGCGCGCCTCCCGATAAGGCATAGCGCCAGCCGACCGGCGGTTCACCGGCGAACCGGCGCGACCGCGCATCGGCGATCTGCCCGTCGATCAGTTCGCTGACGTCGTTGACCCCTCTCTCAATGGTGCCATCCGCGGATTGCGCGGGAATTCGCGAGACGGGCGCTTCGTCGCTGGGCGGACTCACTGCCGAGGGGCGCGGCAACCCGACATGAATGGGATTCGACAGAATCCACGGCACGGGAGGCGAGCCAGGCGCCCCACTCACATGCGCTTCGACGCGATACACACCAGGCTCAGCGGCGGGCCATTCCACCGTGGCGGTGACGGACTCGTGAACGACCACGCCGTTTCGCAGCAGGCGCAAGGTCGTGCCCGGCGGACCGGCGGCTCGCGACCGCAGGACGACACCGGCCGGCTTGCCGATCGCACCGCCCATCTGCACCACCTGCCCCTCGGCTTCGGCCGCGAACTCGATTCCGCCCGGTGACGCCAGCGCCTCGACCACGGTAAAGACCCGTCCCTGCCGGATCGACGCGAGCACGGCTGCGGCGTCGACGACGCCGTCCCCCGTCAGCCCGTGGTCGAGCACGACGTGATTCGAGAAGGTACGAAACACCGGCTCGTATCCCGGGAACGGCAGGTGCAGGGACGAAGGATCGGGATCGTCGGCGCCGAGCCGCGCGTGCGCATCGGCTGCGGCCAATGCCGGTACCGAACGCGTCGCGCCAAGCGTGTCCCACCGCGCCAGCAGATCGTCGGGCCGATCGAGCAGCAGCGCCAGCGCACCTGGTCCCCGCAGTGCGTACCCCAGCACGGCGCGGGCGAGCGTCGTCTGCGGCTCGTCACGCCAGGTGCTGTCGGCATTGAGCCATTCGACGCCGTCCACCGCGGCCTCCCACGCGCGCCAGCCCAGGCTCGGTCGTGGTGAATCTGGATGCGCGGCAATGCCGAAACCGCCCAGCCGGTGGACATCCTCGAGCACGTCGGCCGCGGCGCCGGCGAGCGGATACGGCGCAACCGGCAGATCGAGCGCGACGAGGTGTCCCCCATCGGTGTTCAGCTCGACCGCGTCGATCACCAACACGCCGTGCCGGTACTGCGGGGGCTCTGGCGGCCGGGTGCCATCACCGTGGTCGGTGATGATCACGAACTGAAGGCCGGCGCGCTGCGCCGCCTGCGCGATCGCGTCGACCGTGCCGCTGCCGTCCGATCGGTTGGAATGCACGTGATACGCGCCCCGCGCGATGGGCGCGCTGCCGGTCCATGGCGGCGCGACCGCCGGCGCGGGCGGCAACAGGACCAGCCACGCGGCCAGGCCGGCCGCTGCCACGACAGCCGCGATTTTCCGGCGGGACAATTTCATGATCTCGGGTGAAATTTGTCGTACACGGCGCGCAGCCGCGCTTCAAGAATATGCGTATAGATCTGCGTCGTCGACAGATCGCTGTGGCCCAGCATCATCTGGATCGCCCGCAGGTCGGCGCCACGCTCGAGCAGATGCGTCGCAAACGAGTGCCGCAGCACATGGGGACTGATCGTCGCGCCGAGCGAGGCTTGCCGGCCATAGGCTTTCAGGATCTTCCAGAACCCGACCCGCGATAGTCCCGTCCCGCCGCGCGCGTTGACGAACAGTTTCGTCGACGACCGTTTCTTCAGTAGCGCCGGCCGCGACTCTTTGAGATAACGCACCACCCACGAGGCGGCCTCGTCGCCGAGCGGCACCAGCCGCTGCTTGCGGCCCTTGCCGGTGGTGGTGAGGTAGCCGCTCTCGAGATTCACGTCCTGCGGCTTCAGGTTGATCAGCTCCGAGACACGCAGCCCGGTGGCATACAGCACTTCGATGAGCGCCCGGTCGCGCAGGCCCCGCGGCGTCGTGGTGTCGGGCGCCGCCAGCAGCGTGTCGACGTCGGCCACCGACAGGAACTTGGGCAGCGTTTTCCACGCCCGCGGCGCGCGCAAGTCGTCGGCCGGGTTCGCGGTGCGATGTCCCGACACGACCAGGAAACGATAGAAGCCGCGAAAACAGGCAACGGCGCGAGCCACCGACGCAGGCGATCGGCCCTCGCCCATCAGCTGGCGGACGAGCGTCTCGAGGCCCCGGCGATCGAGGTCCTCGACCGGACGCTCCAGCCCGGCCCCGAACTGCTGCAGCTGGGACAAGTCGCGACCGTAACTTTCCACCGTGTTGGGCGACAGGCGCCGCTCCACCGCCAGGTGGGACAGGTAGGCCTCGACCAGCGCACTCACCTCACAAGGATAGTCCGGCTTCCGCTGGTTCGGGCGGGACGGCCGCATTGACAGCGGCGACAGCGGGGACTAGCATCAGCTTTTCCCTTGGTCGAAACAGAGAACAGCTAGTGGCCGCAACACGCTCGCGATGGCAGTCCCTCCCCACCGAAGCCATTAATCCCGCTTCACTCAACATCGACAAACTCGATGCCGGCGGCATTGTCGACCTCATGCTCGCGGAAGATCGCCGCATGCTCGCGGCCGTGTACAAGGAGCGTGATCGCATTGCGCTTGGCGCAGACATCTGCGCCAAGGCGCTGCGCAAGGGTGGCCGGCTGGTGTTCGTCGGCGCCGGCACCAGTGGCCGGCTGGGGGTGGTCGAGTCGGCCGAGATGCCGCCGACCTTTGGCACCAATCCGCTGCTGGTGCAGGGCATCATGGCCGGCGGCAAAAATGCCATCATTCGCGCCAAGGAAGGCTCTGAAGACAACTACGAAGAAGGCGCCCGCGCCCTCGCCCGCCTCGACCCGACCAAGAAAGACGTCGTGATCGGTGTGTCGGCGAGCGGCATGACTCCGTTTGTGCGCGGCGCGCTGACCAGCGCCCGCAAGGCCGGCTCCCGGGTCGTCTTCGTCACCTGCGACCCGCGCAACGAACTGCAGGCATTCGTCGACCTCACCATCGCGCCGGCCGTCGGCCCCGAGATCATCGCCGGCTCGACCCGTCTCAAGGCCGGAACGGCGACCAAGCTCGTTCTGAACATGCTGACGACGTCGGCGATGATTCTGATTGGCAAGACCTACGGCAACCTGATGGTTGACGTGAACGCGATGGGGTCGGACAAGCTGCGTGACCGCGCCCGCCGCATCGTCCACATCGTCACCGACCTTGACTACGACGACGCCGAGAAGCTGCTGAAGAAGGCGCACTGGAACGTCAAGATCGCCATCGTGATGCAGAAGACCGGCCTCACCTACGCCAAGGCCGTCGCGCGGATGAAGAAGTCGCACGACCTGATTCGCGATGCGATTGGCGAAGACATCGAGCCCCGTCTCAGGGCCGTGCTCGCGGGCCTGCCCTGACCCTTCGACGGGCTCAGGGTCATTCCGAGCGTAGTCGAAGGGCCGCTCCCCGGTCGAGCATCACCGTCACGCGGGAATGCACCTGGAGAAACGACGCGGGCAGCCGCGTGGTAATCGGGCCATCGATCATCCCGGCCACCGCCCCGGCCTTTTCGGCTCCCGTGGCCATCAAGACGATTTCCCGGGCGTGCAGAATCGTCGCCATCCCCATCGACAGTGCGTGCGTGGGCACACGGTCGGCCACGCCTCCGAACAGGCCCGCGTTGGCCGCGCGCGTCTCGTCCTTGAGCGCGGCGACATGCGTTTCGGCCTCGAGCGCATCGGCCGGCTCGTTGAAGCCGACGTGCCCGTTGGCGCCGATGCCCAGGATCTGGATGTCGATGCCGCCGGCCTCGTCTATCGCGCGCTCGTAGCGCGCGCACTCGGCCGCCAGGTTCGCCGCGCGCCCGTCGAGCATGCCGATGTTCAGCGGCTCGATGCGCACGTGACCGAACAGCTCCTCTTGCATGTAGGTCCGGTAGCTGCCGGCATCGCCTGCGCCGAGGCCGGCAAACTCGTCGAGGTTGAAGGTGCGCACCTGCGACCAGTCGACGTGGCCGCGTGAGCTGCGCGACCGGAGTTCGCGGTACAGCGCCACCGGCGTCCGGCCGGTCGGCAACCCGAGGACAATGCGGGGCTTGAGCGAGATGGCTTCGAGCAGGCGCGTGGCCAGCGTCGAGGCCAGGAGGTCTTCATGGTCGAATCGTTCAATATTCACTGAGGTGTCGCACGGAATGCATCAAGGTAAGGGGGCACGCGGACGCCGCCGCGGGCTTCGGCAAGAGCCAGGCGCACGGCGCCCATGGCTGGTTCCACATCAAGGGCCGAGACGATGCCGCGCGGCGCGACTTCGGCCAGGCGGGCGGTGACGTCGGCCGCCAGCCACAGCGCCTTGCGGATCATGCTGCCCGACAGCACGATCGGAAACTGATCACCGCGCATGCCCAGCCGGGCAATTACCGAGGCCGCCGCCAGCGTGAGTTCCTCGGCCGCCTCGCGCATGATCTCGGTGGCCACGGCGTCGCCTTCGGCGCGGGCCTGTTCGACCGTGGCGCCGAGCGAGGCAATGGCCCGCTTGCCCTGCGCGTGATCGTAGATTTCGGCCACCAGTTGCTCGGGGCGCGAGAGCGAGAAGTGTTCCAGCACCAGCGGCGTCAGGCGCGTGCGGGGGCCCCGGCCGTCGGTATCGCGCGCCACCGCCATCAGGGCCCGGCGGCCAATCCAGTAGCCCGAGCCTTCGTCACCAAGGGACGTGCCCCATCCGCCGGCGCGCGCGGCCTGCCCCTGTGGGTTCACGCCGTAGGCGATTGAACCGGTGCCCGCGATCAAGACAAGGCCGGGACTGACCGCTGACGAACCGTCACGCAGCGGCACGCCCGCCACCAAGGCGATCAACGCGTCGTTGACGATCAAGGTGTGCGAGCGGAAACCCAGCCGGCGCATGATGCCGCGGATCACCGCTCCGTCGCCTTCGCGGTCGACGCCGGCCAGGCCGAGGCACACGGCCGAAGGCGAACCGGCCTGGCCGCTCATGGCCAGGTCGATGACATGGTGCAAGACCTTTTCGACTTCGAGTTCGCCGTGGGCCTGGAGGTTGGCGCCACCCGACCGGCCCTCACCCACGACCCGGCCTTCCGCATCAGCCAGCAGGGCCACGGTCTTGGTGCCCCCGGCATCGATGCCCAACACGTGCATGCTGTCTAGCTTACAACCCCCGCGAGCGTCTGCCTCGCCCGGGGCGTGTGCTAAATTGATGTGTTCGTCATGTCCCGTTCCACTCCCCCTGTCGGCCTGGCCATCGCCGTCCTGCTCGCCGCATCGGTCTTCGGCCTTGGTGCCGCGACGATGGACGTCGCCCGAGAGGCCACGGACCTGACCACCGCAGTCCAAGGGGCGAAGGTGGAGACGCGCGCGCTGTGGGTCACGCGCAGCACGCTCACGTCACCCGAGTTGATCCGGCAGATGGTGCGGTCGGCCGCGGCGGGCGGATTCAATACGCTGGTCGTGCAGGTCCGCGGCCGGGGCGACGCCTACTATGCCGGCACCGTCGAACCGCGCGCGTCGGAGCTGG
>Ga0164290_1000836_pt1 | contig 74060 bp, 68 predicted proteins | sample Micstemetagenome_FD_108782 | JGI IMG/M metagenome (GOLD analysis project Ga0164290, IMG submission 108782) | Contaminated culture microbial community from soil near Moab, Utah, USA - Microcoleus steenstrupii SON62 (Illumina Assembly) | ecosystem: Environmental > Terrestrial > Soil > Soil crust...
ATTGCCTTCTTCTTTACTGTTTACTTCTTTTGCTACCAGACCGCTGTCCGCCTTTCCGTCCAATCTCACTCATATGCTCGCGGTTCTGACTAACAACCTGCCCACCTTTTCTTCCTGCCTGTCTGGCTTCATCACTGCTCCACTCATGAGCAACACCTTGTCTGTGTGCCGCACGGCCACCTTCACTTGCTATTGCTTTTTGTCTTTCAGGACTCATGGCTGCAAATCCACGGTTTGATTTTCTTACACCTCCATTACTCTGACTTCTGGTATCACCACCATTAGATTGGCTGTCCGAACCTGAATTAAAATCCTGACCTGTATTTCTTTCTCCTGACATGGTTTCTTGTCCATCTGTTTGTCCGCCGCGAAGCAAATTTTCGCTTTGATCTCTTTCTGGCATAATCCACTCTGATTTAAAAGGTTAACAATTGAGTTATTTCTCCATCCAACAAAATAATGCCGAGCTGTTTTAAACGGAGGCATCGTCACTAGTGTGTAATTTTTGGTTCAATAATCAACAGATTGATGAATGTGTGGGTAAGCAATCTCTTCAATACCATGCTTTAAGCCACACTTAACTTTAAAAGCTTGTTCTTTGCACCTATGTCAGCAGATAACTTACATAACTGGCAAAAAAAATCGGGTGAAAAGCAAAAAAGCTTTAAGCAATTCTTGCAACGTGCTGATAAGAATAAGGTGCTGAAGCAACTTCCTCAGCTGCATGATGAAGCTTTTGAGAAAATAGATTGCCTGACCTGCGCGGCTTGCTGTAAAAACTATTCGCCGCGTTTTAAAACACCTGATGTTAAACGCATTAGCAGGCACCTGCAAATGAAAGAAGGTGATTTTATTGAAACTTATTTACGTGTAGATGAAGATGGCGATTTTGTTGTTAAGCAATCCCCTTGTCCTTTTTTAGGTAGTGATAACTTTTGTTCTGTTTATGATGTAAGGCCTTCCGATTGCTCCAGATTTCCATATACCGATGAAGATGTGATCATCAAGCGGCAGCAATTGACTTTAAAGAATTCTACTTTTTGCCCTATTACATATTACGTATTAGATAAGCTGACTCAAATGCACAAATGAAGTCGTACCTTTTATGGTCTAAAACCAAACCATATGCCCCGTTATGTTATTGAAAGAGAATTGCCTAATGCAGGGAAACTTTCACAGGAAGACCTCCAGGCAATATCGCAAAAATCATGTAATGTTCTTAGCGAATTAGGCCCTAAAATTCAATGGGTTGAAAGCTTTGTTACAGAAGACAAGATCTATTGTATTTACAATGCTCCAAATAAGGAGATCATAACAGAGCATGCAATGAAAGGAGGATTTCCTGCTAATAGAATTGAGGAAATCAAAAACGTAATCAGCCCTGTAACCGCCGAAAGTACATTAGTAGAGGCTTGATCAAATAAGTTCAGAGAACTGCTACTCTGAACTTATTTGTTACTTAATTCATCGTAAGCTGCACCTAACGGTCTTTCGATTCCTTGTCCGCTCCATTCTGTAACACCCGGTATAGAAGTGTTCTTTAAAAAATCGTCTTTGGAAACACCTTTCTTAATTTCTGCTTCAGCAAACTTCAACACCTTATCCAAATAGTCTGCAAACTTTTTTAGGTCTTCTGCCGTACCAGTTTCTTCGCCCGGATTTAATGAATGACCAAAGATGTAAATCGTGTCTTTATTAAATTCTTTTACTGACTTACCCAATACGTTGATCCAGTTTTTCATATTGGCGCCAGAACTTCTGTCCACAAATGGATGCCGCTTATTAAACATCAGGTCACCCATATGCACCACATTGGCTTCTTCAAAATGATAAATTGCATCTCCGTTCGTATGAGCTGCTCCAAAATAGTAGCCTTTAACTTTCTCATCTCCTACTTTGATTTTCAATTCGTCTTTGAATGTAAGATCAGGCAATAATACCTGGTCAAGCTTATTATCTTTCTCAGCCGTACGCTTTTGGTTTGCTAAAGAATTTTCATGCGCCATTACATGCTCAGCAAGCCCTTTAAAAGCAATATTGCCTGATGAATGATCGCCATGATGATGCGTGTTTAATAAATAGCGAAAGGGTTTGTCTTTTTGTTTCTTTATTTCAGCAATAAAATTCTTTGCAGACTCAGGAAATTGCGAGTCAATGGAAATGATACCATCATCGGTTAATACAAAACCAATCGTTCCGCCACGTTCGGTGAAGATGCCTACATTCCGCCTCAACATTTTAATGTTAAATGCCGATGTTCTGAATAAAGCAGCTAAAGATTGTTTCTGAAAGGCGAGACTTGCTCCGGCTAATAAAGCTGTATTGCGAAGGAAATGACGACGTTGCATAAAGGTTGAGGGTTTATAAGATGATTACATGATGTTGTCAACTAAATTACTACTATTAGGCTTTTGTTGCGTCGCACTCTTGTACGATTTGTAATTCTATTCAGCAATCCAAACCGTTTCTTCTAATTGATTAGTTCTGAAGCAACGAGGGATGAACTAAAATCCTACACAACTCAATACTCAAACTTCCTTATTCCAGGGGCTTGGAACCATGAGATTATAACAACGAGCAAGGTCATACATCCACCAAAGATCACTGTAGGCACGGCACCAATGAGCCGTGCACCAAAACCACTTTCAAACTGTCCCAGTTCATTACTCGAGTTGACGAACATGGAATTTACAGAGCTTACCCGGCCACGCATTTCATCCGGTGTAGTTAGCTGCAGAATGGTCCCTCTCACCGCCACACTTAATCCATCTAACATGCCAGCTACCAGCAAGGCGGCAAATGATATCCAATAGATTTTAGACAGTCCAAAAACAATTATGCATAAACCAAAACCAGCCACGGCATACAGTAAAATCTTACCCTGATTTTTTCGTAAGGGACGAAGAGTGACTGCAACCAAAACAATAGCTGCTCCTATGTCAATGGCAGCATTCAACCATCCAAATCCTATAGGGCCAACATTAAGAATATGATCGGCAAACTCCGGTATCAAAGCAGTTACCCCACCAAACAACACCGCAAAAAGATCGAGTGTGATAGCACTCAACATGATCTTATTATGATACACGAAACGCAATCCCTCTTTCACACTTTCCCATGCTTTTACATTTTGATTGGTTTGGCTAGCAGGTTTCTTGCTAATTCTTGAAGTAATAAAAGCAGCCAGCAATATGTAAAAGAGTATGATATAAAAAGTAACATGCACACCAAACCAGGCAATAAAGAAACCAGCAGAGGCATGCCCTACAATTGATGCTGTTAACCATGTTGTTGAACTAATGCTTGCAGCCAAATGCAGAATGTTGCGCGGCACCAGTTGCGCAATGATGGCACTGGATGTTGGCCCGGCAAAAGCCCTGATGATACCTGTAGAAAAAATGACAGCATAAAAACTAAATTCCAATGTCTTTGTGTTAAGGCTGTCCTGGAGTGAAGGAAGTGTAAGAATGATTAACGCTACTACACAGATTGAATAGGAAAAAATCCCTCTGGTTAGCATGGTCCTTTTATCCGTTCTGTCTATAACATGTCCTGCGTAGAGAGCCAAGGTAAAAACAGGGATGAATTCCGATAAACCCATAATACCAATAGAAAAAGAACTTTTTGTGAGCTGAAATAATTGATAGGCTACCACTGTGCCTACCATCCTTAAACCCATGATGTAAAAGAAACGGGCTATAATATAAAAGCGAAATTCTTGTTCGTATAAAGGTGCTAAGCTCTTATGCCGCAAGTTGCTTTCTTCCATGCTGCGCAAAGGTAAGGGGACAAAAGGACGACAGCAGAATGACTACCATTACAGGTCTGTTCTTCTCCATCATCTATCATCAGTCATCTCTCATTTTCTACGGCAAACTAATGTAATGCTGTCCTTGCGGATATTCTTTTTCCAATGCATCCAGCACAGCCCCAAAATGTTTTTCGTTGCTTAAAAAATCAGCATTGGAAGCATCAATGTAGATGGTCTTTAAATTATGCTGCTTAATGTAATTGGTGTACGTTTCCTGGATGCTGAAGAGATAGTCATCCGGGATATTTTGTTCGTAGGAGCGGTTGCGCTTTTTAATATTCTGCTGCAATTTGTGAACAGGTGTATGTAGGTAAATTACAATCTCGGGTTGTATTACCTGCTGATGAATGATATCAAACAAACGCTGATACAAACGAAACTCATCTTCCGGCAAATTGATCTTTGCAAACAACAGGCACTTGGTAAAAAGATAATCCGAGATCGTAACGTTTTGAAAGAGGTCTTTTTGCTGCACCAGTTCTTTTAGCTGCTTAAAACGTTCGGCCATGAAGAATAGTTCCAACGGGAAAGCGTACTGCTTGGGATTTTCATAAAACTTGGGCAGAAAAGGATTGTCAGCAAACTGTTCCAGCACCAAACGGGCATTGTAATGTTTTGATAGCAGGTGTGCTAATGTGGTTTTGCCTGCGCCTATATTCCCCTCAATTGTTATGAAATTGTACTTCATCAGCAGTTAGAAAGGGCGGCAAAATAATTAAGCTTGCCCTTACCGTCAATTAATTTTATTCCCCGCCAGAGGGTCAGTGCATTCTGCCAAAAGCTGACGAACAGGTTTTTTAAAAACAGGATGAATCACGTCTGGAGCAATCTCGTTTAAACATTCCAAAGCAAAGCGGCGAAGATGCATCAGAGGATGAGGAATGATCAGCTTCTTTTCAGAAATCGTTTCTGAATTGAACAATAAAATATCGATATCAATGGTCCTGGGACCATACTTTACTTCTCGCTTTCGCCTCAACCCTTCTTCTATTTTTAAAAGACAAAAAAGAAGTTCAATTGCAGAATGATCCGTTTCTATTTCCAATGCCTGGTTTAAGAACGGCGATTGATCTTTCATGCCCCAGGCCTCTGTTTCATATAAAGCCGAGGTTGAAACAATACAGCCACAGTTTTTTTCAATAACCGCCCTTGCCGCAAGCAAATAATGTTCACGATCTCCAATATTCCCTCCTATCAGCAAATAAGCCTTGTTCATACAGTTTGGTCAACAGGCACCAAATATCTTTATTTTTGAAGCATATCAAACCGTTTTAAGCATGAGAGGCTTTTTCAAAATATTTTTTGCATCCTTACTGGCATTGATTGTTTTCTTTTTAATCGTTTTCTTCCTGATGTTTGCTGTAATTGGTGCATTAGCATCTAAAGACAAGCCCGAAATAGCAGAGAAATCTGTACTGAACCTGGACCTGAGCCATCATTTTGCCGAACGCAAGGTTTCAGATGTTATGAATGTCATTTCGGGTGAAGATGAACATCCGGGCTTATTCGATGTCGTCCGCATGATTCAATATGCCAAAACGGATGAAAACATATCAGGCATTTACATCATTGCTAACGGCAATGCCAACAGCTTTGCTTCCAGCAACGAGTTGCGCAATGCATTGCTTGAATTTAGATCATCAAAAAAATTTGTTATCGCTCATGGCGACATGATGAGCCAGACTGCTTATTTCGTTGCTAATGCTGCGGATAAGGTTTATGTAAATCCCTCTGGCGTTTTCGATTGGAGGGGCTTTAGTGTTGGTTTGGCTTTTATCAAAGGCACTTTGGAAAAGCTGGATATACAGCCCCAGATTTTTTATGCAGGTAAGTTTAAAAGTGCAACAGAACCACTACGTGCCGACAAAATGACTCCTGAAAACAAACTACAGACCAATGAATGGCTTGGCGATCTGTATAATTATTTTCTTTCAAAAACTTCTGAGGCAAGAAAGATCGATACGGCCACTTTACATCAACTGGCAAATACAGCATCTATTCAAAAACCACAAGATGCAGTTGCACAGAAACTGATCGACGGTGTGAAGTATGATGACGAGATCAAAACAGAGATCAAACAAAGATTAAAGATTGATAAATACGATAAACTCAGCCTGGTAAATTTTGATACGTATTCTGAAGCAATCAATTTCAAAAAAAGCGGTAAAGACAGAATTGCCCTGATATATGCCGAAGGTGACATTATTGATGGCGATGGTACAAACGAAAATATTGGTGGTGATAATTATGTAAAGTTGATTCGCAGAGCAAGATTGGATAAATCTATCAAGGCAATTGTGCTGCGTGTAAATTCTGGTGGAGGCAGTGCGTTAGCAAGTGAAAAGATCTGGAGAGAGTTGCAAATGGCTAAAGCCGATGGAAAACCTGTTGTAGTAAGTTTTGGCGATGTAGCTGCATCGGGCGGATATTATATTGCATGTGGTGCGGACAGCATTTTTGCAAGTCCTAATACCATTACCGGTTCAATCGGTGTGTTTGGAATTATCCCGAATATGGAAGGTTTCTTCAAAAACAAATTAGGCATCACATTCGATGGAGTAAAGACCGCGGAGTTTGCCGATGCAGGTGCTATTTATCGCCCTTTAAATGAAAAAGAAAAAGAGTTAGTGCAAAGGAGCATTGACCAAATCTATCTGCAATTCAAACAGCGAGTAGCACAAGGCCGCAAGAAGGATATTAATTACGTAGATAGCATCGCACAAGGTAGAGTATGGAGCGGAGAAGATGCATTGCGCATTGGCTTAGTGGATAGAATGGGAACCTTGCAAGATGCTATACATTCTGCAGCAAAACTTGCCAAAACCGATGATTATCGTTTGAGGAAATATCCTGAATCAAAAGACTGGTGGAATGAACTATTCGATAAAAAGCAAAAGGATCCAACCGTATTCATACGCCACCAATTAGGAGATGAGAACTACCGGATATACCAACAGTTCATTAAGGTAAAGCAAATGACAGGTTCGGCGCAGGCAAGGTTACCTTACGAAATCTTTTTCCATTAAGCCTACATTTGCGCACCATAAGGTTTATGGTTTATGGTAGAAGCTTTTTGTGCCTTCAGTAACCTTTAAACTTTAAACTTGAACTTTAAACATTTAAATGTCTAAGCCATATAGTCAGATAAAAGCCATGCTGGCCCTGATGCGGGCCAGTTTGCTGGCTACGTTCAAAAGTCCGCAATCTATCTTCTTCAGCCTCTTCTTTCCTGTTGTGCTGATATGGATCTTTGGTTCTTTGTCGGGTAGAAGCGGTCCATCGTCTGTGAGTGTTGCTTTTGAAAAAAATATTGATACAACCAATGTTGTTTATCAAACTTTAAAAAGATCTCCTCTGCTGAAAGTTGCAGACCCGGCAAAAAATATAGAAGACGAATTAAGAAGAGGCAGAATTACAGCCGTATTGAACATTCTTCCTTCAACAGACAGTAATCATCGCTATAATATCCATCTTCGTCATACATCTGCAGGGCAACAAAGCCTTGGTATATTGTATTCTGTTCTGCAAACAGAAATGGGCAGGCTTGACAAAACTTTGAATCCTCAGCAGGCATCTATTGCACAAATCACACAAACAGAATTAACAGGAAAAGAGTGGCGTCAATATAAAATGATCGATTTCTTTTTGCCTGGTATGATTGGCTTTTCCCTGATAGGAGCTGCGGTATTTGGCATTGCGTTTCTGTTTTATTCTTTAAGAGAAACATTAGTGCTGAAAAGATTGTATGCTACGCCAATCAAGAGAGCTTATATTATTTTGGGTGAGAGCCTTGCCAAAGTGATCTTTCATTTGTTGACTGTGGTGATCTTGATTGTCTTTGGATACTTTGCCTATGGATTTACATTGGCTCATGGAGTATTCACGTTCATCAATATGCTTATATTAAGCTTTATTGCTTTGCTGGTTTTCATGGGCTTTGGATTCTTCTTTAGCAGCGTTGCAAAAAACCAGAATGTGATACCGGTGTATGCAAACCTTTTCATGTTTCCCCAATACTTTTTATCAGGCACGTTTTTTCCAAAAGAAGCCTTACCAGGTACATTGCAATCTGTTATCAAATATTTACCGCTGACTGCGTTAAACGATGCTATGCGTAATGTAGCTTTTGAAGGAGCTTCGCTGGCAAGCTGCTGGGCGCAGATATTAATATTATTAGTTTGGGGGGTTATTATCTATGCTATAACCGTAAAAGTTTTCCGTTGGGATTAAAATATGAGATTGATCAAGCTTGCCATAATTAGCGTTATCGTATTTTTTCTGATTATTACGGCTTTTTCGTTAATGATCCCTTCTAACGTTCGCATTTCGAGAGCCATTAATCTTGCTTCAAATGAAGGCCGTGTGCTATCGCTTTTGCGAGATTCTGCTCAATGGAATCAATGGCATCCCGCTTTAATGAATGACTCAACCAAACGAAGCATTCAAACAAAATTCATTTCTATTACAGACAGTTTGATACTTACCAGTTGGCAACAAGGCAGCAGACAGCCTTTCACTAATGGCTGGCATATTCATACTATGCCACAAGCCGACTCGCTTACTGTGCAATGGTATATGGATTTTAAGCTTCCGTGGTATCCCTGGAAAAAATTCGAGAGCTTGTTTTTTGATAAGGTTTATGGCTCTATGATGGAGCAGGGTTTGGCCAACATTAAAGAAAAACTTCAATAAGTAAAGCCAACCGCACAAAACCGCTTTTTGTTAAACAAAAAAGGTTAGATATTCGTTATCTATTCGTCCCTCCTATTTCTTCACCACAAAATTGCTTTATGATGAGAACACTGCTAAAAAGCAAAAAGTGCTGCCTTACTGTTACAGCTCTTTTTGCCGTTTTATTTTCGTTTGCTCAGGTACGAATTAGCGGAACGGTTACAGATGCTGATGGTAAGGGTATTCCTGGCATTTCTGCAACCATTCGTAATACCAATTTTGGTGCGTCAACAGATGCATCAGGTAATTTTGTAATCAATGCTGATCTGAAGCCGGGAACCTATACCCTTGATGTATCAGGCGTTGGTTATAAAAAGTCAGAGCAAAACATTCAGATCACTTCAGCTTCAAGCTACACAGCAAATCCACAACTCACAGAAGATGCATTGAAGATGGATGAAGTAGTAATTACAGGTGTATCTGCGGGTACTACACGCAGGCAATTAGGAAGTTACATCAGTAGTGTAAGCGCCGATGATTTAAACAAAGGTGCAACAGGTAATGTTCTTGCTGCTTTGCAAGGGAAAACGGCCGGTGCACAAATCGTTCAAAACTCTGGCGATCCCGCCGGTGGTATTTCTGTAAGATTAAGAGGAATTTCTTCTGTACTCTCTTCTTCTGAACCACTTTATATTATTGATGGAGTGATTGTAAACAACTCCACTAACCGGGTTACAAATACTCAAAACAATTATGATGGTAACAACTTCGTAGGTAACATTGGCCAGAACAGGATGGTGGATATCAACCCTGCAGATATTGAAAGAATTGAAGTAGTAAATGGAGCAGCAGCGGCGGCTATATATGGTTCCAGGGCTAATGCAGGTGTAATTCAAATTTTTACTAAAAAAGGCAGAAGCGGAGCACCGCAGATCAATGTTTCCACAAGTGTGATGGTAAGCTCGTTAAGAAAGAAGCTGGATGTAAATATGGCTCCAACGAAATTTGGTCTGTCACCAGATGTTCAGACTCAAGACATTCTTACTCCTGCATTGACTACCACTACACCTGTTACCCGGTACGATTACCAGGACTATATTTTTAGAACTGCAACCGGAACTGATAATAATGTATCTGTAAGCGGTGGTACGGAAAAAACGAAGTACTATTTATCAAGTTCTTATTTCTTCAATCAGGGTATTGTTCAGAATACCGATTTCAGAAGATTTGGATTTAGGGCTAACATTGATCAAACAGTAAATAAAGTATTAAGCTTTAACCTTGGCTTGAATTATATAAATAGCAGTGCAAACGAAAAGCCGGATGGCAACTCATTTTATTCACCGATGAATGCTGTGACTATCATCGGAAACTTTCACGACATTTTTGCCCGGGATGCCAATGGAAACATTAAAGCTATTGGTGAAAGAGGCCGGGTAAATCCTGTTTCAGTAATCGAAGATTTCAAACAAGGACAAGAGACCAATCGAATTCTTGCCAATATGGGTTTAAAGCTAAGGCCTGTTACAGGATTGACTTTCGATTACACTTTAGGTATAGACAATTATGGTCAGAACGGACGCACCTACATGCCGCCATTTGCTTATAATGTAAGCACTGCTTTTTTTGGTGGTGCAGCTAATTTAGACCCAACTTTAAATGGATATGCCAGCACCGCAACTAATCAGTTCTTTCAAATTAATAATGAGTTGAATGGTACATACCAATTCAACGTCAACCCAAGCATTGGATCTACCACACAAGTAGGTTATTCTGTCCAATATGAAAGAAACAGGTATTCTCTGTTACAAGGTCGTGGCTTAGCTCCTTTCATTGAAACGGTAAATGGTGCCAGCACAACTTTACAAAGTGCAGATGAACGATCTGAGATCTCTGTTTCAGGTGCATTTATTCTACAGAACTTCAGAATTAAAAATAAAATTTTCCTTACAGGTGCTGTTCGCTTAGATGGATCATCTGTGTTTGGTGAAGATGAACGCAACCAAGTGTATACAAAAGCGAGTGGTAGCTATTTGATCTCTGAAGAAAGCTTTTGGAAGAATATGGGTTGGTGGAACACGTTTAAGATCAGGGCAGCGTATGGTGAGTCTGGAAACCTGACAGGTATTGGCGCCTATGACAGGATTAACGCCTATAGCAGCAATACCTACCTTGGCAGAATTGCTTTAAATGGAAGTACCCGACTAGCAAATGAAGGTGTAAAGCCAGAAAGACAAAAAGAATTGGAGATCGGAACAGACCTGTCTTTTTTTAAAGACAGAATAGGTCTTCAGTTTAACTGGTATCGCAAACGTGTAGAAGACATGTTAATTGCACGCCAGGTGGCTCCAACTACAGGTTATTCAAGCCTGCTTGACAATTTTGGCTCGCTGGAAAATAAAGGGGTTGAATTTGTCCTCAATGGTTCTCCTGTAAAAAGAAAAGAGCTTAGCTGGGATGTAACAGCCATATTCAATCGTAACCGGAATAAAGTATTGGAAGTAGGCCCTTCGCTAACACTTTTTAGTACAAATGGCGGTGCCCCAGTAGCGCTTATTGAAGGCTATCCTGTTGGGATTTTTTATGGAACTTTCTTTGCTGTAGATCCGAATGGCAACCAGATTAAAAATCCGACTGGTTTTCCTCAAATTGAAAGAGGTACTCAAAACGGACCAACTTCTTTCACTCCGCAAAGAGATCCAAACACTGGGCTACCGACAGGAACTACTTTACGGAGAGTGATTGGCGACCCTAATCCTGATTGGACAGGCTCTTTGGTAAATGAAGTGACTTTTAAAAAGCTTTCTTTACGTTTACAAATAGATGCTGTACAAGGTGTAGATGTATTTAATGCTGATTTCAGAACAAGACAAGGTGTAGGCAATGGAAAAGTGGCTGAGCAGGAGCATAATGGACAACTCCCCCGCGGTTATATCAATAGTATTTATCAAATTGAAGAATGGAGGATTGATGATGGGTCTTTTGTGAAATTGCGTGAAGTGGCTTTAAGTTACAGCTTAGGCAAGATGAGATTTTTTAATGATCTTACAATAAGCCTAAGTGGCCGAAATCTGATCTCATGGGATGATTATAAAGGATACGATCCTGAAGTAAATGCTGCAGGACAAAGCACATTATTAAGAGGTATTGATTTTGGTGCAGTTCCTATTCCAAAAACGTTCCGTTTTGGAATTGCTGCACGATTTTAATCATCACTAAAAAAAAATGAACATGAAAACACGAATTAATAAATTCATTTACTTGGGACTGGCAGGTATGCTGCTGATCTCAGAAACATCTTGTAAAAAAGACTTTACAAATCCCTCTGCAGTGCCAGCCGAACAGGCTTTTAGTACACAGCAGGCTTTAACCGGAACAGCTATAGGTTTACATAGAGTATATTCTGCGGGACGGGGCAGCTCTTTATACAATAAAATTGCCTTAGATGGCTTGGTTACTAACCAGCTCACTGTGTTAAACCAGGGCAATACTGCAGAATATCAACTGCAGTTAGGGGCTGGTTCTGTAGATGGAACCAATACGATCCTCGGCGGCCTATGGACAACCAGCAACAAGATCATTTTTGATGCAAACAATGTAATTCGCGGGGCTAAGAACTTAGGTGATAAAAATTATGCAAGTGGTTTAATAGGTTATGCCACGGTTTTTAAAGCTTTAGCATTAGGTGATCTTTCCATGTACTGGCAAAGAATCCCTGATACAATAGGAAGCCTGTCTACTCCGGTAACGTTCGTAGACCGCATTGATGGTTTCAACAAAGCTATTCGTGCAATAGATGAAGCTCTTGCTACGATAGCTGCGAACCCAATTAGTAGCCAGTTCAATACCGCATTCCCCCAGGCAAGTCCCGGAGTTCCTGGAATTGATATTGTAAATACGCTTAGAGCTTTAAAAGCCAGGTATTCTTTGTTTGTGGGCAATTACAGCCAAGCACTAGCTGCTGCTAATTCTGTTGATCTTACCAAACGCTCAGTGTTCTTATTTACAACAGTAAATCTGAACCCTATTTATGAAACATCCACATCTACTAATAATGTTTATGCAGCGGAACTTAATTTAGGACTTCCCGCAGGATTACAAGCAGATGCCGGAGACAAAAGAGTTCCTTTTTATACAACCACCGCTTATGCTTCCCGCATTGCTGGTTTTGGTGTTGGAACTACCACAGCCTGGCCAATTTACTTGCCTGGAGAAATCACACTAATTAAAGCGGAGGCCTACGCCCGGATGACGCCGCCCGATTTGACAAATGCTTTGATTGAACTAAATAAAGTGGTAACCAAAACACCGGCTTCGGATCCGTTTGGTGTAGGTGCCGATCTGCCACCGATTGTTGGACCTTTGACCCAAGCCCAAATTCTTGATCTTATTTACAAACATAGAAGCATTGAATTGTTTATGTCGGGCTTGCGGTTAGAAGATATGAGACGCTTTGGCCGTCCTCTTTCCGAACGAAAAAGGAATTTTCTTCCTTATCCATTCCTGGAAAGAGATAACAATCCAAACACACCTCCCGATCTAGCTTTCTAAATTCTCATTCCGATAATTTTTCAAAGGGTTGCTATGGCAACCCTTTATTTTTGGCTTATTCAATTTTTGCTGCAACGATTGCTCTACAACCGTTGTCAACCAAACTGCAATCAAGCTTTGATGGATCATTACGGACTGGTAAAAGATTGTTTAAAAGGAAAAGCTGCGGCTCAAAAAGAGCTGTACAACCTGTTTGCAGGTCCGATGCTGGCCGTATGCTACCGATACACCAAATCCATGGCCGACGCTGAAGATGTACTGCAGGAAGGATTTGTAAAAGTGTATCTCAATCTGCACCAGTTCAAATTTGAAGGGGAATTGGGTGGATGGATCCGGCGCATCATGGTAACAACAGCTATCAATTACCTGAAAAAGAACAGCCGCTACCAGCGGGAACTGGTGTTTGAAGATGAGCCCTTGCATGCGGTGCGCACAGATCACCCGGAGGTTAGATTAGGCGCAAAAGAGTTGGCCGATCTGATCAGGCAGTTGCCTCCTGGATATCAAACCATCTTTAACCTGCATGCAGTAGAAGGTTTTACGCATGTGGAAATAGGAAAAATGCTGGGTGTACAAGAAAGCACTTCACGGTCTCAGTATGCCAGAGCAAGAGCCTTATTGATCCAGTGGCTTGAAGTAAAAAACAGTGTAAAAATGCCGGCTTATGCAAGCAAATGAATTTGAAAAACAGGTGAGCCAAAAAATGGATGAACTTAGTTTCACTCCATCCTCGCCTGTATGGACTAATATCCAGGAACAACTCCGCAAGAAAAAAGAGCGGAAAAGATTGCTGTTCTGGCTTCCCTTATTCCTGTTACTATTGACAGGCGGGATTTGGTTTATTGCCTATCAGCCATCCAACAATTCTATAGCTATTAATGATCAAAATAAAAATGTCTCTGCTCAGGAAAGTATAAAATTGAATACTATAAATGCAAAGCAGCAAACATCTCCTGAAAGTGATCAACCTGGCCTCATAACATCATCTTCTGCTACAAAACTTTCTAAAAAAGAAACCGATCTGACAAATAATAAACCATCGCAGCCTAATTCAATTTTCTTTAAAAGAAAGCCAGGCGAATCCACAGCATCTACGAATAGAAATAAGACTAAAGCAATCAAAAAGAAAAACAGTACGCTAGTAAATACCAATACGGGTAAGCATGCAGTAAGAATTGATAACAAAACTGAAGAAGCAACTTTACAACCTGCAACCAGTCAAAACACGGAAACAGTTATAAAAAATTCTGCTGAAAATATCCTTGATAAAGATTCGGCCGAAACAAAAGAAGTAAAAGATACTACCATAAAAAAAGACACAGTTCAGAAAAAAAATATCAAACAAAAAAAAGATGCAAAGTGGACCGCAGGATTGATTGTCTTTAGTGGTGTTTCTGGTGTTAACAACGGAACGAGTGTTCAGCAAGCATCTGTCAATAGTTTTTTACCAACTGCTAACGGGCCAAGTCTCGACCTGCCTGTTTCAAATCCTCAAAATAAATTAGGCGTGTCGCTTGGCTTTGTAGTAAGAAAAAATTTAAGCGACCGTGTTGCCTTTGTTACAGGTTTGCAATACAACTTTGCCAGCAACACTGTTGATATTGGCTCTCGCCAAACCAGAGACACTGTTATCTCTGCTAACTATAGTTCGCCTGTAAGGGTTACACAATACTATAACAAAGGCATTGAAGGGAAGGATTACATCAACAACTATCACTTTATTTCGTTGCCCGTTGGATTAGATGTGAAATTATTCAGCCATGCGCCGGTTTATTTACATGCCGGTTTTGGTATTCATCAACTGGTAGCAACCAATGCACTGGTATACAGCAATCAAAACAAGGTGTATTATCAGGATAAGAATGCTTTTAATCAAACGCAGTTTTCTTCTACAGTTGGTATCAATTACCAGGCATCTTTTAAAGGAAGAAAAATAATGGTAGGCCCGCAAATACAGTATAACTGGACACAGCTGCAAAAAGACCATGGGGCTAACAGGCACCTGTTCTCCGCAGGTTTAAATGCAAGAATTGACCTATTGAAACTATAAACCTGTTTTTAGGAATTGTATGTTTCGCTGAATGCCCTTGTGTTTAGAACGGCTAAGCGGGGAATGTTTGAATAGCTTTCTGAACATTTCTTCATTCATCTCTTCCCATTCTTTTGTAGAAAGATTGAAGAGCTCGGGCAAGGGAGTAAAACCAACTTCATTATGTGGCTTGCTGAAACGGTTCCAGGGACAAACATCTTGGCATACATCGCAACCAAACATCCAGTTACTGAATTTGCCTTTCATCTCATCCGGTATCACTTCGTCCTTTAATTCTATTGTAAAATAAGAAATGCACTTGCTGCCATTAATGGTCTTGTTGGGCAGAATAGCTTCTGTTGGACAAGCATCAATGCATCGAGTACAACTTCCGCAATAATCCTTTGCAAATGGATCATCATAATTCAACTCCAGGTCAACTATCAGCGTAGCAATAAAAAAGAATGAGCCATTGCCTTTGCCGATCAGGTTTCCATTCTTTCCGATCCATCCTAATCCGCTGCGTTGTGCCCAGGTTCGCTCCAGTACAGGTGCAGAGTCCACAAAACCTCTTCCTGCAAATGCTCCTATCTCCTCTTGCAGTTCGGCAACCATGTTTCTCAAATGCTCTTTAATTACTGTATGATAATCCCTGCCGTAAGCATATTTAGAGACTTTATAATCATTCTGTCGGGCTTCTCCCGGATAATAATTTTTCAGCAGTGTTATTACAGATTTAGCGCCGGGCACCAGTTTAGAAGGATCAATACGCAGGTCAAAGTGGTTTTCCATGTACTGCATTTTACCATGCATGCCTGCAGTTAACCATTGTTCTAAACGGCGTGCATCATCGTCCAGGGGCTGTGCCCTGGCAATGCCACAGGATTCAAACCCGTGGCGAAAAGCCGCCTCTTTTATCTTTTTTGTATTTACAAATGGTAATGGCACGTAGCACAGACGCAACGTTTAACCAATTGTTGCGTCTTTCAAAAGTAGGTTATCAAACGGAGGGAAAATGCCGATAAAAACTTAATTCTTACGTTTTGAAACTTCAGGAAAAAACATAATATTGCTTACTACCAAAACAACTGACATGAGGACCCTGCTCACTCTCTGTGCTGCCCTGATTGCTTTTATTTCTTTTTCACAACCCACAAAATTCGGCAAGGTCACTGTTGCCGATCTTGAAAAAAAGGTTTACGAAATAGATAGTTCTGCCCATGCCGTTGTTATTACAGACCTGGGCAAAAGCTCTATCATTGGCAATACAAAAGGATTCTTTTCATTGCAATTTAAACGGTACGAACGTGTACATATTTTAAATAAGAACGGCTACTTTGAAGCAGACTACGAAATTCCGCTTTACTCCAATGGGAACGATTATACCGAGAAGCTGGATAATGTAAAAGCAGTTACCTACAACCTGGAAAATGGTAAAGTAACAGAGACCAAACTGGAGAAGTCGAACATTTTCACAGAAAAAGTCTCCCGCAATCTGGTAATTAAAAAGTTTACGCTGCCCAATGTAAAAGAAGGTAGCATCATTGAAGTGGAGTACACCGTTATATCTGATTATCTGAGGAATTTGCAGCCCTGGGCTTTTCAGGGAACCTCACCACGTCTTTGGAGTGAATACAATTTAGCCTTACCACAGTTTCTTAATTACATTACATTGGGTAAGGGTTATCATCCTTTTGATATTAAAGATCAAAAAGAATCACAGGATAACTTTACTGTTATAGAATCCGGCGGGGCTTCCGCATCAGAACGATACAACTTTACAGCTAAAGTAACAGACTACCGCTGGGCCATGAAAAATGTTCCATCACTTAAAGTAGAAAGTTTTACTTCTTCTTTAAACAATCACATTGCGAAGCTCACTTTCCAGTTATCTGCCTTCCAGGAGCCGTTACGCTATCAAAAGATAATGGCCAGTTGGCCGGAAGTAACCAAGCAATTGTTAGAGGATGAAGACTTCGGGAAAAAATTAGATGATCGAAATGCCTGGCTGAATGAGGTTATGAACCCACTGTTAGCCGGTGCAACTACAGATGTGGAAAAATCCAAAAGAGTTTTTGCTTTCGTAAGAGACAATATTACCTGCACAAACCATAACACCAAATATGCATCCCAGCCATTGAAGAATGTTTTAAAAACAAAAAATGGCAACGTTGCAGATGTAAACCTTTTACTAACTGCAATGCTACTTGATGCCGGCATAAAAGCCGAACCGGTAATGCTCAGTACAAGAGATCATGGCTACACCTACTCATTGTACCCTGTGATGGATAAGTTTAATTATGTTATTGTGAAAGCTGAGGTTAGCGGAAGGCCAGTTTACCTTGATGCCAGCCATACACAATTAGGCTTTGGCAGACTATTGCCAAGTTGCTATAATGGTCATGCAAGAGTGATCAACAAGGAAGCTACACCCCTCTCGTTTGAGGCTGACTCTTTAAAAGAAAGTAAGGTCACGGCAATTTTTATTGGTAGTGATGAAAAGGGAAGAACCGTTGGCAGCATGAACCAAAAACTTGGGCAGTACGAATCTTACAGCACAAGAAAAAAGATAAAAGAGTTAGGCAAAGAGAATTTTTTAAAGGAAGTAAAAAAGAATATGGGCGGGGAAATAGAATTTGAAGATGCAAAAATAGATTCGTTAACACAGCACGAACAACCGCTTGCTTTGGAATATAAGTTTGTAATGAACCTGGATAAGCAGGATATTATTTATTTCAATCCCATGTTTGGCGAAGGATATAAAGAAAACTACTTCAAATCGGCTGAGCGATTTTACCCGGTAGAAATGCCCTATACGTTTGATGAAACCTTTTTAGCTACCATTGAAATACCTAATGGCTATGTAGTAGATGAAATGCCAAAATCTATGAGGGTAAAGCTGAATGAAGAAGGCGAAGGGCAATTTGAATATATTATATCGCAATCCGGTAATACCATTTCTATGCGCACAAGAGTGCAGATAGCCAGAACGTACTTTGCACCTGAAGAATATGACCTGTTGCGTGAGTTCTTCAATATGGTCGTAAATAAGCATAAAGAACAAATTGTATTCAAGAAGAAATAATTTTATGAAACTGTTTATGTCGTTCTCCTTTTTGCTTTTGTCTTTGTGTGCTGATGCAGCAGATGAGCCTTACAGCATTGCCAGGATCAATCCTGCACTATTAAAGAATGCTAACGTTGTAAAACGTATGGAAGACATACGTTTTGAAATGGAGAGCACCAACAATGCTGTTTTAAATTATAAATATGCATTTACCATTTTAAATGAGAATGGCGATAAACATGCTGCATTTGCAGAATGGTATGATAAGTTGAGACAAATTTCTTCCATTGAAGGCACTTTATATGATGCCAGTGGTAAGGTGTTGAAAAGGTTAAAATCAAAAGATATACAGGACATCAGTGCAATTAGCGACATCAGCCTGATAGATGATGGCCGGCAGAAAGTACATAATTTTTATCACCGCGTTTATCCTTATACAATAGAATATGAGGTCAGGATCCGCTACAATAATACTTTTCATTTTCCTGCATGGATCACACAGGAAGATGAACATATAGCAGTGGAAAGCAGCAAGTACACTTTTATTTGCCCGCAGGATTATACACCACGTTACCGTGCTGCCAATTATAAAGAAGAGCCGGTGCAATCGATTGATAAAGGAAAAAAAAGCTTTAGCTGGCAGGTGAATAATGTACCTGCAGTAGTAAAAGAACCTTTTGCACCGCGTTGGCAGGAGATAACAACGGTACTCAGTATAGCTCCTACACAGTTTGAGATACAAGGCTACAAGGGAGATATGAGTAGTTGGAAGGATCTGGGCAGGTTTCTTCATGAACTAAAAAAGAACCGCGATGTACTGCCGGACGAAGTGAAACAAAAGGTACATCAGTTAACAGATGGTCTTGCTGATAACAAAGAGAAAGTAAAAATGCTGTACCAGTTTTTGCAACAAAATACCAGATACATCAGTATACAACTTGGCATTGGCGGGTGGCAGCCTTTTGAGGCATCTTATGTGGCAAAAAAAGGCTATGGCGATTGCAAGGCGCTGAGCAATTACATGCATAGTCTTTTAAAGGAAGTAAACATTCCTTCGCAATATGCAGTTATCAAAGCCGGTCGCGATGATCATTATATGATGGAAGATTTTCCTTCTAACCAGTTCAATCATGCAGTATTGTGCGTGCCTTTGGAAAAAGACACCATGTGGCTGGAATGTACCAGCCAGACAGATGCTGCAGGATACATGGGGAATTTTACCGGTAACCGCAAAGCCTTGCTGATTGATGAGAATGGAGGCACGATAGTGAGTACACCACGTTACCGGCTAAATGACAATCTGCAATTGCGTAATATAAAAGCTAAGGTTGACGAAGATGGCGGGCTTACCATACTTTCTCATACGGCGTATCGTGCTATTCAGCAGGACAGATTGCATCAAATAATTAATGGGTTAACCAAAGACAAGTTAAAGGAACATTTACAGGAAGAACTGGATTTTCCGACCTATAATATTGATGAGTTTAAATACACAGAAAAAAAGGCTGAACAACCTCAAATAGAAGAAGATCTGAAGATCTACGTTGCCGGGCATGTTACTATTACGGGGAAACGGCTGTTTATTGCTCCTAATTTAATGAACCGCACCAGCAGCAAACTTACCCCTGACCCTGACCGCAAATATGATATATGCCTTTATACAGAATACAAAGACATTGACTCCGTACAAATAGAAGTGCCGCAAGGTTACGAACCCGAAGCAGTACCACAAACTGTTGCAATAAAAACAAAGTTTGGATCCTATTCCAACTCAATAAAGTTGACAGGCAATGTTCTGCATTATGTGCGTGTGAGGGAATATTATGCAGGCCGTTTTGCTGCAAAAGAGTATAACGACCTGGTAAAATTTTATGAAGAGATCTACAAAGCAGATAGAAGCAGGGTTGTATTAGTGAAAAAACAATAATGGTTTTGAGTTCGCACCTGGTTTTTTATTCTGATTGCGCGGCACATTTTTTTGCTTCTCTTTGCTGCTGGTAAATGCTGGGAGATGAATCAAACAAACAGGCCTTCATTCTATTCTTATTTTTTTTCTAAAGAAAATCGCTTTGAGCTCTTCAGTACTGTTGGCCTGATGGTATTTACCTACGCTGCTTTGTTATGGATCTATCCTTTTCCAAACATTTATGCAGATACCGGTGCTTACATATCAGTTGCCGGCACAGGCCTGATCGGTAATTATCGGCCTCCCGGATTTTCATGGTTTATGGCTATGTCCCATAGCATTCATCCAAATGCTGATGTATTAGTAGCATTGCAAACTATACTTTACTTCTTCTCTACCCTCTTCCTTTATCTTACTGCCAAATATTTTTTCTACAGGGGAAACCAATTTATATGGCGTGTCTTTTTCTTTATTTTCCAGGTATCGCCAACGGTCATTTACCTCTGCAATTTTGTTATCAGCGATTCTCTTTTTATTTCATTAACCAACCTTTGGGTGGCAAGTTTGCTTTGGATTATTGCCACAAAAAAACCTGGGCCTGTTGTATGGAATACTTTACTTGTGATTATGCTGATACTGGTGCGGTACATTGCTTTGTTTTACCCGCTTCTTACTATTATCAGTCTTTTTATTGCCTGCTTTAGGCATAATAAAATCCGGTTAGCATTATATAGCTTATTACATGTAGCAGCCTTTCTTGCTGTCATTTTTATTATCATTAGCGAAACCAAAAAAAATATTGGAGTTGCTGTACTGTCGGGCTTTGGTGGCTGGCAAAAAGCCAACAATGCTTTGCATATCGTTCCATACATCAACCTGAAGCCTGAAGAAATTGAAGACGCAGAAATAAGAAAAACACATGCCTTTATCATAGCCAATAACCCCAGGGAATTTTATCCAGCTAAAGACAGTGTGGTAGTATTATACTTATGGGCTAGTTACGGACCTTTAAAAAAGTATATGGTGCATCTGCAGGGCAATGGCAGAAGATCCTATCAGTATTACTGGCACCTGGCGAGTGTACCTATGGGCAACTGGGCTGATTATCTTGTCAAAAAATATCCGCTTGCTTATCTCAAATATTATATCAAACCAAACTTTCTGTTCCTTTTTAAAATGTCTAACGAAGCATTGTTTGTTTGGCCCGAGCCCTCACAACAAATGAAGGATTGGTTTGAGTGTAATAACTGCGCCTTAGCCCCGCGTTATAACTTCTATCATAATTTCCTGGCCGCTACAGCATCTAAGACCTTCAACATTTTATGGGTACTACTGGTTCTCTCTATTGTTGCATTGCTCTTCCGTAAAAAGCTCAACTGTACACAAGAACAATATTGGATGCTATGGGTGGTATCATTTTTTTGTATTGCCTATATCGCAATGTCGGTATATGCCAGCCCAATTGTACTACGTTACTTACTGGTAATACGGCATTCGCTTGTAATGCTTCCATTTCTTGTGTTATTGCAACTTTTACCGTTTCGTAGGAAATAAAATTATGATGGAGAATAAGGGAAAAGTAGGGATAGTTGGTGCTGGTCCTGCAGGGCTAACCGCTGCCTACCTTTTGAGTAAAAAAGGTTATGATGTAGATGTTTTTGAAGCCGATGAGCATGTAGGCGGCATGTGCAAAACCATTGAACCGTGGAATAACAAAGTAGACATAGGCCCACACCGCTTTTTTAGTAATGATAGAAGAGTAAATGAATTATGGCTAGATGTAGTAGGAAGTGATTATGAAATGGTGAATCGTTTAACCCGCATCTTTTATAAGGGCAAATATTTTGATTATCCTTTAAAGCCTGCTAATGCTTTTATTAATCTTGGCCCAGCCGAAACATTACGTTGCCTGTTGAGCTATACAAAGCAGCGGTTTGCCAAAGCCAAATCGAACGGAGATTTTGAATCGTGGGTTGTAAACCGGTTTGGCTATCGCTTGTATAGTATCTTTTTTAAAACGTACTCCGAGAAATTATGGGGTATACCCTGCACACAACTGGATGCAGACTTTGCTGCACAACGCATTAAAAAGCTTTCTCTGTATGGTGCTATAAAGAATGCTTTTTTTGGAGGTGGTGGACACAAGACATTGGTTGATGAATTTGCTTACCCAGTGGAAGGAACAGGAATGGTGTATAAAAAAATGGCCGAGAAAATAAAAGCAAATAACGGTCGTGTGCACACTTCTACGCCTATAAAGAAAATTGTAGTGGAAGAAGGAAAAGCAAAGAGTGTTGTTCTAATTTCAGGGGAAGAAAAGCGTTACGACCAGATTATCAGCACCATGCCTTTAACACACCTGGTACGTACTATGGATAACGTACCGGCAAACGTAGCGGAACAAGTGGCACAGCTAAAATTCCGTAATACGGTGATTGTTTACCTGAACATTGCAGGTAAAAACCTTTTTCCTGATAACTGGCTTTATGTTCATTCATCCGATTTAAAAACCGGCCGTATTACCAACTTCCGGAATTGGGTACCGCATATTTGCCATTCCGACAATACTATTCTCGCTCTTGAGTTCTGGAGTAATAGCGATGAGCCGATCTGGCAAATGGACGACGGACAACTGATTGATTTAGCAAAAAAAGATATCAGGAAAACCGGGTTAATTGGCAACAGTGTTATACTGGACGGTGCAGTCTATCGTGTTCCTAAATGCTACCCCGTTTACGAAAGAGGTTATAAGAATAAACTGGACGTGGTGCAACCCTGGCTGGATACGATACAAAATCTGCAGCCTATTGGCCGCTACGGTTCATTCAAGTACAATAACCAGGACCATTCTATTTTAATGGGCATACTGGCTAGCGAAAACATTACAGACAATGCAGCCCATAACCTCTGGGATGTAAATACCGATTACGAATCATACCAGGAAGCTACCTGCATTACTAAAACAGGGTTGGTTAAGGCGACTGGCTAGTAAGTACACTAAGTGTCTGGCTTTATTAACAGGTTAAGAGCAAGCTAATTTAAATCTGAAAGCAGAATGCATCATTAGATCACTGCTTATATATCACTCCATCCTTCATTACAAACCGAACTTCCTTCATCAGCTTTATATCGGTTATGGGATCGCCTTCTACAGCAATTATATCTGCCAGCTTGCCTTTTTCAATAGATCCTATTTTATCTGACATGCCTAACAACTCAGCACCATTTACAGTTGCTGTTTTAATGGCTGTCATAGCAGGCATGCCTGCCTCCACCATATACTCAAACTCTTTATAGTTTTTGCCGTGTGCAAAGACTCCTGCATCGGTTCCAAAAGCAATCTTCACTCCTGCTTTATAGGCTTTCGCAAACGTAGATTGAATTCTAGGCCCGGTTTCCGTAGCCTTTGGTACAACCAAGGGAGGAAAGTATCCGGGGATCTTAGCAGAATCGGCTACCGATTTACCCGCTGTGATCGTGGGAACATACCAGGTGCCATGCTGCTTCATTAACTGCATCACTTCGTCATCCATGAATGTGCCATGCTCAATTGAAGTAACACCAGCTCTGATGGCTCTTTTCATTCCTTCTGCACCATGTGCATGAGCTTCTACTTTAAAACCATAATCTTTTGCTGTTCTTACTACTGCAGCTATTTCATCCTCTGTAAAATGGGCGCCGGCACCATCTTTTGCATTACTCAATACTCCACCCGTTGCTGTGATCTTGATCACATCCGATCCTTCTTTATATCGTTGTCTTACTGCTTTTCTGGCCTCATCCGGACTATTGATCACACCTTCTTTTGCTTCAGGGTCACCCATTAATTCCCTGTTCACGCCATTTGTAGGATCGGCATGCCCGCCTGTGGTAGCGATACTTTTTCCGGCAGCTACTATGCGGGGGCCTTTTATATAACCGCCGTTAATAGCATTGCGCATATACAAAGCAATATTGCCTCCTAGGTCTCTTACGGTAGTAAAGCCCGTCATCAGGGTTCTTTCGGCATAGCCAACAGCACGAAAAGCAAAATCTTCAGGGTTCAGTGTAAAACCTTCTGTATACCGGTTACGGCTTGTCTCACTGGATAGGTGTACATGTGCATCAATTAATCCGGGCATAACGGTTTTGCTCTTTAGGTCAATAACAGTAATGCCTGGTCCTGCAGATTGATATCCCTTTCTTATGTCGGTTATTTTATTGCCTTCAATTACAAGCGTCATTTCGGTTTGTGCAGTGTTGGTCAAACCATCAATAAGCCGACCACAATGCAGGTAAGTTGTTTGCGCTATAGCCGATGAAAAGCTGAATGCGAATACAAATAAAAAGATGCGTTTCATGTTAAGCATTTGCCTGAAGATAAGAAAACGTCTTTAATTTCAGCGATGGGATAGTGATCTCCATCGAAAGAAATAAAGTTTTTACAGAAGCCTATTTGAAATTTTGAAAAATGACTTTTATCTTGAACTTCCAAACCAATTCACTATTTAAAAACCAACCGATGAAGACCGCACTAAAAAAACTAACTGTAGGTAAACCCACATTTGTACGTACCATATTCTTCTCTCTCCTTTTCCTTGTATTTTTTATTGGCATACTGGTATTGTTGATAAATAGCCCTGCTTAAAAGCAATTGCTTTTGTTTTAAGCCATAAAGGTTACTGCCTATCTTAGGCAAAAAACTTCTATGGACCTTCATGCCCTTGCCGCTCAATTAAGAAAACCAGAAGGTGATTTAGGTAAACAGGTAGGGCAAATGATGAATAAGGGCAATGAGCTCATTAACCTTTGGACGATTGAACAACTGCATCTGGAACCCGCTGACGAGGTTCTTGAAATAGGTATGGGCAATGGATATTTTGCCAAAGAAGTTTTAGCAGTTCACCCTGGCATCACTTACACAGGGATAGATTTTTCAGAACTGATGGTGGAAGAATCCATAACACTCAATCAGCAATTTATCAATGAAGGCAGAGCCCGGTTTCATTTAGGCACTGCAAATCAGCTTCCCTACCCTGATGCCGCCTTTTCAAAAATCTTCACTATTAATACCATTTATTTCTGGGGCGATGCCAGTCAGGAATTAAAAGAAATTAAAAGGGTTTTAAAGCCGGGTGGAATCTCCGCCATAAGTATCCGCTCCAAAGAAACGATGCAGCAAATGCCTTTTACGCAGTATGGCTTTGTTAAGTATGACAAAAACGCTTTAGAGGAAAAATTGAGAGCAAATGGGTTTACTATCTTTAGCTCCGTAGAAAAAGGCGAACCACCTTATACCTTTAATGGACAAATCATTGTCATGGAAAACATCATTACAACCTGTCAGTAGCCCCTATTAGGTTTTTTTTGGCTATTCATGAGGATTGGTTTCCCCATCATTATTACGATATACTCCAATCTAAAGGGCATTAAAACTGGCATAGAATTGCACTATATAAGCAAAACAATCTTATGCAACAAATACTGGAAAGAATTGGCGTGGTGAAGAACGAAAATGGCGACAGCTTCAGTAAAGGTTCTGCCGTTGTTTTATTTCTTTTGCTTTTGACATTTATTGGTTCAACCGTTTATATCTTAATTGACAGTTTACAATAACCGTCTTCCACTTGTTAATGACTTAAGCTCCTGTTTTAGGAGCTTTTTCCTTTTATAAAAGAAAAAATTTCCAAGTGTTGAAAAATTATCTGGCCCACACCAAACGCAGCAGGCTCGGGCATTGGCTGTATGTGAATAACTCAAATAGAACAGGTCATGAGTAATAATTGTTGAAAGATGTTGTTCCCTTACTTAATTTCATTTCCACAACATTATTATCCAAAACTACTGAATACCTAAGCCGCCAATTCCTAAAAGACCTGAGAGCTTCTGAAAAAATCAGAAGCTTTTTTGTTTCCTTTAATCTAATTCGACTATCCTCTTTTCTCTAACCCAAAACAGGCTTGTTAAGCCTTAAAAAGTGAACCCTTTCCTACCTACCTTTGCGCCTTCAAATAAGGAGTACCAAATTATGAGTCTTTTTGAAGCCCAAAGAACCGAGTTTCAACCCCGACATATAGGACCCGATGAAAGCCAGTTAGCGGCCATGCTAAAGACCATCGGTGTAAATAATTTAGATGAATTGATTGACCGAACAGTGCCTTCCGGCATTCGTATGCAGAAGGAGCTAAATCTGCCACCAGCTATGAGCGAGGCAGCGTACTTGCAGCACATCAAAGAAGTATCGCTCAAGAATAAAGTTTTCAAAACCTACATAGGGCAAGGTTATTATGATACTCACACACCTAGTGTGATTCTCAGAAATATTTTTGAAAACCCGGCCTGGTATACACAGTACACACCATACCAGGCAGAGATCTCTCAGGGACGTTTGGAAAGCTTATTAAACTTCCAAACAATGGTTAGCGATCTTACTGCGCTGCCTATTGCAAATGCTTCTTTGTTAGATGAAGCGACAGCAGCGGCAGAGGCCATGACTATGTTCTTTAATGCTCTTAACAGGGACATCAATCATATCACACGTCCTAAGTTTTTTGTTGATAACGAGATCTTCCCTCAAACAAAAGATGTAGTTGTAACAAGAGCTATTCCTGTAGGTATTGAAGTAGTATATGGCGATTATAAAACAGCACAAATAGATGCATCTTACTTTGGTGCATTGGTACAATATCCAAACGATAAAGGTTCGGTAGAAGATTACGGCCAGTTTATTGCAACTGTTCATAGCGTTGGCGGATATGTAGCTATGGCTACCGATCTTTTAGCACTTACTTTATTGACGCCTCCAGGTGAATTAGGTGCTGATGTAGCAGTTGGTTCTGCGCAACGTTTTGGTGTTCCCTTAGGCTTTGGCGGTCCGCATGCTGCTTTCTTTGCTGCCAAAGATGAATTTAAGCGTTCCATTCCCGGACGTATCATAGGTGTATCGATAGACGCCCAGGGCAACCGGGCCTTACGCATGGCATTGCAAACAAGAGAGCAACACATCAAGAGAGAAAAAGCTACTTCTAACATTTGTACTGCACAAGCTTTATTGGCCAACATGGCGGCCATGTATGCAGTATTTCATGGGCCTAATGGCTTACGCAATATTGCTAAACGTGTTGCCTTGCTGACACAAACACTTGCCAATGCTTTAGAAGACAGAGGATACGAATTGGTAAGCGAATACTTCTTTGATACCATTGTTGTAAAAGTGGATGATGTATCAAAGTATCGTGATAAAGCAGAAAGGCAGCAATTGAATTTCCGCTATTTCGATAACCAACACATTGGCATTTCATTAGACGAAACAACCACTACTTCCGACCTGTTCGATATCATCAACTCTTTTGTAAATGATGTTGATCCTGTTGCTTACCAGTTAGAGCATGAAGGACAGTTGGAAACCATTCCTACAGCCTTAACCCGCACATCGGACTTCTTAACTCACCCGGTTTTCAATACGCACCACAGCGAAACCTTGATGATGCGTTATATCCGTTCATTGGAGAGTAAAGACTTCTCTTTAGTACATGGAATGATCCCTTTGGGTAGTTGTACCATGAAGCTGAATGCTGCCAGCGAAATGATGCCATTGAGCTGGGGCCATTGGAGTAAGATGCATCCGTTTGCACCTGTGGAGCAGGCTGGAGGTTATTTATACGTCGTTCAGGAGCTTAGCAAATACTTATGCGAGATCACGGCTTTTGATGCTTGTAGCTTACAACCAAATAGTGGTGCTCAGGGTGAGTATGCTGGTTTGCTAACCATCAAAGCATACCACGAAGGCCGCGGTGAAGGACACCGTAATGTGATGTTGATCCCTATCTCTGCACATGGTACTAACCCTGCTTCAGCAGTAATGTGCGGAATGAAGGTAGTAGTGGTAAAAGCCTTAGAGAATGGATACATTGATGTTGAAGACCTAAAGGCAAAAGCATCTGAACATGCCGCTAACCTTTCCGGTATCATGATCACCTATCCTTCTACTTACGGTGTGTACGAAGAGACCATAAAAGAGATCACAGATATTGTTCACCAACATGGCGGACAGGTATATATGGATGGCGCCAATATGAATGCGCAGGTGGGCTTAACCGCCCCTGGTTTAATAGGCGCTGATGTGTGTCACCTGAACCTGCATAAAACATTTGCTATTCCTCATGGTGGCGGCGGTCCTGGCATGGGCCCTATTTGTGTGAAAAAACATTTGGCACCATTCCTCCCTGGCCACGTGGCCCATCCCGACCTTCCCAGTGGGAAGGCCACCGACACACAGCCCTTGCTTAACAATCAAACTGCAAGTCAATCAACCACTCCAAATAGCGGGGTAAGTGCGCAGATGGCTTCCCCTACCGGGGGAAGTCGGATGGGGGCCGTTTCTGCTGCAGCTTATGGCTCTGCATCTATCCTGCTGATCTCATATGGTTATATCCGTATGTTAGGCCAGGATGGTGTGAAGAAAGCTACCGAGTATGCTATCTTGAATGCCAACTATATGCTGGCACGTTTGAAAGACCAGTTTGATATCCTGTATACGAACGATCATGGTTCTTGTGCACATGAATTTATTGTTGATCTGCGACCCTTTAAGAGAACCGCAGAAATCGAAGCTGTAGATGTTGCCAAGCGTTTGATGGATTATGGCTTTCATGCGCCTACGATGTCTTTCCCTGTTCCGGGAACTATTATGATTGAGCCGACAGAAAGTGAGGACAAGGCGGAGTTGGATCGCTTTTGCGATTCCTTACTAAGCATCCGCAGAGAGATGGCTTTAATTGAAGAAGGAGCACTGGATAAGAAAGACAATCCATTGAAGAATGCACAGCATACAATGTTCACTATTTGCTCAGACGATTGGAAGAGACCTTATAGCCGTGAGATGGCCGCATTTCCGCTGAACAATATAAAAGCGAATAAATTCTGGCCTGCGGTTTCAAGAGTAAATGATACACATGGCGACAGAAACCTGATTTGTGTTTGTTTGCCTACAGAATTGTATGCTGAAGAAGCATAATGATATACCCTATAAATGTAAAAAGTCCCGCTTTTGCGGGACTTTTCTTTTGGTGTCTCATAAATCAACACACACTACGATTACCGGATGTGCCTCCTGCCAAAACCCTGAAACATACAGGAATGGCAGAAAAAATAGGGTGCGGCAGGAAGGACATCTTCTGTGAGTTGCATCAACCTTATAAACCCTGGTAACCTCCAGCAGTTCCGTTGAAAGAATATCTTTTATAAACAGGTGTGTCTTTCACCTGTTTTTGAATGACATGCAAACTTTCTTTTGTTGATTGCTTACTTACTTCGGATTGATTGGTGGTGGCTGTTTGTTTTTCTTCTTTTTGAAATTGATTGTTTTTCATCGTATAAGGTTTATGGTGTTTTAGATGGTAAGAAAGGTCCGCTGTAGAAACAGCGGACGTTCTAACGATTGCTTGCTATATGAATTCTGAGAAAAAACGTTATCGGCAGGATCAGCTATCACCAGGTATCAAATCCGCTACTAAATTATATTCAGAAAATAAAGTTCTGAAGCCTGTTTATTAGATTTAATACAACGTTCAAATTGAGAACATTTTGCTAAAACCAGCGTCTGTATTGGGTTTCAGCCGGTCCATGCAACGATGTCCAAAGGAAAATCAGAAGATTAAACAATTGTTAAGGAAGAGTCCGCATCAACCAATTCAGGCATTATTTTTTGAGGAATATTAAAAAGAATAGCATGGCAACAGTACAGATGACAGAGAAGATTTTAAAAGCAGGTCTTTAATTACGAAACAGAATCGGAATGGAAGTATAAAGGCAGTTTGCCTGCTATAATTGATTTTTATGCCGACTGGTGCGGTCCGTGCAAGGCCATTGCACCTGTCTTGGAAGATCTTTCTGAACAATATAATGGCAGGCTGGTAATCTACAAGATCGATACAGATAAAGAGACCGAGCTTTCATCCATTTTTGGCATTCAAAGCATCCCTACCCTGTTATTTATACCTACTGATGGCAATCCAATGATGCAGAAAGGTGCCTTGCCAAAAAATGCTTTGGAAAATGTTATTAAGGAAAGGTTGCTTCAAAATAAAGATGCAGAGACAGGAAACTAGTACTGCGGTTTAGACTTTACTTTTGACCTATGCAAATCAAAGCCAGGGTCAACTTTCCACTGCGTGTAAAAAAAAGCGGCATCCACGGGCAAGGTGCATTTGCCATGGAAAATATTCCTGCTAAAAAGAAAATAGGATCCTTAGGCGGAACTATTATTTCTAAAAAAGAGGCAAGAAGCAAAGCGAAGGACAACGAATCAATTTCAATAGTGGAGTTATGGAATGGGAAAGCGTTGGATGCTTCTACCGATACAATCATTCGCTTTATTAATCACTCATGCGCACCCAATACCTTCATGAGGAACGTTGGCAACCACGTAGAGTTTTATGCCCTGCGTACCATTTCAAGAGGCGAAGAACTAAGCTGCAATTATGGGCCAACCCATCATGACGGGGAAAGAAAGTGCAATTGCGGTGCAGAGCAATGCAAAGGTTTTATTTAGTTGATTGCTGCATAAAGGATTTATGCTTTTGCTTAAAATAAAAAGCAGCCACTGTTACAACAATAGCTCCTATAGTTGACAGCACTAAAACCAGGTCAGCAAAAAAAACGCTCCATTTCATATCTCCTTTCCAAAAGTTTTTAAAGATCAACACGGCATCGCTGCCCAGGTAAGCAAAGGAATCGGCCAGGTATATGATGAAGCCAGCGTTGCTTATATATTTAAAAGAAGCAATCATCCTGTCGAACAACATTGCATTGAATGGCACATAACCCATGTACAAACCAACACCTGTTAAAGTCATCCACCAGAAAGCAGAAGTATATCCATTAGTATAAGAAAAAGTAATAGCCACAGACAAAATAAATCCCCCAATGATCAGCAGGTGGTTGACCATAAAAGCTTTGATATTGCTTTTTATGAGCACCAGCAAACTCATTAAAAACAAGGTTACCATTGATGCTGGGATCTCGGTTTGAGTAAACAGTGAAACCTGTTCACCTTGCCCTAATTCCTTCCAGATGTTTGCAGCAAAGTTGCTGCGGTAATCCCTGATAATGGAGAGCATGATGTATGAGATGATCAGCAATATAATCCTGGCCAGAAGGTCTTAAATAAAGTCCACCGTTCTTCTTTATTCATCGGTAGCCTTGCTGTGCGATGTTCAATATCTTTTTCTGTTGGAGGAGGTGTTCTATCCAGCAACCAGGTAAAGAACAAAGTAGGTAAGATGAAAATGCATCCCGTAACAAAGGGCATCCAGAATTCATCTACATTCCATGCTTGCATTACGTATTTACCTATTGATTGGCTAAAGCCAGCGGCAAAAATGAAAGAAGTGGCCAGCACTGCACCCAATACTTCTGTTGAACGCCTGCCTTCCAGGTAGCTAAATACAATTCCGTACAGCATGCCTAACGGAAATCCATTTACCACAAGAAATATAATGTTGTAAGGAGAAGGGACAAGTGCAAATAACAAAAGGGCTATCCAGGCAATGGAAATAAAAATTATGATGAGTCTTGCCCTGTTCTGGCTTTTTAATTCGCTGATGAATTTAATGCCATAAAACTTACTTAATGTATAGCCTAAGGTTTGAGCTATCACCAGCCATATCTTATAATCAACGCCGAGAAAGCTTTGACCGCTGAAGGTGGCTGCCGTGAAGGGCTTTCGAAAAGCCACCATACAGCTGTAAACCGAAAAAGCAGCAATAGCTGCAACCACCAGGTAAAACCAGTTCTTTCGCTTTGGCATGCAAACAAGATACTAGCTAATTGTTTACGGTAAACTATTTGATTGCTATTTCTGTTGAACTTTTTTAGCAACGAAATGTTATTAACCTGATGAATTTAGGATATGCATGTATTAACGTCACATTGAGTGAGAAAGGCATCTGCACCAACCGCGGAATGGTTAGAAAAACATTTCTTGAAAAAGGCATTCAATACGCTTCGCAGTTAGCATTAGGAAATGTTACAGCACTTTTAGAAATATTGAAATGGAATGTTGATCATGGGATCAAAGTATTCCGCATTACTTCAGAATTGTTTCCATGGGCGTCGGAATACAAGTTAGAAAGCATGCCTGACTACAAAGAGATACGAGCCATTTTAGAAGAAGCAGGTAAACTGCCCATTCGTGTCAGTACACACCCCGGACCTTTTAATAAATTAGCAGGTGTTGGGCCCACCTTAGACAATACCATTAAAGACCTTGAAATTCACTCGCAGTTATTTGACCTAATGCAGCTAACGCCATCGCACTGGAATAAGATCAATATTCATGTAGGCGGAGCTTATGGTGATAAAATAGAAACCATTAAACGGTTCGCTCAAAACTTCAAGCTGCTCTCATCGAATCTGCAAAAACGACTAACAGTAGAGAACGATGACAAGCCCGGGCTTTATGCTGTAGCCGATCTGAAACCATTGCATGAAATGATTAGCATTCCGGTAGTGTTTGACTATTTCCACCACAAATTGCATCCCGGTGGGTTATCAGAAGAAGAAGCTTTTTTAATGGCTTATGATACATGGGATGTAAGACCTGTTTTTCATTACTCCTCTTCAAGGAGGGAAAAAGAAGATCCTACAGCAAAGAAAGAAGCCCACTCCGATTGGGCACATGAAAAGATCAATACCTATGGAAAGGATATTGATATTGTGCTGGAAACAAAGATGAAGGAGTTGTCGGTGATGAAATACCTGGAAGAATATGAAAGAAAAAGCCCCGTTCAATTGAACGAGGCTTAACATTTACTCATGTGCATTATTAGTAAATACGTTCTTCTGTATCATTTTCCTCAATACTATTCTCTTCACTTCTTCCTAACGAGCCCATGCCCGAAGCATTAGCGTTTTTCACGTAAGTGGTTTGAGTTGTATCGGGTTGCTGAGAATTATGCTCTTCTCTTTTATCTTCTTCTCTTCTGACTCGTTCGTCTCTGTCTCTTGGCATAAAAAGATTTTTAAAGTTAAGGGATTACCAGCCTGGAATAAAGTTCAAACCAAAGTTGGCATTTTTCAATCCACCATTTTGCCATGGAATAGCATAAAATGGTTCTACTACAAGATAACCAAAAACATTCACACGGAGCGAAACACCGCTACTCAAAATAAATTTCTGATTTCTCTGTACAAATCCATCTTTTATTCCACCTGCTCTCGATGCATTACCCCATGCCAAGCCGCCATCGGTAAACAGATTCAGATCAGCAAGGAAGAAACGGGATTTGATAGCACTTAAACGTTCCGGACCGAAAAGTGGCAGTCGCAACTCCACATTACCAACATACATCTTGCTGCCAATTAGATCGTTAATAGTAACATTACCTCCCTGGCCATCTTCCGCATAATCTAAAGCCTGGTAACCACGTACCAATTGTGGATATCCAACATACAGCGGAGGCAATACACCGGTTTCTGCATCTCGGCCATATCTGCCCACAAACATGTTTCTGGTAGCAAGTGTAACAGGCGCAAACCGGAAGTACCTTCTGTAGTCCCCGGTTACATTTTTTAGTTGCACTACACCTAAATACTGTCCTGCTTCAAACCGGAAACGATGGCCGGCTAATGGAGCAGCAACACCAAAGAAAGAATTATCTCCAACTAATGCCACATACCCCTGTCCAAAACTGAATCCCGAAGGTGTTTGCTCACGATTCTTATCATTACCTAAATAGAACTGACCTGTAGGATCGTAGTATTCAGAATATCTGTCAAGACGATAATAATACCGTGCAAATGAGGCCCCTGCTTCCACTCTTCTGATGGTTGAGAAAGGATAAGAAGCAAATACCTGCAACTGGTCTTCAAATGTTCTTAAAAGATCTAAAGACGAGTTGATAACCGCTACGCTATCTCCTGCCCTGTTCACTACTGTATCTCTAAATAAATACTGGGCTCCTGATAAATATGGAACATGCGAGACACCAACTCCCCAGTTAATGCGCCTGCTTTGATTGAGATAAGCAAACTGTCCTGCCACGTCATAGATCTCTCCATTCAACGAGATGCCACCAAACAGTTGGTTATTACCAAGGATATCGCTGAAGATGCCATTGACACCACCGGCCAGGCCTGTACCAAATCCACCACCTGTGCTTAATCCAACTCCGGTGCTACCAATGTAGTCCAGTTGAAACTTCGGTTTGAAAGGCACTTCCTTAAACTCTGTAGCTGCAACGGCAGGAATGGTTGTGCCATTAATATTTGCCTGAACAATATCTCCGCCTTTTCTATTGAACGGAGGTAATGTGCCTGCCTGCATAGCTGTTCCATCATCTGTTACCGGGATCTTTTGCAGCTCTGCAGAAGTAGCACCGTAAATAAAATAATCTCCGTTGTTGTAATATGTATAGGTAACTCTGTCTGTTTGTTTAGATGAGCTGATAGCCGGTGCATACATGGTAATGCCTGTGATGCCTGTAAAGAAATTAGTATGCTGAGTGATTTGCTGCGAACCTAAATTATAGGAATACATGTTTCTGAAACCGTCACGATCAGAAAGAAAATAGATGGAGTTGTTATCATTAGCAAACACAGGATTCATGTTGTTTGCACCATTGAAAAAACTTAAAGCTCTTATCTCTCCGGTGGCTACATTCAGTAAGGCTACGTTATGACCAAAACGATGTGCTAAGGTCTGTCCTTTTACGCTTAATCTGTCTGTAGAAAAAGCAATCCATTTTCCATCGGGTGAAAAGCTAGGTTGCACATCTGCATAATAATCATTGGTAAGCTGCCTTACTTTTTTGGTGTTCAGATCAAAAGCATACAGATCGCTCTGGCCATTCACCAAACCTGTAACCACGATAGTATTTCCATCAGGCGACCATGTAGGATTGCTAAAGCCTGTTACACCAGGTATATCATATGTTTCGCGGATCTTACCACTTGTGTTAGACACCACTAAACGGTTGCGACCTTTTGCAAAAGCTACAAACGCTACTTCCCTACTATCAGGCGACCATGCTACAGATGACTCAAAGGAGCTATACTCATCAATATGTGAATTGAATTTATTAGAGGTTACTCTTTCCACTATTTTTCCTGTTGCTGCATCGGCAATGTACAGGTCAATGGAAAACAGGTTTTTTTCTGTCCAGAAAGCTACCCACTTGCCATCCGGGCTAAGCGAAGGAACAATATTCAGTTCTCCCGCATTTCGTTTGCTCACCAGGCTTTGTCCTAAGGGGGTATTCTGCGTTTTTGCCATCATTGGCGAATAGGCAGAACGAATGCTTTCCTGCCATCTTGTTGAAAACTCTTTTTCGTCTACTTTAAACAGAAACTTAATGGCCTCAGGATAACCTCTTCTTCCCGATTCAATAAATAATCTTGGAATAATTGTATCGCCATAAGTACCCGTTACATAAGCCCAGAATGCCTGTCCCCAGCGGTAAGGAAAGTAAAGGTCGGGGCGAGTGGTCAGGTCTTTTAAAGTTGGAAGTTTATTATTAGAAACGGCACTGCGTAACCACATTGCTGTATGCGCATCTACATAACCAATTGACATGTATTCAGCCAGGCCTTCCACCATCCAGAGAGGAAGATTGTTTAATGCCTGTAAGGAAAGCGTATCCTGAATTAAATGATATTGAAAGGCATGCACCAGCTCATGACCAAGCACATGGTCGGTTTGTGCATTGGTTTCCATAAAGGGCATAATTACCCTGTTCTTTAAAGCCTCTGTAACACCTCCGGTACCCACACCTATTTGTCCTTCTATAGCTCTTGTTTGCTGAAAATGTGCATGGCTATTATAGATAATGAAAGGATTACGTTGCGTGAATGTATCCTTTAATACTGCCTGGTGCATTTTATACCATTGCTCACATTGTTGAGCAAAGCGGTTTCGGATGGTCTCATTCTCGAGGTAGTGATAGATCTCAAAATTTGGAGACTGCAATACTCTGAAATCGAACTTGGTATAATTTACTTTATTACGTCCAAAGTATTGGGCAGAAGAAAATAAGCTTAAAGTGGAAAAAATGGCTGTGAACAGGATGGTGTAATAGTACCGTGATAAGATCTGACTCCGCATAGCTTTCTGTTTAAGGGTTTATTACGCTTCTGGGTAATGCAAATAACGAACCACCTCAGAAACGTATAAACGAAAAAGATCGACGCTACAGATCTGTTAAAACCTATAAGGCTATAAATCGAAAATAATTTAACACAGGCAGGGTCTATTGCTCAGAAAGTTCCAGAACAACGTTCTGCCGCAGGGGTAATATTATAGAAAAACTGGCGCCTTCCCCTTCTTTGCTGGAAGCCCTTATGAGCCCATTGTGCTTTTCTATGATCTTTCTTGTGATGGCTAAGCCAATTCCGGTACCGTCATATTTTTCCCTGGAATGCAATCTTTGGAAGATGGTGAATATCTTCTCAGCATAAAAATTATCGAAGCCTATTCCATTATCAGCTATGGTTATCCTTACAAAAGATCCATCCTTACTTTTTTCTGCATCAAAAGAGCAGGATTCAATGATCTCCGATGTGATCCTCACATGCGGCTTCTCATCTTTCTTCGAAAACTTTAGTGCATTGCTGATGATGTTCTGAAACACCTGCCGCATTTGCCCTGTTACCACCTCTGCTTTCGGAAGGTCATCTATTTCTATAACAGCGCCTTTTTCTGTTACTACCAGTTCTAAATCACTTAAAACTTCTTCAATTACATCGTTCAGATCAACATATTCCGGCGTGGTAACAACAGATAGCCTGGTGAAGGTTAAAAGATCGTTGATCAATTTGGTCATGCGGGCCGATGAACCAATTATGCGTTCCATATAATCAGAAGCCCCCTTATCTAATTTATCAAGATAGCGATCCTTCATCAGGTTACTGAACATATGGATCTTGCGTAATGGTTCTTTTAAATCGTGAGATGCAACAGATGCAAATTGCAACAACTCATTATTGCTTGCCTCCAGCTCCTGTGTTCTTTCCGCCACTTTTTGCTCCAGAATATCATTGAGCATTTTCTGATCATGAATATCTGTACAAGTACCAAACCACTTCAAGATCTTTCCGTTATCATCACGCAACGGAAGGGCTCTTGCCAAAAACCAGCGGTACTCCCCGTCAAAACGTTTCATCCGGTATTCTATCTCGTAGGTTTTGCCCGTTGCCAGACATTCCTGCCACACTTCCAGGGTTCGTTCATAATCTTCGGGGTGCAACACAAGCGACCAACCCTAGTCTTTTGTTTCCTCGTAAGTAAGACCTGTGAAATCGTACCAGCCTTTATTATAGAAATCATGGTACCCATCAGGCTGCGTTGACCATACCATCTGAGGCATGAAGTCCGTAACAAACTTAAATTCATCAATGAGAGACTGAAGTTCTTCGTTCTTTTCTTTCAGTTTCAGTTCTGCTATTTCCTTTTCGGTAATATCCATCATGGAGCCAACCATGCGGTAAGGTGTTCCATTTTCGTCTGATAGAACAGTTCCTCTGTCATGTATTTTCAAGTAAGTCCCATCTGCTTTTTTAAAACGATAAAACGCTGACCAGTGTTGAGAATTGCTATTGATGGCATTATGGATGCTTTTATTTACCTCATCCCTATCATCGGGATGAATTTGCTCCAGCCAGAAATCGCTCCGGTTCAGATTATCGTTCCGATCATAATCAAAACGTTTATAAAAACTGTCGCTCCACCAAACCTCGTTATTAACCAGGTCCCAATCCCAAATTGCATCGCTTGTGGCACTTGCAATCAACCGGAAACGCTCTTCACTTTTTGTAAGCTCGCCTGTTCTTTCTGCTACTTTTTCTTCCAGGCCGGCATTTAAATTGCGAAGCGTTTCTTTTGCCTGCATCAATTCATTATAGTTCTTCCTTAGTTTTTCTTCCGCTTTCTTTTTCTCATTCGTATTTACCAGTGTTATCACCAGTCCGTCCATCATTTGCGTGGCCATTACTTCAAACCAATCGCTTCTGCCTTTTCCCTGTAACTGAAATTCTGTATGCAAAGGCTGGCCTGTTGTAGCTACTTTATTAAACTTCTCCAATAAGCCATCTTTCAATAACTCGGGTAGAACCTGTTTTACAGATTTACCTATCAACTCGCCATTCTGCTTACCAAAATAATTGTCAGCTGCATAATTGGCCGCAATCCAATTGTAATCGGCAATATGTTTGTGTTCATTTCGCACCGCTTTAAAGGCCATGATAATATTGAGGGAAGAATTAAATACTCCCTTGATAATATTATCCAGCTCCTTTACCCTTGTAATATCAACAAACGAGAGCACCACTCCATCCACTGCTTTATCCTTAGTCTCATAAGGAAGAATACGCATTAAGCTGATCCTGCTGTTGGTTAGCTCAACTTCTTTTTCAATTATTTCTCTGCTACGAATTACTTGCCTGATGTGATCAACAACATCAATATCTTTTATATTATTTGAAATATGGTCGATAGGCCGGCCAATATCCGATTCGATTAAATTGATGAGTTTAACAGCAATAGGGTTAAACTTGCGGATCCTCAAATTCTTATCAACAAACACCTGCCCTATCTCTGTCGAGCGGAAATAATTATTGAGATCATCATTCAGCTCAATTAATTCCTTTATGCGAAGTTGATGTTCTGTATTTAATGTGTGCAGTTCTTCATTAAGTGACTGCAGTTCTTCATTTGAACTTTGCAACTCCTCGTTGGCAGACAACAATTCTTCATTACTTGACTGCAATTCTTCATTAGCCGTTTCTAAACTTTCAACAGCTAATTGAAGATTGGCCCTCGTTTCCTTCAATTCATCTTCCAGTTCGGAGATATAAGAAATTGATTCGGATGAAGGAGCAGAAGAAAAATCGGTGATGATCTTATTAACGGGTTGCTCATATCCTTCGCTAAATGCCACAAGCATATAGTCTTGCCTGGCAGAGGGCTTTACAAAAATGTTTATGGCCTTTTCATTTTCTGTACCCTTGATTCTTACGTTATTTAGTGTAACCTTTTTATTTTCCTTTGTTGCTTTTCTCAGAGCTGCGTTCAATGCAAATGACAACTCGTTTCCAACCATTTTTAGCAACTGCAGGTTGGTGATCTTATCTGGCAGTGAGAGATATTTTTTAAAATCGCCCACTGCTTCTTTTATTTCAAGAGACTTATCGACATACACTGCAGCAAAACCATATTCTTCTGTAAGCAGGCTTTTAAAATCTTCTGAAAGTTCTTTGGCCGCATCATTTTGCTGTGCATGGTTGTACTTAGCATCGCGGGAATTGCGAAATATCTGTGTTGAGGGCAATCGCTCAGGACTGTACCGGTTATCTCCGGATATTTTTCTGTAGATCTTCCACTTGCCATTAATCTCATCAAAACTTTCCTTTACCGATGCTGGTATTTCGCTTGGTCCAAGAAAAAGATATCCACCAGTGTTTAGTGAAAATTGTAAAGTAGAAAACACTTTACGTTGCAACACATTATTCATGTAAATAAGCATGTTGCGGCAACTGATCAAATCATTTTTTATGAATGGAGGGTCTTTCAATACATTATGCCGGGCAAATACAATTTGCTTACGCAAACGTGGATTTACAATAACATGATTGCCCTGCCTGGTGAAATATCTTTGAAGGAAGTGATCATCTATTTCTGAAACGCTGACCGCAGGATAGGTTGCTTTTGATGCAAATTCGATGGCTTCCGGATCAATATCTGTTGCAAAGATCTTTACTTCTAAATTTTTATTAGCTCTTTGCAAAATATCATCCACCATTATCGCCATAGAATAGGCCTCCTCTCCTGTGCTACAGGCAGTAACCCAAATCTTCAATATATCGTTTTCATCCTTGAATCGAATGATCTGTGGCAATACGTCTTCCCGTAAAATTTTGAACGCAGGCTGATCACGGAAAAACTTGGTAACACCAATTAAAAATTCCTTGCCCAGTATTTTACATTCATCGCCTGAAGCCCTGAGCTTTTCTAAGTAATCAGCAAACTTCTTAATTCCCATATGCCCCATTCTTCTGCTGATGCGGCGAAGGATAGTGGGTGTTTTATAATTAGTGAAATCGTAACCGCAATGTTTTTCTATCAGCTTCAATACTTCAGGCAACAAGCTTTCATCTGGTTTGCCTATCAGCACCGATTTTGCAGGCTGGTCTTTTATGTAATTAAAGATTTCTTCCGGCATCATTTCCGGAGAAAGAATGTAATCAGCGAAACCTGTAGTGATGGCACTATTTGGCATACCATCAAACTTTGCGCTTACAGGGTCTTGCACCAAAACAATTCCGCCATTATTTTGGATAGCCTGAATACCCCTTGTACCATCAGTTCCCGTTCCGGATAAAATAACAGCAATAGCTCTTCCCTGCTGGTCTTCTGCCAGTGATTTTAAGAAAGTATCAATGGCTGTATTAGGTGCTTTTTCCTGGGCCTTTTCTGCCAATTGCAAACGTCCGCCCTTGATAGTAAGAAGCTTATCATTAGGGATAACATAAATGCAATCAGGTTCCACTGCTACATTATGTTTTGCCTCAAACACTTTCATGTTAGTATGCTTTGATACTAACTCCACCAATAAGCTTTTGTAATCAGGCGACAGATGCTGGATGATAATAAATGAAAGGTTACGGTTTGAGGGCATATTATCGAAGAACTCGTGAATAGCCTCTAAACCGCCTGCTGATGCACCAATGGCAACAATGTAATGTTCTGCAGGTACAAAATCATTCCTGGTTAAGTTTGTCTCGGGTGTTGTAAGCACAGTTGCGCTTTTTTATGTTCTACAATTTACTTTTAATCAGCTATACACCTTGTTAAGAGTTGTCTCTATAACAAAGCTTCTGAATTGCTCCGCAACTTCAATTTCTTCTTTCTTCCAGGGTATGGATGTTCTTTCAACAGCTTGTTGCCATATCTTAAAAGATGCTCTTGGATGGTATTTTTTTCCATCGGCCTCAAAATTCAAAGCTTCTGCCGGATTGCCACCCCATGCTACATACTGATGAGCTTCGGAACGAAATGCTAAGATATAATTTCCTTTATCTGGTTGAACAGGTAATGCCAAAAGACCGCTTGCCAGGGCTGAAAAATCTTTTCCCTGTTCATAAACCGAAGACAAAGACGGCTGGTGGAAAGTTTTGTGAACAGAGCTATACCGAAGCCAGTCAACCACGGATTCTATGTCAACAACTTCGGGGGTTGTGCCGAATGTTTCTATAGAACCGTTAAGGAGTAATGCCACTCCATCTGCACTTAATAGCTTTAGAAGAGTTTCTCCTTTATTGATAAGACCTCCCAATAAATTATCTCTTCTGTATACATCCTCTACTACCTCATTATACAAAAGCTGCATGGCAGATTTATAAGTGAATACGTCACTACCGGCTACAAAAGCTATTTTGGCTGAAATGACATTTGATAATAACTCAAAAACTGAACACATTTCGTAAGACAGGTACTTAGCCGAACGATGATGACACGCAACCAGACCCCATAACTGATCGCCTTTCATAATGCGGGTTGACATAGAAGCAGTTACTCCCATGTTGCGCAAATATTCTAAGTGCACTCCGGCAACACTTCTCAGGTTACTGTCAGAAAGGTCGGTGAAGGAGCTGGTAACAGGATTGATAACAGGGTAAAGCCGTATGGGCTCATAATCAATGTTTGGAATGAGACGATAGGAAGATCGTTTATATAATTCTCTTGCCTGTTTTGGTATATCAGATGCAGGAAATTTTAAACCCAGGTAAGAGTCCATACCTTCTTCCATCCTTTCCGAAATCACTTCTCCATTCCAATCATGATCAAACCGGTAAATCATTACTTTGTCGAAACCCGAAATCTTTTTTAATTCAGCAGCGGCAATTTCGCATGCTTGCAAAGTGTTTGTTGCTGCTTCAATAGCCGACATAGCAAACTTTACTTCCTGGTAACGTTCAATAAAAGAGCTGTTTTCTTTTGCAGCCTCATCTTTTTCCAATTCAATGATCATGTAGCTGTCTTTTATATGAGCTACCCCCGACACAGTTGATTGGTTGATGGTGAACTGGTATAACAACTTTCCCTCAATGGAGGTACTTACCTGCTCTTTCAACTTTTCTAATTGCGGAGACAAAATGATATCAGCCAGGTTCTTTGAGGTGATTTCAGAAGCTGGCTTACTGGTTAGCCCTTCAATATTTTCACTTACCTGCAATACCTGAAAAGAGGTCTTGTCAACCACTATTACAATACCATGAGGTTGAATTAAATTGGTTTGATTAAGTGGCACCCTGCCACAAAACTCCGCATTAGCCTGCACACTACTCATTATATAGACTTTGTTTTATCCAGTTATGAAAAAGAGAAAAAGTTTCATTAGCAGAAGCAACTATCAATTCATGGTCCATATCAAAATGGTTGATACATTGTTGAAATGCTACCCACTTTGACCCTGTTTCTTCTCCATACCCATTAAAGAAGTGGAATGCATTTGTAACAGTTGAAAGATGATGGTTTTGCTTCAGCATCTTACAGATCACTCTTCCTCCAAGCGTAGAACCTTCCAACACATACATGCAACCTAAAGCCTGCGGAAGTGAATTTACCTTCGGAATTCGTGAACAAAGAGGCGACACTTCTTTATAACCAAGTGCCTTAAGATCGCTTTCTATCCAATTACATTTCTTTCTTTCATCTATATCTGGTAAAACATCTTTTGAAACAAAGCAATGAGCTACTTCTTCAGTGGGTTTATAAAAACCGTAAAAGGTTTGCAGAAGAGAAATATAATGTTCAGGAGAAGTAATGGTATGTAATTTTTCTATCAGCAGTTTTTCTGCTTCCTGGTGAAACATAGCTGTTTCCTGTTTCAATAATTGGGCTATTGAAACACGTTCAATGGTTAAAGGCATCAATAAAAGTAAATAACAACTGTATACAAAACCTTTCAGCTAAGAAAATTTATGATTCTAACGGTCTCAACCTTCATCTCCTATCTTTGTTTTCATGAGTGAGAAAACGATTGCAAAAACCGATATGAAAGCATTAGTAGAGCAAGTACAACAACATCTTCAAAAGATATATGATGGTGGTGGCAAGAAGGCCATTGCAAAACAAAAAGAAAAAAATAAGCTTGTAGCAAGGGAGCGGATAAGCTATCTGATAGATAAAGACTCTGACTTTATTGAGATCGGTGCTTTTGCCGGTTTTGATATGTATCACGAACAAGGCGGTTGCCCGGCAGGTGGAACAGTGGCAGGCATTGGATATGTAAGCGGCAGGCAATGTGTTATTGTAGCCAATGATCAAACAGTGAAAGCAGGTGCATGGTTTCCTATAACTGGCAAAAAGAATTTGCGCATGCAGGAAATTGCATTGCAAAACAATCTTCCCATCATATACCTGGTAGATAGTGCAGGCGTGTTTCTGCCTATGCAGGATGAGATCTTTCCTGACAAAGAACATTTTGGCCGCATTTTTTACAACAATGCACAAATGAGTGCAAAAGGTATTGTGCAGATTGCAGCAGTGATGGGCGCCTGTGTAGCCGGCGGTGCTTATCTCCCCATCATGAGCGATGAAACACTAATGGTAGAAGGTGCTGGTTCTATTTTTTTAGCAGGCCCTTACTTAGTGAAGGCTGCAATTGGTGAAGACATTGATACCGAAACATTAGGCGGTGCGGTAACACATACCGAGATATCAGGTATTGCGGATTATAAATTTAAAACAGAAGAGGAATGCCTTGACCAGGTAAAAAAGATCATTGACAAGATTGGTGAAAAAGGCCGGGCAGGTTTTGATCGCATCAAGCCCCAAAAACCAAAATTTGATGCAGAAGATCTTTATAACATTGTTTCGGTCGACAGTAGTAAGCCCTATGACATGGTACAGGTGATTGAAAGAATTGTAGATGATTCTTCCTTTGAACAGTACAAAGAAGATTATGGCAAAACTATTTTATGTGGCTATGCCCGGATTGATGGTTGGGCAGTAGGTATTGTAGCCAATCAAAGAAAAATTGTAAAAAGCAAAAAAGGCGAAATGCAAATGGGCGGCGTGATTTATAATGATAGCGCAGACAAAGCAGCCCGTTTTATTTTGAATTGCAACCAGAAAAAAATCCCGCTTGTTTTTTTGCAGGATGTTACTGGCTTTATGGTGGGCAGCCGCAGCGAACATGCAGGCATAATTAAAGATGGGGCTAAGCTTGTAAATGCAGAAGCTAATTCAGTTGTGCCAAAAATTACCATAGTGATCGGTAATTCCTACGGCGCCGGTAATTACGCCATGTGCGGGAAAGCTTATGATCCAAGGTTCATTTATGCCTGGCCTACTGCAAAAATTGCCGTGATGGGTGGGGAACAGGCAGCAAAAACATTATTGCAAATACAGGTTGCTGCTTTAAAGGCAAAGGGTGAAACCATTACTCCTGAAGACGAACAAAAATTATTGTCTGAGATCAAGGACCGATACGAGAAACAAACTTCTCCTTATTACGCAGCAGCAAGACTTTGGGTAGATGCGATTATTGACCCTGTAGAAACGAGGAAAGTGATTTCAGAAGGGATTAAAGCGGCCAATCACCAGTTGATTTTGGGGGATTTTAAGGTGGGTGTTTTCCAGGTCTGAAAAGGTGAAAAAAATCTCATTCCTGTATTCTTTTTTTATTTATTTTCACCGCTACAAAACCTACTAACTGGAACGTTATGAGAAAATTTACTTTTTCAGGCTTACTATTTTGTGCAGTCGTTTCCGTTCTTTCACTACAATCATGCAAAGACGACGCTCACCTAATGACACCGCCACCTATTCCTGATCAATCGTTCGCTGAGGAGTTCGATACTACATCTGCTTCATTGGCAAGAGGATGGAAAGTTGTTAATGCAAGTACACCTTATATGTCACATATCTGGCAACAAGGTGGAGATATCAATCCATGGTTTCCGGCTTATTCAAGCAAAGGAACTTACCAGGGATTTATTGGTGCAAGTGCTGAGATTCCTGCTGCGTTACCAGGAACCCCAGTCGTTAGCAACTGGTTAGTATCGCCTGTAATTACCATTCAAAATGGCGATAAAATCGTTTTTTACACCCGTACTCGTTTTGCTACTCCAACTGATGATTTTGGAAATCGCCTACAATTAAGATTGAGCAAAAGTGGCGAATCTTTAAATGTAGGTTCCGGCAATGACATTGGTGTTTTTACAGAACCTTTACTAGATATTAATCCTTCGTATAAAAGCCAGTCGTCCACTGCTCCAAACCCTGAAGCTTATCCGTCAACCTGGACACGTTTTGAGGCTAGTATCACAGGACTAAATGGCCCGGTTCAAGGCAGATTCGCATTCAGGTACTATATAGCTGATGTGAATGCTTTTGGATGGGGTATTGGACTTGATCAAGTACAATACATTGGTAAAAAATAATTTCATTCTAAAGAATCTAAAAATGAAAAAATCATCTATACTGCTAACTGCGATAGGCTTTTCTTTAGTAACTATTGGTATGGTTTCATGCCAAAAAGAAAGCAGGCCGCAACAACAAAGTACAAGTCCTACCTCTCAGGGCAATGGCTCTTTTGTAGAAGAATTCAATAATGTTGGAGGGCTTTCTTCTAAAGGTTGGGTTTTCTTAAATAACAGCAATCCCGTAGGACAAACAGGATGGAGACAAGGCCGTTATGAAGCTGCTAACATGGCTCAATATAAATTTTTAGGCCCTGTAACCTATTTAGGATTTCCTGCTTATTCTGCTTCAACAGCGCCTACCGATTTCGTTAGCTGCGATGTAACAGCAGTTAATGACTTTGGCAAAATCAGTTCGTGGTTGATTAGCCCTGAAGTTCCCATGAAGAATGGCGATAAAATTATTTTTTATACCAGAGCAACTGCAGATCAGAATTACCCGGTTTATACTAAAGACAGAATGCAGGTGTGGGCTAATGTTTCCGGTAGTACTGTGAATATTGCAGATACAGGCACAGGCAACTTTACCAAGCTGCTTTTAGACATCAACCCAACTTACAAGTACAATGACCCTGCCGGCCCTGGTGGTCCTGGTGGGTATCCTCAGGCATGGACAAAATATACAATCACCATTTCTGGCTTACCTGCTGCAGGCGTTCCAAAGGCACGTTTCGGTTTCCGTTATTTAGGTGAAGATGCTGGTTTGGCGGGAGGCTCGTCAGGCGATAATTTCCCTACAATTGTAGGTGTTGATAGTCTTGCCTACGTTCGCGACTAACTTTATCAAAATATTTACCACTAAGGGCTGTCTATAAAATGACAGCCCTTTACTTTTATCTAATATTCCTGAAAATGAAATTGTACTCGCTCTTTACTGCTATTATCATTAGCAGTATCATATTTTCCTGTAAGTCGGAACAAAAACCCGACGCTCCGGCTTCCAAAGAAGAAATCCTAAAAAGCAGTATCAATTCATTGGAGCAAAGTGCTACCAATGGCGATCTCATCCTTCGCTTAGGTAATGATTTATTAAGTTACCAGATCAAACTTTTAAATGATTCCAGCAAATTGTATTCGCATGCAGGTATTATTGTTGAGAAAGATGGGAAAAAATGGGTAGCTCACCTTGCACCCGATGCCCCAGGCGCTGATACCATTCAATATGTCTCTGTTGATTCCTTTGTCAATCCGGCACATAACATTACCTGTGCACTGTATCGGTATAAATTATCGCCAGAAGAAAAGGATTCCGTGGCGCAACTTATTCATGCTTTTAAGACTGGTGATATACGTTTTGATCGTTTTTACGACTTAAACACTGATGACAAAATGTATTGTTCTGAAATGATCTCAAAAGCTTTGCAAAAAGCCACAAACAACCGAATTGCTGCTGAATCAATTTATGTCAAAAAGAATATGTTGAAAATTGTTACAGCTTACTTTAAAAAGGAAAAGAATGCTGAAAAGGTAATCCCCCAACGAAAGTATATACCCCTGGATTTGTTGTATCGTAATCCTGAATGCTCTCTTGTAATGCAATTGAACTTGCAAACCAACCCTTAATCATGTCGAAAGAAGAGGTTATAATGTATACCGATGGTGCCTCACGAGGCAATCCCGGGCCAGGAGGTTATGGTGTACTTTTGATGAGCGGAAACCGAAAGAAAGAATTGTCGCAAGGTTACCAACATACCACCAACAATAGGATGGAACTAATGGCGGTAATTGCAGGATTAGAAGCTTTAAAAAAGCCGAACCTGAATGTTACTGTTTATACCGACAGCCAATATGTTGTAAAAGCAATTAATGAAGGCTGGTTGAACAAATGGATGGCAACGAATTTTGCAAAAGGAAAAAAGAACAAAGATCTATGGGTGAAGTTTTACAATTTAGCCCAAAAGCATACTCTTAAATTTGTTTGGGTAAAGGGCCATGCTGATAACCCTTTTAATGATCGGTGCGATGAACTGGCAACTAGTGCTGCTGACGGAAAAGACCTTTTGAAAGATGAAGGATATGAAATGGATCCGAACAACCTGGTACTATAAAAAAATTAAAGCCCCGTAAACAGGGCTTTAATTTTTTATGCTAACTGACCTTTCGGTTGGAGGATAGTCCGTTGAATTAGGTAAAAGCTGCCAAATAATAACGTACAGAAAAATAAGTCACCAATAATTACATTTCCATAAGATCCCTGAACCAGCCCATAATCTCTGAGGAAAGCCAATCCATCATAATAACAAAGCATCAAACCTTCAAATGTTTTAGGCCTGCCGAAGCCGCCACCACCTGCCCACACCGCAAAATTGCTCAGCAAAAAGAAAAGTATAGAGCCACTAATTGAAAAAACTGCTACTCTCACAGCATTGATCTTTCTCATTAGCATTCCAAAAACCGTAATGCCAGCTACTAAGAGGTAATTGATCCATTGGCCACCATAAAAGCCCTTGATCACACTTAAACCATTCATATAAAGTACCTGATACAAAACATCAGAAATGAACATAGACAACAAAGGCAAAACGAAAGCCCATTTCTTATCTTTTATTACGGCGCCTCCAAACAAAGCCATGGCCATTTGTGGTGCAAACCCATAAGGACGATCGGGCCATGCACGATATAAAGAAGCGGCCAGCACTAACAAACCAAAAGCAACCCATGTGGACTTATTCAACTTCATCATGTTTGATTTTAAACAGCGACAAAAATAAAGGAAGATGGTTTTATTCAGCTTAGTTTTTTCCACTGTTTGGTACACAGGCTCTGAATAAAATAGCCTCGCCGTTTGGAATCATCCTCAACTTCTGTTGAGGCAAAACAAAAAAAGCCCCTCCCTCATCAAACAGGTGATCGTTTGCTTCAACCTGGCCTTTAGTCACAATCCAGATTTCCGCACTTTTGGATTCTAAAACTTCCTGCCTGGTTAGATTATATTGATATAGCTCGAACTCTTCGACAGGCGGTGTAAATGCTGACTGCGTGTCCGAAGAAGGTTGGAGGATGAACGGATGTGTTGGTTCAAACTTTATATGCCTCATTAATTCTTCTATGTCTATGTGTTTATCTGTAAGGCCTGCTCTTAATACATTATCTGAGTTAGCCATGATCTCTATATTCTGTCCTTCGAGTTAAGCATGAGGAAGCTCTGACGGTTGATAGACGCCTTCACCTTTTTTCAAAAACAATAAATTGAAAAAATAAATAGAAAAGATCCCTCTGTCTAACTGACCTTCTTTACAAAATGTTTCAACTGCCCTTGCTGCCCAAAAGCCGGGATCATTCTTTTGCAATTGATCACTCCTGTAGAGCGGCAATATTCTATCAATCAAAGGTTGTAAAACAGCATTAATAGACTCTCGCCCCATCTTCATTACATGTTCATATAAAGCTTTGTAATGGCCCTGCTGAAAAATGTCAATAAGAAAATGAAACTCCTGTATCGATTCTAAAGTTTTCCGCAACTCGCTTTCATTTTTAAATCCATGCAGTAACCAGAAATCGCTTAATGCTACCATTAGTTCCGGCTTATGATTCGTGTCTTTATAATTTCTATGTGGTGCATTATGCGGAACGCCTTTTTCATTTTCTTCTTCAAAACCTTTTTGGGCCGAAATCTTATCAGGATGAACCTGTATGGAGAGCATCTGCCTTACATCCAACACCTTTAAAAGAAAAGGCAATGAAGGAAGATCATTCTTTTGAATGAATTGGTCTAGCTTCTCCTCCCCTGTTGGTGTTACGATGCCTGATGGGCAATTAGGATGTGTACCTAACCAATATTCTGCAAAAGGTTTTTTGTCTTCATTATTCGTTTTTAAAAGATCCGGTATAAAATCAAATCCGCCCCATGAATAATGCTGTACAACTCCCTTCAATGGATACAATGAATGCAATCCGTTCATTAATGCTTATTTTGAGATAAAGATAGCAGATGGCCTCACATATTGAATTAGGTAAGCAAGGAGAGCAACTGGCAGAAGAATACCTTATCAAAAAGGGCTACACCATTCTGCATCGCAATTGGCGGTATTCGCATTACGAGATTGACATTGTAGCACTGAAGAATAAAACGCTGCAATTTATCGAAGTGAAGCTTCGTCAGAATTATAGTACGCCGGAAGAAAGCGTTAGCAAAAAAAAGATCAAATACCTCTTACAAGCTGCTGATGAATTTCTATTTCGAAATAAAGAATACAAAAACTTTCAATTGAATATTTTAGCAATAACCATGAAAAGGACTGAAGACCCTGAATTCTTTTTCATTGAAGACGTTTATTTGTAGACTATTCTGATAACCTATGTGGGAACCATATAAAAAAGGATTTAAAGCTTACTTGCAATTAGAACGATCTCTATCCGAAAACTCTGTCGATGCCTACCTGGGCGATGTTGAAAAATTAACTTCTTTCCTTCTTGCAAATGAGATTAAAAAAACACCTTCTGAAATAGAGCTGGGTGACCTGCAAAAATTCATCAAATGGGTAGCCGAATTAGGCGTGACACCAACCTCTCAAAGCCGTATTATCTCGGGCATAAGAACATTTTATAAGTATTGTTTGCTGGAAGATATAACTAAGGTGGACCCTACCACTTTATTAGAAGCACCTAAATTAAAAAGGGCCTTACCTGACGTATTGAGCTTCGATGAAATTGAGTCCATTATTAGCCAGATTGATTTGAGCACAGCAGAAGGTACACGTAATAAAGCCATACTGGAAACTCTATACAGTTGCGGTTTACGGGTAAGTGAAATAGTGAACCTGAAATTGTCACAGCTTTTTTTGGATGTTGGCTTTGTACGGGTTTTTGGTAAAGGCAATAAAGAACGGTTGGTTCCTATTGGCAGCAGTGCCATTAAATATATTGGTATCTATCGTAGCACGGTTAGAAGTCATCAAACCATCCAGCCTGGAGAAGAGGATATTTTGTTTCTGAATAGAAGAGGGAAACGACTCTCCCGTGTAATGGTATTTCTGATCATTAAAGACCTGGTGAATAAGGCAGGCATCACAAAAAACATCTCTCCACATACCTTCCGTCATTCATTTGCTACACACCTGGTAGAAGGTGGTGCTGATTTAAGAGCCGTGCAAGAAATGTTGGGACATGAAAGCATCACCACAACAGAAATTTATGCCCACCTTGACAGAGAGTTTTTAAGAAAGACGTTAGAACAGTTTCACCCCGGATTTAAAAAGTAATGCTATGGCAAACCATAGCATTTAGATAATAAAACAACAAGAGAAACAAATTATTCAATTAAAAGCTTTGAAGTATAAGAAGCTTTGGTTCTCTTGTTAACCATCACAACGATATATACACCTTTATTCAACTCCGGCAAACGAATAGTTGTCTTAACTGCTTTATGTAAAATTCCCAAATGGCTTCTTTGTACAATTACCCCAACCTCAGAAATAAATTGTAACTCATACTCACCACCAATAGCGTTTTCCCATTCCAATGTAATGTTGGTCCCTGAAGCAGCTGGATTCGGATAGAGTTTGATGTTCTTTGTATCAATGCTTTTCGGTTTTTCAACAATAATGGCTTTCTCTTTTTTTGTTTTTACCCGCGGCATACCAACAATCACTACTTCACCGGTGAGTAGCGTTTCCATAGCTATCATGACAATTTCTGTTTCGTCATTTTTCGTAACATATACTTCTTTCGGCTGGTAACCAAGAGCTGTTACTTGCAATACAGGTTTATCCCCTTTGTATCGAATGCTGAAGTTAACTGCTGTATCACAAGCAGTTCCATCCTTTGTCCCTTTTATCATCACGGTAGCATAAGGTATTGGCATTCCTGACTCCGATACTACTTTTCCTTTAACAGCTATGATTTTCTTTGTCTCCTCCTTAATCACCACACCACCCAACTGACCTTGCAGCATTGTGCTTACATCAGGTGCGCAACCTTTTCGTTTTACCGAATCCTGTTTAACAGCCACAACTTTTCCCACCGTTCTTTGCTGCGATGATGCTTTTATAGAAAACAAAAAAGCCGGTATAGCTATTTGGAAAAAGTATTTGATCCATGGCAGCCGTTTTGGTGGCGGCGCCATTACACGATTTAATTGATCTTCTTTAAAACGACCGCAAACAGAATCTTTAGGTTTTTTGAAATAAGCAATGAGTTCGGCATCACTCATCTTAGAAAAATCAACAACTACTTTTTGACAAGAGCCACAAAATTTGCCTTTTTCAGCCTGGGTCATCTTATCCCAACTTTCATGGCATGGCTCCGGAATGGTTATCTGCATTTTTCCCATAAACGTAGATTTAAAACCAAGGATGCAGCACAATTAACAATTGCACACGTCTTACAAAAAATATTTATTACCTATTTTTAACGCAGTGGCTTTTATTCGCAACATATCCTCACAATCATCTGATGCCGAACTGGTTTTGCTTTATAAGCAAAGTGGCGACCTGAAGGTGCTTGGTGAATTGTACCAGCGATATATGGACTTGCTTTATGGTGTATGCCTTAAGTATATGAAAGAGCCTGATGATGCCAAAGATTGCGTTATCAATATTTTTGAGGAATTGGTAAGCAAGTTAAAAAAGCATGAGGTTGATAATTTCCGCGGATGGCTTTACCAGCTTGCTAAGAACCACTGCTTAATGCGTTTGCGATCTGAGAAAAAGATGCCCGTTGCAAAAATTGATGTGTCACTTATGCAAACGGAGGAAAATGTGCATCTGAATGGTGCTTTGGAAAAAGAAGAGAATTTTAAACAATTGGAATTTTGTCTTGGACAGCTGCCCCAGGAACAGCGTAAAGTGATTGAATTGTTTTACCTGCAGGGAAAATGCTATAACGAAATTGCAGAAGCTACGCAAATAGAGTGGAATAAGGTAAGAAGCTATATTCAAAACGGCAGACGCAACTTAAAGATCTGTATGGAAAAACGAAACCTGGTTTTGGAAAACAATGGATAAAAGATCAAAACATATCAACCAGTATTCAGCAGTGGACATTGAACGGTATCACAGCGGGCAAATGAGCAAGCAAGAAATGCATTTGCTGGAAAAGGCTGCGCTGGATGATCCTTTCCTGGCCGATGCGTTAGAAGGCTATGCATACACCCAATCGGCACAAACAGATTTAATCGAACTGAAAGAAAAACTCTTTGGTGGAGGAGAAAAGGCCAAAGTTGTTTCGATAAAGAGAACAAATGTATTGTGGTATAAGATAGCTGCTGCAGTAGTAGTGTTTGCTGTTGGAGGATGGCTTGTATTTAAGGTGATTGAGCCTTCGCCTGCAATAGATATTGCGCAAAAGACCGAAGCCATAAAATCAACGCCAACACATGAACAAGATAAGCCTGAAAGTAAACTTCAGGATAGTGTTGTGAATAACCAGGTACAAAGTCCGGCGATCATTGAAAGTAACACTAACGCCACTTCTACAGATAATGTAGTCATTACAAATAACTCGAATCAAAAAGACCAAAAACAAACCTCAATTCCAAATAACACTGCCAGCAGAAGGAATGACATCGCCATAACCGACACAAACTATTATCGAAACAACGCATCAAGAGATGTCAGATCAAGCAATATCTCATCAGGACCTTCGCAGCCAAGAGCTAATTTTTACAACGGCCGGGTGGTTGACCCTAATAACAATGCCTTGCCAAATGCTACTGTAGTAATGGATAATAATGTTGCCATTAAAACAGATAAGGGAGGAAATTTTGTTTTACCTGCAAACGATAGCACACAAGATGCAACGGTGTTAGCGAAAGGCTATTCATCAAACCGTGCAACTTTAAATACAAATGAGCCTATTGTAATTGTAATGAAGCCGCTCTCAAATCCTGTAATTATGGAAGAAGTGGTTATAAACAAAAAAGAAAGAGCTGACAAAAAATACACCGCGCGAAATACAATTGTTGCCGATACTTTAGAACCTACAGTTGGATGGACAGCCTATGATGATTACATAGCCGAAAAACTAAAGCAGGAAGAAGATCCTGTTTTAAAAGAAACACATGGTGAAGTGCTATTGTCCTTTGAGGTTAACAGTAAGGGAGAACCCGTAAACATCACTGTTCAAAAATCGCTTTGTGATAAATGCGATGAAAAGGCAATTGAAATTTTAAAGAATGGCCCTAAATGGAAAAAGAGAAAAAACAAAAAGGGCCAGGTTTCCATCCGTTTTTGATAACTCATCTGTATCAGCTTACCGTTCAAATAAAATGGAAAAGGCTTATCAAGAATTTTAAGCTCTCAACGAAACTTGTCGTAATTTAATGGGATAAACCATTTTACCATGAAACTTAAAATTCTACTCTTTTTGGCTGTTTCAGCCCCTTTCCTATCATTACATGCTCAGAAAAAAGAAAAAAAGGTTACAGCTTATGCTATTACTGGTGTGCAAAAAGGCAGTAGCTCGTGGACCGAAGTACGTTTGGTAGATGTAATTACCGGAGAAGAAGTGAAAACCATCAATCAAAGCAAACAGGAAGTGCCCGTACTGAATGCAAGAACCGGAAAGCCAATTGTAAAAAAAGATATAGCAAGTGCAGAAGCTAAAACAGTTGCAAGTCCTGAAGCTCCGAGAGAAGATGTGTTTACCCGAAGAGTTGCTCTATCAACTACTGAAAGTAAAGATGCTCCGAAAGTGGTTGTTGATGTAAAGGAACTGAATGCTACCAAAGTAACAACCTGCACACAACCTGATGGAAGCATGGTAAAAGTTATCCGGATGGAAAGAACTTTAGCTCCAAAAGTGCAGACCGACAAACCGTTTGCCACGGCTTCTGCAGCCTGCGCTTACGACAGGAAGCATGAACGTTTATACTATACCCCGATGGGCATTAACCAACTGCGTTATATTGATCTGAAATCAGGAGAAGCAAAGGTTTACTTTTTTGAGGACGAGGCTTTTGGTGCTGTAAAAAGCTCAAGAGATGTTGCCAATCAAATAACAAGAATGGTAATTGCTTCTGATGGTAATGGGTATGCATTAAGTAATAATGCAGAACACTTAGTTCGTTTTACTACAAAGAAGAAAGCAGAAATAACTGATCGGGGTGCATTGACAGATGATCCTGCTAATGGGGCTAATTCTATTCGCAACAGCAACAATTACGGTGGTGATATGATTGCCGATACTAAAGACAATCTTTATCTAATTACAGCTAATAGGGCTGTTTATAAAATTGACCTTGATTCAAAAGTAGCTACGTATAAAGGTCAAATTCAGGGGTTGCCAAGAGGATTTTCTACCAATGGTGCTATGGTAGAAGAAGGCACTAAGATAATTGTGTGTAGTTCTAATTCTACTCAAGGCTATTTCAGGTTTGATCTCAACACTTTACAGGCAGAAAAAATTTCTACGGCTTCTTCTGTTTTCAATGCCTCCGACCTGGCAAGTGGTGCTTTTGTTTCTGAAAAGAAAAAGAAAGAAGAAAAACAGGAAGTTGTAACTACAGAACAACCTGTTGAGCAAAAACAAGAAACTGCATCTGCAGAAAAAACAAAGCCACAGGAAATGTTATCAAACAAAATTTCTGTTTATCCAAACCCTGTGAGCAATGGTGTATTCCGCTTGTCTTTAGAAGACCAGTTGCCGGGGAAATATAATGTGCAGTTGGTGGATGTATCTGGTAAGATGATTTTTTCACAGGATGTGGTGGTGAACAACAAAACACAGATAGAAGAATTCAGACTACCACAAATGGTAACCACAGGAACTTATTTTGTAAAAGTTAGCAGTGCCAATAAAACGCTTAGTGTAAATAAACTTTTGGTACAATAGAAGTTGTTCTTAACTATAGATGAAAGCCATCCGTTTCCTGCGGGTGGCTTTTTAATTGCCGAGGCCCCGCTAAAAAAGCAGGGCCGAAGCAGGTACGGTGTTCAATTCCTTTGAAAATTCCACAACTGTGATTACAACAAACATGCCCTCAATTATGTAAAAGCACAACTAAACCTATAAACAGTAATATTGAAATTTCCAGCTATTTATGGGAGAAAGAGATTCTACAATTAATTATACCATCATGGAATAGTCAATTGCACATCACCACCAACCGGATGGGCTACACAGGTAAGAATAAGGCCTTTATTTAAGTCATCATCGGTAAGCACTTCATTGTTTGAGTGCCAGATGTTGCCACTGATACATTTTGCTACGCAATTACCACAGCGACCAGCCTCGCAGCTATAGGGAAGCGTTATTGCTTTTCTTTTATCCGCCTTAAGGATCGAGTCTGGATAAGACACTTCAAATTCAAAATACTTCTTTCCAAGTTGTATGCTTACCATACGACTATTTACATCTGGTGGCGTAACAGATTTTGCTTTAGCAGTATGGGTTATAAAATTTTCTTTCCTGATTTGTTCTTTAGCAAACCCTTCTTCCTGCAATGTGTAAGTGCATAATCGCATGTATGATTCGGGGCCGCAGATGTAAAACAATATCTTCTCCTGTGATGAATCGGAATACTTGCTAATCAGCTCAATCAACAGATCGCGATGCAAACGGGCTTTAGATAAATACTGCGAATTGCTAAAGAGAAATTCAACCTTAAATTGCCTGCTATAACTCTCTTGCAATTGATTTAATTGATGATAAAAAACCGTTTTGGCTGCGGAAGCATTGCTGTAAATCAAAACTACTTTTGAATGTGGGTATTGATGTAACAGTGTTTTGATCAATGAATAAATAGGAGTTATGCCGCTGCCTGCTGCGAAGAAAAAGACTTCTGAATAATGGTCAAGATTATGCGGAAGTGTAAAAAATCCACCAGCACCTATAGTGGTCAACTCATCTCCTTCCTGAATAGTATCAATTAAAATTCTTGATAAGATCCCATTCTCAACTCTTTTCACGCCAATTGATAAAGGTTCATTCAAAGCAGGTCCAGATGTAAAAGAATAGGACCTTCTGACTTCTTCTTCATTACTATTTCGAACCAATGTAAGATATTGCCCAGCCTCATAGCTGATCCCATGTCCATCTTCAAAGACAAATCTTTTAAAGTCTTTTACTTCTTCAATAATTTGTTTTACACGAATTGTTTTAAACAACCCTGAATCCATCATCTAAATATCACTAAAACAAAAAACCCTGCAATGAGCAGGGCTTACTATTTTTTATTGGAGAATTAAACTACTTCGCCTTCCAGATCATAATCATAAGCTCTTGTAATATTTACATTGTAAAAGCTACCTACCTGGAGTTTATTGTTGGTCTGAATGATTACTTCATTATCTACTTCAACACTATCAAACTCTGTTCTTCCTAAATAACGGCCCGCTTCTTTTTTATCTACCAACACCTTAAATGTCCGGCCAATCTTTTCCTGGTTCTTTTCAAGGCTTATTTCCTGCTGAACAGCCATGATGTCTTCTGCCCTTCTTTGTTTTTCTTCTGCAGGTACATCATCAACTAAATCATGTGCTGAAGTATTTTCTTCGTGAGAGTATGTGAAGATGCCAACACGATCAAACCGCTGCCTTTCTAAAAAGGCTTTCAGCTCTTCTACATCATCCAATGTTTCGCCTGGGAAGCCTGTGATTAATGTTGTACGTAAGCAAATACCCGGAACAGTTTCTCTGATCTGTTGTACCAACTCCTCCATCTCTGCCCTGGTAATTTGCCTGCGCATTGCTTTCAGCATATTATCTGCAGCATGTTGCAAAGGCATATCCAGGTAGTTACAGATATTTTCTCTTTCACGCATCACATCCAAAATATCCATGGGGAATTTATGAGGATATGCATAATGCAAACGGATCCACTCAATACCCTTTACATCACTCAATCTTTTCAGAAGATCAGAAAGCATTCTTTTTTTATACAAATCCAAACCATAGTATGTAAGCTCTTGTGCAATCAGCATGATTTCTTTCACACCGCGTTTGGCTAATGTTTCTGCTTCTAAAACAAGGTCTTCTATTGAACGGCTTACATGTTGACCTCTCATTAAAGGAATGGCACAAAAAGCACAGGTGCGATTACAGCCTTCTGCAATTTTCATATAGGCATAGTGCTGAGGCGTAGCTAGTAACCGTTCACCAATTAGTTCTGCCCTGTAATCAGCCTCAAACTTTTTGAGGATAAGAGGCAATTCCATAGTACCGAACCATGCGTCCACTTCGGGAATGTTTTGCTCCAGGTCATCACGATAACGTTGACTCAAACAACCGGTAACGTAGACTTTATCCAGTCTACCTTTTTGTTTCAGGTTCACCTGCTCCAAAATGGTGTTGATGCTTTCTTCTTTGGCTTTGTCAATAAAGCCGCAGGTGTTAACGATAACGATGTTGTGATCCTTTTTACCACTCTCATGCACCACGTCAATATCATTAGCCATCAGCTGCCCGCTTAGAATCTCGCTGTCTACCATGTTCTTACTGCAGCCGAGCGTAATAATGTTGACTTTGTCCTTCTTGAGTGTTCTTGCTTTCATGCGGCGCAAAGGTAAGATTATAGCCAACGTATGCTGTTTAGGATATGATAAAGTACCTTAGCCGCACCAGTGCTTTTTGCTTATGAAATTAAACCCAAAGCATTCTATTGCCACGTTGTCTTTCAAGTCGCAGGTTATATTTTTATTTCTGACCACTTTTCTTATCAGGTTGCCTTTCTTTTTCAGGGATTACATAGACCGTGATGAAAGCACTTTTATTTTAATGGGACAAAGCATCGCAGATGGGCATTTGCCTTATGTGCATTTGTAGGATTTGAAACCTCCGCTGCTTTTTTACTTTTTTGGTTTAATTGAAACCCTGGCCCCTCACTCCTTTATAGCAATACGGTTTGCCGCCGTGCTAGTCGTTTTTACTTCGGCACTTTTGTTACTCAGCATTGCAAAAAGTAAGGCCATTAAGAACGCATTTCCAATAGCGTTGCTTTTTGTTTTGTTATGTAGCGAGTTCGGCAGTTTGCAAGGACTGATGTCGGAACATGTAGCTGTGTTCTTTATCCTTTTAGGATTATGGCTTTTTCAAAAGCACAAAATGAGTCTTTACCTGTTGGCAGGTTTGGCCTTTGGTTGTGCGTTAATGTGTAAGCGTAGTTACGGGTATGGAATTGCCGCTATGATAGCCCTTTTTGTATTGCTGGAATGGAAGACAACATCTTTTTCAAGACTCTTTCTTGCATGCACTGTTTTACTTGCCGGAATTTTGATAGCACTTGCACTGGTGGCATTACCCTATTATAGGGCCGATGAAATGACAACATTTATAGATGCCGTTTTCAAAGCACCTTTTGCATATGGGCAGGCAATGCAACTGTCCTGGATACAAAAACTACAGAAGACGTGGTGGATTATACTGGCGGGAATTGCATTAACCTATATCGCAGTTCGATATGCAGAAAAAGAAAGAAGGAATTTTATTGTTCTTGTTGCAGCTCTTTTGTTAGGCACTATTTATACATTCTATTCAAGTGGCATTGTAAATGGCCACTACCTGATCCTGGTTTATCCATTTATATTATTGCTATTAGCGAATTTAACGAAGAAGCAATGGCAGTTAAGGCCACAGTATCTTGTTTCGGCAGTGATGGTTCTGAGTTTTGAAAGCTGGAATGAGTATTACCAGTTAATCAAAAATTATCCATTACGCAACAGCCTTCACTATAGGCAAAGTTTCCAAGTTGTGGATGAACTAAAAAATAGAAAGCTTGATAATAAAAAAATCTTCTTTGCAGATTATCACATTGCTTATTGGATGTTGAATCAATATCCTCTTACAAAAGTGACAACGCATCCGTCTAATCTAAGTCGTCCTTACCTTTTTCAATATATAGAAGGCAGTAAACAGAGTTCAATGGAGGAGCTGCAGCATTTAATGCTTTCAGTCCGGCCAGATGTGATAGTAAGCCGAACAGGAGGTCTTGGATTTTTCTCAACAGAAAGTGAGGAGCAAAAGTTCTTTATAACACAAATACAAACGGCTTATCAACCTTTAATCCAGGATACCAAAAGAAAGATCTTTATGTGGGAACGGGTGTCCCGATAAACTATTTTTTCTCTAAGTTGAAAAGGCTATCCACAAATTCGTGTTTATCAAACACAAGTAGGTCTTCCATCTTCTCTCCTACACCAATAAACTTAACCGGAATTTTAAACTGATTGGCAATGGCTAACACCACACCGCCTTTGGCTGTTCCATCAAGCTTAGTTATGGCTAAAGCTGTTACATCGGTTGCTGCAGTAAAATGTTTGGCTTGCTCTAAAGCATTTTGGCCGGTTGATCCATCTAAAACCAGCAATCCTTCATGCGGAGCTTCGGGGATGAACTTTTGAACGCTGCGCTTGATCTTGCTTAGTTCGTCCATCAGGTGAGCTTTGTTATGTAGACGTCCTGCAGTATCAATCAGAACCACTTCTGAGCCACGGGAAACAGCACTTTGAACCGTATCGTAAGCAACGGCCGCTGGGTCAGAGCCCATAGCTTGTTTAACAATAGGCACTCCCGTTCTTTCAGACCAAATGGTCAATTGGTCAACTGCGGCAGCACGAAAAGTATCGGCAGCACCTAACAAAACAGATTTACCGGCCGATTTAAAATTATAAGCGAGTTTCCCGATTGTAGTTGTCTTACCTACTCCATTTACCCCTACAACAAGGATCACATAAGGCTTGCTGGGAAGATCACGGTCGAAAGCATAAGAGTTGGCTGCCGGTGCATCTACTAACATGCCTTCAATCTCCTCCTGTAAAATGCGGTTTAGATCGCTTGTGTTGACGTATTTATCTCTAGCAACACGTTTTTCAATGCGGTCAATAATGGCAACCGTAGTGTCAATACCAACATCAGCGGTGACTAAAGCTTCTTCTAAATCATCAAGCACTTCTTCATCAACCGTGCTTTTGCCGGCAATGGCTTTAGTTACTTTTGAAAAGAAGCTTTCTTTAGTTTTCTGAAGTCCTTCGTCCAGTGTTTCTTTTTCCTTCTTTCCAAACAGCTTATTGAAAAATCCCATGACTAAAATTGTTGTGCGAAATTAAGTTGAATAGCATTACCGAACGAGGAACGGATTGCGACGCAACAGGTGATCCATCAAGGCTCGGAAGCTGGTACTATAAATAACAAAAGCCGTTCGCTTAAGACGAACAGCTTTCGGAAAATTTACTAACCCTTTAATTATTTCTGAGCTAAGAAATCCTTCACTTTTTCTTTGTGAACGATTGTTTCTTTGAAAGTGTAAGCTCCGGTTTTAGGGCTGCGCACCGCACGGATCACTTTACTCCAATTCTTTGCTTCGGCGGCTGCTTTAGCATCTTTGGTCTTAGCGTTTTTTGAAGCTGCTTTTGCCATGGTAATTAGTTTATTCGTTTATTGGTTCATTAGTTAATTGGGAGCGGTTGCAAATAAACCAATTAACCAATTGACATTTACTTGATTTCTTTATGAACAGTCACTTTCTTAAGGTTCGGGTTGAATTTCTTCAACTCCAAACGCTCAGGATTATTCTTTTTGTTTTTTTCAGAAATGTAACGGCTGGTGCCAGGCACATTGGTATTTTTTTGTTCATTGCATTCCAGAATTACCTGTACACGGTTTCCTTTCTTTGCCATTGTTAATCAGTTTAAATATGTTGACCTTGAGCTCTGAGCTCTTTTACAACGTTATACAATCCGTTTTTATTAATGGTTCTGATCCCGTCAGTAGTAAGCTTTAAGGTGATCCATTTGTTTTCTTCAGCTAAGAAGAAACGCTTTGTTTGTAAGTTCGGTAAAAAACGACGCTTTGTTTTGATGTTAGAGTGAGACACCTTATTACCACCAATTGGCGTTTTACCCGTAACATGACATACTCGTGCCATGACTTGGAAATTTTGGAGTGCAAATGTAAGGTAATTAAGCCAACGAAGGAACTGCAAAGAAAGAATTTTCAGCCGTTTAGAGAAATATTAGCAATAATTGTCCTGAACCCGGTTATTTACAGCTATGATCTGGTCCACCCCTATTGTGAGGCCTGTATCGGTTTCAATATGTACCTGCCTGAAACCTCGTCTGTGTTTACAATATGGTCTGAATTCGGAAATACCACCAAATACATCCTGAAACCTGATTGTGCAGGCTCTTTTAAGATCCACCAACTCCTCTAAATAATTTTTAAAGCTGCCATACTCTATGTTTTATCATCTTGCAACCTCAACCTGAGTTGCTTCCCGGTTAAACACCTTTCTGCCTTTCTTTGGAAAATATTTGTCTCTGATTTTAAGAAAAGGTTGCTCGATTAGTAAAGACAATGCAATGCCTATTCCAATGTTTGACAAAAAGTTTATGGTGTCATTCAACCATTCTAAATTGGGACTGGTAAAAATATAAGTGCGAAAAGCGTTTGCCACTGCCGGCCCACATAACAAATGAACCAGGTAAATGGAATAAGAATACCGTCCCACATAAGCCAAAGGCTTCAACCACTTTGACTGAAACGCTTTACTTCCTTGAACCATGCAAATGATTGCACCAAAAGCCATGTATAAAAGGCTTAAGCCAATAGTGTTCATTACAAAATGATTGTAAGGGAAAAAGAAAGGCAGGCTTAAACCTGCAATGATGGCGGCAAGCAAAAAAATTTTCTGCCTGGCTAAAAAGGCTGCATAACTGCTATTTCTGAAATGATAAAACCAGGATATCATCATACCAAAAACAAGCGAATCAATTCTTAAATAGGTAGGGTAAAAATGTGTCCAGTCGTTAAAAGGTTGGATTATGTTAAGATAGACCCGGAGAGCTAAACAGATGCAAAGGATAGCTATACAAGTGCCAACTATCACCTTCTCATTCTCAAGGAAGCCTTTCTTTATACAAATCATGATCAGAAACACCAGCAAAAAATAGAAATGCTCTTCAATAGCTAGTGTCCAGCTTATCCCGATAATATTTGGAAAGAAGTTTTGAACGAACAACAGCTCTGACAGAACCCTTTCGGGCATGATTTCTTCGCCCTTATAAATGAAGTACCCCAAATGAATAATGAGCACTGCCCAGAAAGCAGGATAAATCTTAAAACCTCTCCTGATCAAAAACCTTCCAGCCTTAATTTTCCTTGTTTGTTGGTATTCCTGGAAAAGCAGACCGGAAACTAAAAAGCCGCTTAATACAAAGAACAGATCCACTCCTATCCAACCTATTTGTGTTGTGATGTTGCTTACATGATAGTGTCTAAACATCACCAGGACAACAGCAACGCACCTCAAAAAGTCCAGACCAGCGGAGCGGTTATTCATCCGGACAAAATAAGCGACAAAAGGCTATATATCTAATTTTAAAGTAGCTTCGTGCCGCTTTTTGAAACAGTCAAGTCAGAGGAGTCGAATTTGACTTTTATGATCCAATTTGACTCTTTTGACCTATATAAAAATTTAAAATCTAAAATTGTCATGGCATACGATGTAGTCGTTATTGGCTCGGGTCCTGGTGGTTATGTGGCCGCCATCCGTGCTTCACAGTTAGGCTTTAAAACAGCAGTTATTGAAAAAGAAAGTCTGGGCGGTATTTGCCTTAACTGGGGTTGTATACCTACCAAAGCTCTTTTAAAAAGTGCCCAGGTATATGAATACATAAAACATGCAAAGGATTTTGGTATTGAAGCCACCGGCCAGCACGACTTTGGGGCAGTTATAAAACGCAGCCGTGGCGTAGCCGATAAAATGAGCAAGGGCGTTCAGTTTTTGATGCGCAAGAACAAGATTGATGTCATCAATGGTTTTGGTAAAGTGGTAGGCAAAGGAAAGATTGAAGTGACAGGTGCGGATAATTCTAAGCAAAGCGTTGAAGCAAAACATATCATTCTTGCAACAGGTGGCCGCAGCCGCCAGTTACCTTCTATGCCTATTGATGGTAAAAAGATCATTGGCTACCGCGAAGCCATGAATCTTCCGCAACAACCAAAATCTATGATTGTTGTAGGTAGCGGTGCTATTGGTGTTGAGTTTGGATATTTCTATAACAGCATGGGCACTAAAGTGACCATCGTGGAGTTCATGCCCAAAATTGTTCCGGTTGAAGATGATGATGTTTCAAAAGAGCTTGAAAAGAACTTTAAGAAGCAAGGGATTGAGATCATGACCTCGTCTGAAGTAACTAAGGTTGATACATCTGGCAATGGTGTAAAAGCCACAGTAAAAACAGCCAATGGTGAAGTAACATTAGAGGCCGATGTTTTATTAAGTGCTGTCGGTGTACAAGCAAATATTGAAGGAATTGGTTTGGAGGAATTAGGTATTAAAACAGAAAGAGGCCTGATCACTGTAGATAAATTCTATCAAACATCTGTACCAGGTGTTTATGCTATCGGCGACTGCGTTCCTGGCCAGGCCCTTGCACACGTTGCCTCTAAAGAAGCTATCATTTGTGTTGAGAACATTGCTTACAACGAAAAGAAATACAATCATCAGCCTGAACCAATTGATTATGGCAACGTGCCGGGTTGTACGTATTGTTCACCAGAAATTGCTTCAGTTGGTTTGACGGAGAAAAAAGCTAAAGAAGCTGGATATGAAATCAAAGTAGGTAAGTTTCCATTAAGTGCATCGGGTAAAGCTTCTGCTGCAGGACATGGAGAAGGTTTTGTGAAAGTGATCTTTGATGCAAAGTATGGCGAATGGTTAGGTACACATATGATCGGGTACAATGTAACAGAGATGATCTCTGAAACAGTTGTTGCCAGAAAACTGGAGACAACTTATCATGAAGTATTAAACGCCATTCACCCACACCCAACTATCAGCGAAAGTGTGAAAGATGCCATTGAAGTAGCTTATGGTGAAGCAATCCATCTATAACATTTAGAACCAGATATTAAAGCCCCGCTTCATGCGGGGCTTTTTAGTTAAAGCATGATATTTGCAGAAACGTCTTTATGAAAAACATCTTTTGTCTGCTGCTACTCCTAAGCATTTCTGTTGTTAGCTGGTCGCAGGAAGAAAAGCCTTTCACCCCTTCTGTTACCGTAAAATGGGCGCCTACAGGTTTATTGTTAGGAAACATCAGTCTTCAAGCGGAGTATAATCTTTATGCCAGGAATTCCATTACAGGGAAGATAGGATTACCTATTACTGCTACACGGCAATTTGAATATGAAGGCAAAGACGTTGACTTTACAATGAAGGCTACTTCTTTCCTCGCAGGCTACCGGCACTACCTTTCAAAAAAGAAAATGCAAGGCTTATACCTGGAACCTTTCTTCAAGTATGTTCATCATACATCGGAAGGCGTTGGTAACGGAACAATAGGCACACGATCCGTAACCATGAACTTTACCAACAATTATAATGGCTATGGCATCGGTGCACAGCTAGGAGCTCAATTCTTTATTGGAAAACGTTTTGTGATCGATCTTTTCTTCTTTGGACCTGAGATCAATTCTGCTAAAAATAATTTTAAGGCTGTTGAAATTTCCAATGCTATTCCATGGACGTCTATTGAAGCAGAAGATGCAGAAAGAGACATCCGCCAGTTCATAGATCAATTTCCCTTTATAAAAAACAATACGGACGTAACTGTTGATCGCAACAATAAAACAGTAACAGCAAGGTTCAAAGGCGCCTTGCCTGGCTTTAGAGCAGGTGTTTCTTTCGGTATTGCGTTATAAGTTGATTGGTTGATTTGTTTATTATGTTGATTTGAAATCGAGTTATTGACTCAATCAACATAATTAATTTGAAAAAACTTTCTTTAAAATATCTGTAGTTCTTGCTAAAGGATCTTTTCTGATCTTTTGTTCTTCCAGGCTTACCTGGTGAAAGATCCCGGACAAGGCTTTTTCGGTTACATAAGCCGATAGGTCCGGATTTACCTTTTCGGTGCTGAATTTATTATAGGTAGTAAAGACTGTGTTCCAATATTTAGTAGCACCCACTTTCTCTAAAGATCTTTCAATTACCGGTCTGAAGGCTTCCATTAATTGTGCTGTAGTTTTGGATTTCAGATAGTTAGTTGCAGCAAAATCATCACCTTTCAAAATTCCAATACCATCCTGAATGGTAATTCCTTTAATCGCATTCAAAAAAATAGGCGTTGCTTCTTTCGCAGCATCTTCTGCTGCCCGGTTCATAGATAAAATAGCATCATCTACTTGCTTACCAAATCCGACTGCTCTTAGTTTCTTTTCTACTTTTTGTGCTTCTGCAGGCATCAATATTTTGATAGCAGCAGCCTTAAAGAATCCATCTATAGTTGAAAGCTTTTTAGTGCTGTTATTCGTTCCAACATGTAAAGCTTCTTTTAAGCCGGATATGATCTCATCATTTGTAAGAGTTTTTGTCTTTGCGTTAGAAAGAATTTTATTAACAGATACTTTACCTGAAGTGTCTTTCGATTTTTTTACCAGATCTTTTAAACCCTGTGCCTGAAGTGCAGATAAGAATGTGAACAGCAAAGCAGATAGTAACATTTTTTTCATAGAATTCGTTTGTAAATCGAAAATAGAAGGTTCAAACTTAAAAGGGGGTTAAATTCCACTCTATTTACATAGTACTTTTAGCAGGTAGATTTTCCAAAGCCGTGTACGAATTCTTGAAACATATAGCAAAAACGTTGCTTCCTAAACAAACACTGCTAGATAATGAAGCAAAGCTCCGGAGAATTACTTCTTTATTTTATAAAGGAAAAGATGTTTTATGCCCAATTTGCCAGCAGTCATTCAGGAAGTTCATTTTGTTAGATAGCGGAGAAAAATTATGCCCTTCCTGCGGCAGCCTGGCAAGACACAGAAGATTATTCTTTCTCCTGGAAGGCAGGATGTCTGGGAAAACTGTGCTTGACTTCTCTCCTTCAAGAGCATTATATCGCAGGTTCAAAAAAGTGGATAGCATCCAATATGTGGCTTCAGACTACAGCAATGAATTCTTATCTGATAAAAAACTAGACATAACCTTTCTGGAAGAAGAGGATGAATCATTTGATCTGGTCATCTGCTATCATATTCTTGAACACATAGAAAATGATAAACTTGCGATGAAAGAATTATATCGTGTTTTAAAAAACAGCGGTGAGTGCTGGATACAAACTCCTTTTAAAGAAGGTGAGATTTATGAAGACCAATCAATTTCTGATTCAAAGCAACGAGGCATTCACTTTGGTCAGGAAGATCATGTAAGAATTTATTCAGTAAATGGCCTGAAAGACAGACTAGAAAAAACCGGATTTTTGGTAGAGGTAAATTCTTATAAAGCTGAAGCCAAATACGGCTTTGAAGAAGAAATCATTTTAATAGCAAAAAAATAATCGCTTGCAAATATCAATCTGGGAAAAAGAAACATTTTATGCTCCTCAGGATGTAATCATCCTGGGCAGCGGTTTTGTGGGTTTGTGGTCGGCTGTTTTTTTAAAAAAGCGAAATCCAAAACTAAAGATCAGCATTATTGACAGAGGCATCATTCCAACAGGCGCCAGTACCCGCAACGCAGGATTTGCCTGCTTTGGCAGCTTAAGTGAATTGGTATATGATGCGAAAATGATGGGCACCGAAAAAATGCTTGAATTAGTGGAAATGCGTTTCAAAGGATTGAAGCGAATTCAAAAATACTTTAGTGAAGATATAATTGATTTCGACCTATGCGGAGGTTATGAATTGTATGATGATGTAACTCTTAGCTCAGAACAATTGCAGGAGAACATTGAATACCTCAACTCACTGCTAAAACCAATTGTTGATTCAAAAAAAACGTTTAGGTTGGCAGATGAGAAAATTGCTTTGTTTGGTTTTGGCAATACAAAACATCTGATAAAAAACAACTTAGAAGGCTATTTGCATTCAGGCAAACTGATACAGGCTTTATTGCAAAAAGTTCAGTCCATGGGTGTGCAGGTGTTTACATCAGTTGAAGTAAAAGGTTTTGAAAGAACTGAAAAACGCATTGAAATACAAACCGACAAACCACTCACCTTCTCAACATCTCAACTCCTTCTCTGCACCAATGCATTTGCAAAAGAACTGTTGCCCGAAATTGATGTTGTTCCTGCAAGAGGGCAGGTATTGGTTACATCACCTATTGAAAATCTTTCCTGGAATGGGACTTTTCACTCTGACGAAGGCTATTATTATTTCCGCAACTTAGGTAACCGGGTTTTATTAGGCGGAGCCAGAAATAAAGCTTTCGATGAAGAAAGAACTACTGACTTGAGTACTTCAGAAAATATTCAACAGCATTTAGAAAACTATTTGAATGATGTGGTGCTGCCACATTTTAAAGGACAATACACTATTGAGCATCGCTGGGCAGGAATTATGGGCATGGGCAGTGAAAAGATGCCAATAGTAAAGCAAGTAGAACCTAATGTATTTTGTGCCATCCGCATGAGCGGTATGGGTGTAGCGTTAGCCCCGATTGTTGGTGAACAAGTGGCCAGGATGATGAAAGGATGATTATAGTTTTACAAACTTCAACCTGATCTTCTTATCCTCATTTTGTGCTTGCACAAAGTATAATCCAGACCGTAGCGATTGTACTGAAATAGTTTGTTTTTTGCTTTTTATAGTTACTGTTTGCAACACCACTCCATTGCTGTTTACAATTTGAAACTGCTTACCTATCCATGTTTCATCAAAAATCAAATTGATCTCGGCTGATGCAGGATTAGGATAAAGATTAAAATCAACTGAAGGTTGTACAGGATCAACAGGAGCTTCTTCTACCCAAGGCGCATTCAAACCCTTACTCTGTAATAAACTTGCTCTCGGACCGCTTGCATTGAACATACTGCGCATGCGGTTCATCTGACCTGTTGTAAATAAATTCATACAGGCATCATTCGTGTAATCCATGTAGTTCATATACATGTCACCGGTTTCGCCGTTATTGCAAGAAGTTCTGAAACCTGTTGGACAACCTGTGGTAAAACCTCCCTGCTTCGGAGTATCATCTACCAGATCATCACCGCAATACGTATCGCCCCAAATATGTTTTAATCCTAACCAATGACCTACTTCATGTGTTGACGTTCTGCCTAAATGAAAATGAGCAGCGACATTGATTGTTCCAAAAACAGATGGATTGATCACAACACCATCTTTTGCAGCATCGGCTCCCGGAGAACTTGAATAACCCAGGTTGCTGCGCATAGCTCCCACCCAGATATTCAAATAAGAACGGCTGTCCCATGCATCGCTTCCACCCTGTGCCGCAAATTTGATCTTATCGTCCAGATTCCAATTGGTAACAGTAGTATATTTTCTTATGATACCGGTGGTCGCCCTTCCTTTTGGATCGGCAGTGGCTAAAACAAATTCAATTTGTATATCAGCAGCCAGTCCTTTAAAACGGGCCGGAATGTTAGAGGTATCTCCATTCTTTTTCCTGAAGTCACGGTTCAAAGCATCTATCTGGCTTTTTACCTGCGCATCGGATAAGTTTTGCGAAGCATTGTTATATAAAATATGAATTACTACCGGAATGCGAATCACTCCTTCGCCCCTTGCATAATCGCTTGATCTGGAAGTATGAGCTGAATTGGCTTGTTGAACAAAAGACTCAATGGCTATTGACCTGTTTGCAAAATCAGGATCGGATAGTTTTTGTTGCTCTAAATAAGAGGCATGTGCACATTCACGTTGCGCAAAAGAAGATATAGCTATAAATAAGAAAAGACAAACGATTATCGTCCTCATAGTTCCAGGGTTTGAAAGTCTGCATAGGGAGTGGAACAGCTATGAGTTTTCTACGGGATTGGATAAGGGGAATATTGATTTACGCCTGGATATTTCAGGTATTGGAATAGAGACGATTTAGATTTTTGTTTGGGGATCTTTTGTAGGATACGTGGGAAGGAGCTTCAAATATAGAAGCCGTTTTTTTGGAATCAAAGCTTTCTCACATATTTGTTTAACAATCATATTTGGCGCCAGCAATTATTTTTGTGGGTATGAAAAAAATGAGATGGCTACTGCTTGCCCCGGGTGTTTTTTTTGCTTCTTGCAATAATGATGACGGTTCTACGGTAACACCTTCGCAGGCGGAAGAAATAAAGTATGCACCGCTGATGACATACAGCATTGTAAATACTCTTCCGCACGACACTTCATCTTACACACAAGGTTTATTATTTTATAATGGAGAATTGCTGGAAGGAACCGGCAATTATGGAAAATCGAAATTGAAAGTTGTAGATATAAAAACGGGAAAACCCAAAAAAGAGATTGCAATAGACGCAAAGCAATTTGGCGAAGGGATCACTGTTTTAAAAGACACCCTTTATCAATTAACCTGGCAGGAAAAAGTAGTACATGTTTATGATGCCAGGAGTTTAAAAAAAATAAAAGAGTTCCAAATCAACACTGAGGGTTGGGGAATAACCCATGATAGTACCAATCTGATTGTTACGGACGGAAGCAATAACCTTTATTATTATGATCCTTCAACATTCAGACTATTACGTACACAGGGTGTTATGGAATTTGGAAGAAGGGTTGACTCATTAAACGAGCTGGAATTTATCAACGGTTTCATTTACGCTAACCAATATCAAACAAACATTATTTACAAAATTGACCCGGCTACAGGAAATGTTGTATCCAAATTGAATTTGGATGAAATAGCCTCCCGTGTAAAACAAATGGCCCCCTATGTTGATGTATTAAATGGGATTGCTTATAACCCTTCCACTAACAAAGTTTACATAACGGGTAAGAACTGGCCTTCTTTGTTTGAAATTCAGTTCGAGCATTAATTCCTGCTAATAATATAAATCAGTGAACTGCATTTTTTTTTATTCATTAATGCATTTAAGTTGGAGCGAAGCCCTGTAAATCCGGCACCGATCCAGTTGGAACTTCCTTTTCTGTATTTGCTACTTAGCAGACTGATGTAAATGCTATCAAACCACATGGGCTTTTGCTCAACGATCTTCATTTCATGCAACTGCATTAGTTTTTGTATGGAAGCCGGAGAAAAATGATATAAATGCCGCGGCACATCATAAGCTGCCCAAAAGTTCCCATATTGCTGTGCATCCAACGATGTATAATTAGGAACAGCAATGAATATCCTTCCGTCGCCTTTTAATAATCTTTTTAGTTGGTCGATGTAATCGTGTAATTGATGCACATGTTCCAGCACATGCCAAAGCGTAATAGCATCAAAGGACGCATCGGGCAATTGGCTTAAAACATTTGGAGTTTTGAGATGTAGGCCAAAAAGATTCTTTGCTTGTTGCCTGGCTCCTTCATCTGGTTCAACGCACATAACGCTCCACCCTTCTTGGTGCATTGTATTTAAAAACGCACCGGTACCTGCGCCAAGGTCTAATAAACTGCCTTTAGGTTTTGTGTGCCTTTTTATTAGTGCTGCTTTTTGTTCTAAAGTGAAATTCCTGACTTTTTGATAGAGCTTATTGATCAGCCCTTTTTGGGTATTGGTATGAGAGATATAATTTTCAAACTGATAATAAGGTCCAATTGAATCGGCATCCGGAACATCTTGGGTAAATCGCAACTGGCATTGAGCGCATTGCCATATTACATAATCTTCTTTGCTGACAGAATGATCCTTGACTGTGAGCAAGGGATCAATAACTGTACTACTGCAAACCGGACAAGATGAATAATGGACTCTGTTCATAAAGGGCCGCAAAATACTAAAACGCCAAACGTGAAACGTCAAAAGAGAAACAGCGAACACCTTGCTTTATTTATCTCCAACTTGAACCGGACGAAAGTGAACTAAAGGCACCCGTGTAAATAAAATAGATAATAGCGAGTATTGCCAACACTAAAACTATCCATCCAATTGTATGCAGGTAAGATGTATCAGTAGATGGTGCTGCCTGCAAACGCTCTGTCATCTCCTCAGAAGTATGTTCCCTCTCGCCTACCAATACAGTATGTGAAGCTTTTTCACGAATCACTTTTTCAGCAGTTACATCACCAATGCACTCCAGGTGAAGCTTATCTTCTTCAAATACAATTCCACCACTTCGCTTTTTCAAGGTGCCAATTCCATTCCACCTAAAAGCTTCTCCGGCTATTTTTTCTTTGAGCTGTTGACCAAAAGAAAACAGTTCGTTAGCAGTAGCTTCTTCATCTGTTTTAAGACAAGTTGTGAAGTATTGATATTGGTGTTCCGAAACGGTATCAACTGGTGAAAACTCGGTGATAAAAGATGGGGGTAGAATTTTTTTATCTACCACTTCCAATGAAGCACTGCCCATTTTAATTTCAAATGAGCCTACATGAGGAATGCTCACCCTTTTATACTGCAGCAAATATTTTGTAAGAATTGGAAACACCTTATTGTTTTTGACCAAACGAAAATACGGCACCTCCAAGGAAGTTAAAGCCATAAACCGGGTATTGATTCCAACGTTGGTATTCTCTATTAAGAATATTATTGAACTGCGTCCACAATTTTACGTTCTTTAATATTTTAAATTCAACACCGGCATTCAGGTCCAAAGCACCCTCTAAATTACCTCTACCCGTTTTGGTTTTGTACCACGGTCCGTCAAAGCCATAGAGGTCTGCATTTACATACAGATCTCTCAACACCTGGATGCGCATACTTGTTCTGAATTCCCAGGGCAGTAATCCCCATGGTTTTTCGTTGGTCTTTAAGGCTGTGTATTGGTTAAAGGTCAGTGAAGAGATCAAAGAAAATTTCTCACCTACAGTATAACCCACTTCTCCTCCTAAATGCAACACCTTCATTTGTCTTTCATTCAGTACAACAAATGATTTACCACCCGAAGCTGCCAGGGTATCATTCGTGAACAGTGGTTGATTATTCAATTTATGAAAACCTGCCTTGGCACTGAACGTGAAATGATCACCTGCAGCACCCTTCAAACCCACGTAACGTTCTTCGATGCGGGTGTTATAAACGCTATCAGGTGCCCAGATCCAAGGGTTAAAGTTGGCCATGTATTGAAACCCGGAATTACGCAAATAACCTACCCATCCTAACTGAACAGAAAATCATTGGTCTGATGTGCTGAACTCACCCATTACATTAGGAAAAGCTTTGAACTCACTATTATCCCATGATGGCCTGATACCTGCCTGTATTTTAATGTTTGGCGATTTATAAATCAGCGATGGAGAAATCATCAGGAAATTATTCGCTACGTCATTTTTCTTTTCAGGCTTGTAGCGGCTAAGATTGGCTGTAAGTGCCAGGTCAACTGCAAACGTTTTTCCGATTGATTTTTGCAACGGAAGATTGAGATAAGTATTGCTTTCTGAATTGTTTAACTGATCACTAAAAACATCAATCTTCACTTCGGGAGCATAGGATAACCCAAACTCTCCCCTATTCATATTTCTGAAACTTAGTCTGCCTCTCCATGTTTGAAATCTAACATTCAAAGAGTCTTCAGGAAAAACCAACGTTCCTGGTTTAAAACCATACTTATTATATTTTTCCTGTAATGCTCCTACTCTAGCATTCCACTCAAGACCCTTCTGATTTTTGAAATAGGCATTTACATCAGCACTGGTATTAGAAAACTCCTGGTACTTTCTTTTGCCTTCAGCAGAGATATGTTTTACCTGCGCTGTTAATCCTGCGGTTTGTCCATCACCTACAGATAAAGCACCATGCAAGAACGGGTTTCTAAGATTACCGTAACCAAGTTTTACAAAACTTTCGTTCTTCCATTTATTGCCTGTATCCACAGGCAATGCTAATGGACGCAATGTTCCCGGTTGAAAAGCAAATGATAAATTCTGGTTTGGAAGGCTGTATTGTAATCTGGGTTTTGTGGTATCTGTTGCAGCGGGAGATGCATTAAAATTGATCTTAGCTGCCTCTTTTAAAACAGGCTTGAAAGTAGAGGTAACAGTAATCTGTCTTGGTTTAGTCGTATCTCTCTGTGCCCACAAAGAGCCGCTTACCAACAAAAACAAAGCAATCAATGCTGTTGATCTCATACCGATGGAATTAGATGTTGTCATGTTCGTCGTGGGTTAAGACTATCCGTTTACTTTACTGTTTTTTGCTTCTTCTTCAATTACTTTATTCAGCTTGGATTGAGCTTCTGCTTTCAATTCAGCATTTAAAGAATTTTCTACAATGCTTTGGAAAGTAGCTTTTGCATTGAAATAGTCTTTCTGTTTGAAATAAATATCGCCAAGCAGTATATAAGCTCTTGTTACCCATAAATCATAAGACCCTGATTTGTTGATCACCTCAAATGCTGCTTTCTCTGCATCGCTTAAACGATCAAGAGCAAACCAGCTATTTGCTATCTCATACCGGGCTTCAGCAGCTAAAGCACCCTTGTTAGCCGCTACTACTTGCTTGTAAGCGTTAAGAGCAACGTCATATTGACCATTTACCTGGGCAGATTTTGCAATAGCCATATTTGCCAGTGATTTATCATCACTACTACTTCCCTTTTGTGCTAAAAGGTCTTTTGCATTAGCCACTGCCTCGTTCCACTTTTTTAGTTGATACTGGCTGCGTAATAAACCACGCATAGCTTCCAGGCGGCTTTCCTGGCTTCCCGTTATCAATTTAGATTGCGCATAATACCGTTCGGCTTCTGCATAATTTTTTAACTCAAAGAAATTGATACGAGCCGCTTGCAATATTGCTTTATCAGCAAACGTATTCGGAGCTCTCTCTGCTACCACCGCATAGTTACTTA
>Ga0164290_1000837_pt1 | contig 74012 bp, 54 predicted proteins | sample Micstemetagenome_FD_108782 | JGI IMG/M metagenome (GOLD analysis project Ga0164290, IMG submission 108782) | Contaminated culture microbial community from soil near Moab, Utah, USA - Microcoleus steenstrupii SON62 (Illumina Assembly) | ecosystem: Environmental > Terrestrial > Soil > Soil crust...
CTCGTGGACGTGGGACATTCACGACATCGGATGCGCCAGTGAGCGAATCATAGCAGGTTTGCTCACCGGCTCAATCCGAAGGGACATTCGTTGGCGCACCCGCTGAATGTGGGTGCCGCCTTTTGCACAAGGGATAGAGCCACACGAGTCGCTTGCCCTTGGGCAGCCACGACGGTTCCGTCGCCAGGCCTACCTTCTGCGGGTATACTGATGGCAGACATCTCTCGGAAGGAGGCGGCCCATGTCAACCACCACCTTGTGGAGCGAGTCGCACGGCTTGAGCAGGAGGTGCTGCAACTCAAGCGCCAGCTGTAAAAGCCCACTGACGCCCCCTGGTGGGAGCAGATCGGCGGGGTGTTCGCCAACGTTCCAGGATTTGACGAGGCAGTTGCCCTTGGCCGGCAGTACCGCGAGTCGCAGCGTCAAGACGGCGATGAGGACGCGGATGTACCTGCTTGACACCGATCATCTCAGTGTATTGGAGCGTGGCGGTGAGGAGTCGCTTCGCCTACGCCAGCGCCTGCGGCAGGTCGTGCCGCAGGAGGTTGCGGCGAGCGTGATCAGCTACGAGGAGCAGACCCGCGGCTGGTTCGGCTTCATGGCGAAGTCACGATCGCTTGAGGAGCAGATCGCGGCCTACGGCTTCTTGCAGAGTCACCTTCAGCTGTTATGCGCCGTCCCTTTGATCGCCTTCAGCCCTGCTGCGGCCGCAATTGCGCAGCAACTGCAGAAGCAGCGCGTTCACATCGGGACGCTTGCTCCGGCACATCACCACACATCGCCCCATGACACGGTAAACCCGGCCGCAACGCCGAACACGCTTCAGGCGGCTCGTGTGCGCGCCCCGCTCGGCCTCTGCCTCGGTCGGCGAGTGGCCGACCCGGCGGTCGGTCGATGTACGGCGGGTGAGCCGAGCTTGGTTGACTGTATCGCCGGCGGCTTGGCTGCGTGCGCTGACTAGTGGCCAACGTTCTCCTGGTCCCCGTGTGCGATGACGTCCGCTACGGCCTGTCCTCGGCAGCCTGCCACACCCCACGTCCTTAGCGCAAGGGCCGACCGTCTTTAGGGAACCCCCGCCCCGAATAAGACTGGTCAGCGTGATCCCTTGTCGCTCGTCCGGGGGAGGTGGCCCTCGAGGGCCAGGACCGAACGGAACGCCGCAGCAGCGGCAGCAAGTCAAGGAGAACCGAGATGGCCACCAACGTCAACCGCACCGCTTGCAATCGATTGCTGCTCTGACCTAACGCACATTCTTGTTCCATTGAGGAGATACTAAGCTTCTGAAAGCGAGAGTGACGTGGCCTTCCCAAAATGGTTGGGGATTCAGTTCTCGCCTACCAAGAGGGCCTGTGGGTGACGGATATCCCCACCGCCGGAGCCCCTTCTCCTCTGGGAATCGTGTTCAAACATTTCGTTACGCAACGCCTGGGACTTAGCGTCAGACAGGACAGAAGCTTTTTATTTGGCTTCTGTCCTGTCTGGCGCTCTGCACGCCGGCTCACAGAGCGGCAAGACGCGGATAGGTCATGTGCTCGGGCTTGAGCAGGTCATCGAGGGCCTCCTGCGAAAGCCATTGTTTCTCGAGCACGAGCTCGTATACGCTGCGGCCGCTGTCGAGAGCCTCTTTGGCAATCGCCACCGAGCGCTCGTAGCCGAGCACCGGGTTGAGGGCCGTCACCAGGCCGATGCTGTTCTCCACGTACTGCCGGCAGCGCTCGCGGTTGGCGGTGATTCCAGCAACGCAGCGGCTGGCCAGGATGATGCAGCTGTTTTTGAACAGCATGAGGCCATGCAGCAGGTCATAGGCGATGATCGGCTCGGCCATGTTCAGCTCGAGCTCGCTCGCCTCCGAGGCCATGGCGATCGTCATGTCGTAGCCAATGATCTGGTAGCAGATCTGGTTCACCACCTCAGGGATGACCGGGTTGACCTTACCGGGCATGATCGATGAGCCCGGCTGCATCGGTGGCAGAATGATCTCCCCCAGGCCACAGCGGGGACCGGACGACAGCCAGCGCAGGTCGTTGCAGAGCTTGGAGAGCTGGACGGCCGCCCGCTTGAGGCTACCCGACATCTGGGCGAACGAGCCGGAGTCCTGGGTCGCCTCGACCAGATCCTTGGCCGTATACACGGGGATGCCGCTGACCTCGGCCAGCAAACGCGTTACCACAGCCACGTAGCCAGGGGGACTGTTGATCCCGGTGCCGATTGCCGTCGCGCCCATGTTGATCTCGTGCAGCTCGTGAGCAGCGCCGCTTAAGGCGCGCATCGCACTGCCGATCATCACCGCGTAAGCCCCGAACTCCTGCCCGAGGGTCATGGGCACGGCGTCCTGGTTCTCGGTGCGGCCCATCTTGAGCACGTCAGCGAACTCGGCAGCCTTGGACTCCAGGGCCTTCTTCAGCTCGCCCATCGCCCCAAGCGTGTCGCGCAGGGCCAAGATCACGGCCAGCTTTACCGCCGTCGGGTAGGCGTCGTTGGTGGACTGCGAGGCGTTGACGTGGTCGTTTGGGTGCAGGTACTGGTACTCGGCCTTGGCGTAGCCCATGAGCTCCAGGCCCCGGTTCGCAATCACCTCGTTGGCATTCATGTTGGTCGAGGTACCGGCGCCACCCTGCATCATATCGACCACGAACTGGTCATGCAGCTTGCCGTCAAGGATCTCGTCGCAGGCGCTGGCGATCGCGCGGGCCTTGTCCTGGTCGAGCACGCCGAGCTCGGCATTGGCCAGGGCGGCAGCCTTCTTGACGTAGGCCAGGGCGTCGATGAAGTGCCCGAAGTTCCGCAGGGGCACGCCGGAGACTGGGAAGTTCTCGGTGGCGCGCAGGGTCTGCACGCCGTAGTAGGCCTGGCTGGGTAGCTCCCGCTCGCCGAGCAGATCGTGCTCCACGCGCACGCTGCCGAGGAGCACGGCCGGGGCCGCGGTGCCCGCGAGCTGCTGCGAAGCGTAACGCAGGCGCTCGCTGATGCGCCGGGCCACGCGGGCGACCACGCGGTAGTACACGTCGGGCTTGCGCGCGCGCAGCTGGTCGAGAGCCTGGCGCGGGATCACGAGGACGGTGGCCCCGTGGCGGGTGAACGCGCCCGCCGAGTGGGCCGTGCTATCGAGGAGGACGCTCTCGCCGATCAGGGCGCCGCGGCCGAGGGTCGCCAGCCGCTTCTGGGCGCCGTGGAGGCCGCGGGCGATCTCGACCTCACCCTCGGCGATGATGCCGAGGCCCTCCCGCGGCGTGGACTCGTGGAAGAGCCACTCGCCCGGCTCGTAACTTGTGTGCACTGCCTCGGCGGCAAGCTCGGTCATATCTTTCAGGTCGATCCCGGTTGCGCTGGAGGCCAGCGCGACCACGGGGTCGAGGATATCAGTGGTAAACATAGTGTGATACCGGCGAGGGCTCAGTTCCGGGAGGGTGCACCTCCCGGAGCCGTCCGTCGCGTATTAGAAGAAGAGGTTGCCGATGAGCAGGCCGACGGCCACCGCGGTGATCGTGGAGATCAGGCCGGGGATCATAAAGGAGTGGTTGAGGATGAACCGGCCAATGCGGGTGGTCCCCGAGCGGTCGAAGTTTATCGCGGCGATCAGGGAGCCGTAGGTCGGCAGGAAGAAGTAGCCGTTCACCGCCGGCCACATACCGATCAGGCTAGGGGCCGCGATGCCGAGGCTGAGGCCAAGGGGCATGAGCGCCCGGGTAGTGGCCGCCTGGCTGAACAGCAGCACCGAGGTGAAGAAGAGGCCAATGGCGAAGGTGGCCGGGTAGGACTGGGCCAAGCTGCCCATGCCGCTGACCACCACCTGCTCGTTGGCCTTGATGAAGGTGTCGCCGAGCCAGGCGAGGCCGAAGATGCCGACGACGGCGGTAAGGCCGGCCTGGGCGGTGCTGCTGCGCGGCACATCGGCGACCGGGGCCTTGGTCAGGAGGAGGATCAGGGCGCCGACCGAGAGCATCACGATCTGGATGGTCAGCGGCATGCCCAGGGGCACCATCGTGTCGTTGCTGCCGGGGACCAGGGGCCGCAGCTGTGGGAAAGCGCCCGCGATCACCACCACTGCCACGCCGGCGAGGAAGAGCAGCGCGCTCAGGCGGGCCTTGGGAGGCAGCTTCTCGCTGGCGGAGTCGATGCTGAAGCCCTTGGGCGGTTGGATCTCGCCGGCCTCAAGGCGGCGCAGGTACTCCGGATCGTTCTCCAGCTCCTTGCCGAGGCGCAGCTGCACCAGGGCCGCCACGATCACGCCGGTAAGGGTCGCCGGTACCGCGATGAGCATGATCTGGATCAGACCGATGCCCTGGGTCGCGAACAGGGCGATCATGGCCGCCATGGCCGCGGATACGGGGCTCGCGGTGATTGCCTGCTGCGAGGCGATGGTCGAGATGGCGATCGGGCGCTCGGGCCGGATCTTGTTCTGGTGGGCTACCTCGTAGATCACGGGCAGCAGCGGGTAGAAGACATGCCCTGTGCCGGCGCCGAAGGTGAAGACGTAGGAGACGATGGGCGCGACGACGGTAATCTGTTTGGGGTAGCGCCGGATGATGCGCTCGGCCACCCCGACCAGGAACTTGATGCCGCCGGCAGTCTCCATCACGGCGGATGCCATGATTACGGCTAAGATGATCAGCATGACATCAATCGGCGGGCTCGTCGGCGGCAGGCCAAAAACGGTCGTTAAAACCAGGACGCCAACAGCTCCCCAGAGGCCGAGGCCTACACCACCTGCGCGTGAACCCAGGTATATAGCGCCGAGCACAACCGCGAACTGCAATAGAATCATGATAGTCACGGTCTGTTCCTTCCTGGAATAGTGAGTGCCTCCTTGGCACTGCGGGCGGCTGAACGTCGTTGCTCAACCTTCTTGTTGCCCATCTCCAGGATAGTGCGTGCGTGGGTTGTTAGTGGAGAATATTCATTCTCCTGGGGTGGCAATGTGCCAATTTTCACAATCCGAGCTGTGAAGCATAGCATAGTGCGGCCCTTCTACGAACCTACCTCGCCAACATTCACCTTCGGGCTTTCCCGAAGGGAATAGGGTACCGGCCACCATTCCTGGCTGACTCCTACTGTAGGAGGCGCTCCTGCTGAATACACGGCTACAGGTGAAAAGTTTTGTAATGCGGCTCTTCGCCATTTCCTGTGGAGCAAGCCGGAAACCTTGCTTTGGGGTCCGGCTACATGGCGCCAGAACGCCGAGGACAAAATCAGTTCCACAGGAAACGGTGGAGAACCTGTAATGCACGTTAGGTCAGATCAACAGTTCGGGAGGAGTGCCGCTATTACCTTGCTCCTTGTTATGCTGGATCGAAAGATCGCAAGGCCTCATGCCACCATCGTCCTACCGGTAGTCGTTTTGACACGAGGAGGATGCTGGCATGACCCTGCTGCGACGTCGGATGACCGAGGACGTGCAGCTGCGCGGCTTTACCCCCCATACGCAGCGTGCCTATCTCCAGGCCATGGAGCAGTTGGCGTTGTATGTACGCAAGTTGCCCAACTTGGTCACTGAGGAAGAGCTCCGCCAGTACTTCCTCGCCCTCGGCCGGCCAGAGACTGCGGGGGGCTAAGGAGGACTGACCCGGCCCAATGACTCATGCAATGACTCATGCGACGTGCGAACGCCCCTCCTACCAGAAAGGTAAGAGGGGCGTTTTGCCTCATTGTAGTGCGGTGCCAGAGACGGGACTCGAACCCGTACGGGGTTACCCCCAGCGGTTTTTAAGACCGCAGCGTCTGCCGTTTCGCCACTCTGGCGCGCCGGTCGTAGTATACCACGTGCGTTGCCGGGCGCTCAGCGCAGCTCCAGAAAGTCGCCGGCGCACCAGCCCTCAACGCCGGCGCTACGGACGCGCCACCACTGACGGCCGCCGCTTGCCACCGGCCCCTCGACCACCTCGACCTGGGTGCCCGGCGCCAACCCGAGCACCGGCGGCTGATCCACGCCGGGCCCGGCCCGCAGGTTCAGCCCTTCGATCTCGCTGCGAACATATGCGATGGCGCCTGGCGCGAGCTGGCCCGCCGGCACTTCTGTCGGCGCGGGGGACGGCTCGGACGCCGCCTGCGTTGGTGCGATCGGGGCCGGGGCGCTCACTGACGCCTCGCCGATGGGAGGCGCGGTGGTGATCGCCGGGGCGAACGTGGTGGGAACCTGTGCCGTCGCCGGCGCCGCCGGAGCGCGCCCGCTCTGGAGGGCGATCGAGATGGTGGCCCCGATCAGAAAGATCGCCACGACGATCAACAGCGGGAGCAACCAGGCCTGCGAGCGCTCGAAGAAGGAGGCGGTGCGCTCGGCCTCATCGACCTCGCGCCACGAGCGGGGGGTGGGCTCGCGCTCGCCGCTCCGGGCCAGGTCGGGGTAGCGATCCAGCAGCGGGTAGGTCGAGGTGGCGCGCCGGCGGTCGCCCCCGCGGCGCCGCTCGTCATCGGGGGGGCGGCGGCCGGGCGCTGGGATGGGCCGGGTGGCGCGAGCGCGGTCGGGGGGGGCGTCGCCCCTGGACGCGAGGGCGGCGCGGGGCTCCTCGGGGCCAACCACGAGCACGCCGTAACGGGGCAGCAGCCGGGCCGCCAGGCGCTGGTAGGCCTCGATCGTCTCGGCGGCCACCGTGATCTGCTCGCCATGGGCCACCCGCGCCCGCAGCCGGTGCATCTTGCGGATGCCCTCGGCCTCGGCGCTGCTTAGGGCGCCCTCTTCGTCGGCGACGAGCGCGTCGAGCAGCTGGGGGAAGGGCGCGGCGGCGGCCGGCACCCGCCGGTGGATCGCCCGCGCCCGCAGGGCATCCTCCAGACTGCCGTGGAGGCTAAGCAGGGCGAGCTCAGGCGGCCCGCGGCGGATACGCGCCTGGGCCAGAGTGTACTTCTGGCGCGCCGAGTCGAGCAGCTCGATCGGGCTCGGGAGGGCGTCGTTGTCCAGCTGGGTCGTCATCGCCTAGCCCTCCCTTACTTGCTGAGCTCCTCCTCCAGCAGCGTGCGCGCCACCTGCGCGTTGGCCTGGCCCTTCGTCGCCCGCATGACCATGCCCACCAGGAACTGGAGCGCCGTAACCTTGCCGCCGCGGTATTCGGCGATCGCCTTCGCGGCCTTCTCGTCGGCGATGACGGCGCGCGCCACCGCCCGCAGCGCCTCGCTGTCGCTGATCTGGGTCAGCCCGCGCTCGACCACCAGCCGCGCCGGGTCGGCCCCCGAGTCGAAGCTTTCCTCGAACAGCTGCTTGGCCACGCCGCGGTTGATCGCTCCCCGGCCCACCAGCTCGATCAGCCCGGCCACATGGGCCACGGGCATCCGCTCGGCAAGGCGCGCCGCCGGCTCGCCCCGGTCCTTGAGCAGCCGGAAGCCCTCGTTCAAGACCCAGTTGGCGACCTCTTTGGCGCTGCCGCCTACGGCCGCGGCCGCGGCCACCGCCTGCTCATAGTAGTCGGCGACGGGGCGCTCAAGGGTCAGCAGGTCGGCGTCCTGATGGCTAAGGCCGTAGTCACGCTCGAAGCGCTCGCGCCGCGCGTCGGGCAGCTCTGGCAGCTCGGCGCGCCGCTCCGCTACCCAGGCCTCGCTCAGCACCAGCGGCGGGATGTCGGGCTCGGGGAAGTAACGGTAGTCGTGGGCGAACTCCTTCGAGCGCTGGCCCACTGTTTCGCCCCGCAGCTCGTCCCAGCCGCGCGTCTCCTGGGCGACCGCGCCGCCCGCCTCCAGCACCCCGACCTGGCGCTGGATCTCGTACGCCAGCGCGCGCTCCACGTAGCGGAACGAGTTGATGTTCTTAATCTCGACTTTGGCCCCGAACCGCTCGGTCCCCGCCGGCCGCACGCTCACGTTCGCGTCGCAGCGCAGCGCGCCCTCCTCCAGATTGCCGCTGTTCACCCCGATCCAGACTAAAATCTGCCGGATCTTCTCGAACGTCAGCCGGGCCTCCTCGGGGGTGCTGATGTCGGGGCGGCTGACGATCTCCATCAGCGGCATGCCGCTGCGGTTATAGTCGATCAGGGAGTGCCCCCCGTCGCCGTGCTGCAGCCGCCCCGTGTCCTCCTCGATGTGCAAACGCTCCAGCCGGATCTGCTTCCGCTCACCCGCCGTTGTCCGGATGTGGATCCACCCGTCGCTGCACAGCGGCTCGTCGTACTGCGTGATCTGGAAACCTTTGACCAGATCAGGGTAAGGGTATGATTTTCGGCTGAATACGGAGTGGTTATTCACCGTACAATTGAGGGCGAGGCCTGTTCGCGCCGCGAACTCCACGGCCCGCGCATTTACAACAGGAAGCGACCCCGGCAGGCCCAGGCTCACCACCGAGACAAAGGTGTTTGGCTCCGCTCCAGCATAGTTTGCGGGGCAGCCATCAAACATCTTTGTCGCCGTTTGGACGTGGGCGTGGACCTCCAGGCCAATGGTGACAATGTATTCACGCATTTGGAATGGTTCCTGTGAGTATTCAGCCGAACAAGCCTATTCTACCATATTTGAAGCCTTGCGAGGCCCCGCCGGGCCGGGCGCGGCACGCCGTGGGCCGACCACCTAGGATGTGCGAAATGGAGATGAAAAAGACGTTGATGTAGCTACATCCCCGCATTACATCATGCTCACGCCGCCGCCCAAGGAGCTTCGGTTCATGGTCGCCACACGTCCGCGCGCCCTCAACGTTCTCGGCGCGGTGCTGCTCGCCCTCGGCCTGCTGGCAGCACCGGCCGCGCCTACGCCCGCCCTCGCGGTCCGCCCCGGCGAGCCCGGCCGGGCCTACCTGCTCCGCGGCGGGGACGCAGCGGGCGACAACGCCGCGGCCGACGCGCTCCGGCAGGCCGGCTTCACCGTGGAGGTCGGCGTCGAAACGCCCGACTTCACCGGCGCCCAGGCCAACCTGTCCCGCTACGACCTAGTGCTGGCGCTGTACAACGCGAACATCGGCCGTAGCCTGTCGCCCGCCGGGGCCAGCGCCCTCGCCCGCTTCGTCGAGCGGGGCGGCGGCCTGATCACCGGCGAATGGCTGACGTGGCAGAGCGCCAGCCTCGGCCTTGCCGAGCTCGCCGCGCTGCTGCCCGCCACCTCGTGCGGGATCAACACCGCCACCAGCACCACCTTCACCGAGCTGGTGCCGAACCCGGTGATCGGGGCCAACCTGCCCGACTCGTTCGGCGTGACCCTCGCCAACCTGTCCGGCAGCGAGGGCTGCCTCGAACCCCGTGACGAGGCGGCCGTGCTCTACACCAGCAGCAATGGCGGCGGCCGGCCGGGCAGCCCCGGCCTTGTGATCTGGAACCCGCCGAACAGCAGCGGCCGCGTGGCCAGCTTCTCGACTTTGCTCAGCGGCGCCGAGCTGGCGAGCCCTGCCATGCGCCGGCTGCTCCAGAACACGGCGATGTGGGTCGGCGAGGGGCGCGACCTCACCCCGCCCACCATCCGCGCGTTCACGCTCAGCGGCGCCGGCACCCTCACCTCCAGCCGCGACGTCACGATCGACGTCAGGGCCAACGACCGCGGCGGCGCCCGGCTCGGCAGCTACTATGTCGTCGAGTACACGTACAGCGGCGATCCGAACAACCCCTGGCGCGTCGCCCAGCGCAGCGACTGGGTCGCCTGGGGGAATGGCGCGAACCGCAGCATCCCCTGGCGCCTGACGGACGAGGCCGGCGCCCACTATCTGCAACTGTTTCTGGCCGACCGGGCCGGCAACGTCAGCTCGACACCGGGGCTGGACTTCATCAGCTACCAGCCGGCCGTCGCCACGATCGCCCTCGACCAGCAGCGGATCTACCATCTGCGGCCGGCCGCGGGCAGCACCATGCGCGTGCGCCTCGACGTGGTCAGCGGCAACCCCGACCTCTACGTTTTCACGCTGGACCGCGACGGTCTCAGCTTCCACCCGGGAAGCGACCAGCCCGTCGAGCAGGTTGACATCGCGAGCGACGGCGGAATCTACCAGGTCGAGGTCGAGGGGCACATCGCCGGCAGCTACCGCTTGAGCGCCGCCCCGGCCAGCGCGGGCAACAACCCGCCGAGGCCGAACCCGCGGGTGCGCGCCCGCAGCAGCATCATCACGATCCGGTCGGTCGCGCCGGAGGTCGGCGACGCGGATCTGCCGGCGCCGCCCGCCGAAGAAGGGCCCGCTGTCGTCGGACGGATCATTTACCTCCCGCTGCTCACACGATAAGCCTGGGGCGCGAGGTGTAGCCTGTTCAGCAAGGGCTTGTGGGAGGGCGACCTTCCACAAAGCCCTTCCCGAGTCTCCATTTATGACAGCTGTGCTCCAGCAACCCGTCCCCTGGGGGGCCTACCTACCCTACCTCGTCGCCCGTGAGCTGGCCGCCGATCCGCAGGCGGGCCTGGCCGGCCGCGAACGCCGCATCGACGCGGTGGTGCTGTTCGCAGACATTTCCGGCTTCACCGCGATCAGCGAGGCCCTGGCGATGGGCGGGCGCGGCGGCGCCGAGGAGCTGACCGGCCTGCTCAACGCCTACCTGGCCCCGGCGATCGCCACCGTCGAACAGTTCGGCGGCAGCGTGGGCAAACTCGGCGGCGACGCGCTCACGGCGATCTTCCCCTTTGGCGACGGCGAGCGGGAGGCGGTCGCCCGCCGCGCCCTGGCCTGCGCCCTTGCCATCCAGGCCCACGTGGCGCGCTACGCCGCCACCAATACTAGCGTTGGCGCCTTCAGCCTGACCATGCGCGTCGGCCTCGCCGACGGCCCGCTGCTGACCAACGTGGTCGGCGCGCCGGGCGCCCGCCTCGAGCTGGTGCTCGCCGGGGCCGTGCTCGCCCGCGCCGCCGCCGCCGAGCGCGCCGCCCGGCCCGGCGAGGTGGCCGCCGCCATGAGCCTGCTGGCCGGCCTCTCCGGGGTGACGGCCGAGCCCCGGCCCGCGGCGGGCGGCGAGCACGCGGGCGGGGGCTTCGCGATCGTGGCCGAGATTCGGGAGCCCCCCGTGCCCGCACCGCTCGCGCCGATCGGCCCGCTGCCGCCCGCCGCCGCGCGCCAGGCCGCCGCCTTTCTGCCCACGGCGATCGCCCGGCGCCTGGAAAGCGGCCAGGCCAGCTTTGTCAACGAGCACCGCGCGGTCACGGTGCTGTTCGCGGCCTTCCCCGCCCCCGACCCGGAGCTGGACCAGCAGGCCGGCGCCAAGCTCCAGGCCTACCTGTCGCGCGTCTTCCGCACCGTCCGCCGCTTCGGCGGGTACGTGAACAAGACGCAGATGGACGACAAGGGCAGCACTTTTCTGGCCCTGTTCGGCGCCCCCCTCAGCCACGAGGACGACGCAGCGCGGGCGCTCCAATGCGCCCTGGAGCTGCGCGACCTGCCCGCGCCTGACGGCCCGGCGGTACGGGCCGGGATCGCCGCCGGGCTCGTCTACTGCGGCGAGGTCGGCTCAGCCACTCACCGCGAGTACACCGTGATCGGCGACACGGTCAACCTGGCCGCCCGGCTGATGCAGGCCGCCGCCCCTGGCCAGATCCTGGTCGGCGACAGCACCCGCCGCGCCGCCGGCCCGGCCTTCGACTGGGGCGAGGCGACGGCCCTCGCCGTGCGCGGGCGCAGCGCCGCCGTGACGGTGAGCGTTCTGGAGGGCGCCCGCTCGGCCCCCGCCGACTCCGGCCTGCCGAGCGGCGACCCGATCGGCCGCGCCGCCGAGCGCACGGTGCTGGAGGCGGCCCTGGAGCGCGCGCTGAGCGGCAGCGGCCAGGTGGTGGGGCTGCGCGGCGAGGCCGGCGTCGGCAAGTCGGCCCTGGCCCGGGCAACGCTCAACGCGGCGGCCCAGCTCGGGGCGCGCTGTATGCGCGGCGAGTGCCTGTCCTACCGCTCGGCCAGCGGCTACCTGGCCTGGCGCGAGATTATGCGCGGCCTGGTCGGCATCGACTCGGCGGCCCCGCCGGCCCGCCAGGCCGAGCGGCTGGCCGAGCGGCTCACCGCGATCGACCCGCGGCTCAGCGCGCGCATGCCGCTGCTCGGCGCCGCCCTCGGCCTGCCCATGGCCGACAACGCCGTCACCCGCGAGCTCGGCCCCCAGGAGCGCAAGCAGGGCCTCGAAGCCCTAGTGCTCGACCTGCTCGACCACGCCGCCGCCGAGGCGCCCCTGGCCCTGGCGATCGAGAGCTGCGACTGGATCGACCCCCTGTCGCGCGATCTGCTGGAGGCGGTGGCCCGCCACATCGCCGGCCTCCCGGTGCTGATCGTGCTCACCTACCGCTCGGCCCCCGGGCACGGCGCGCTGCGCCTACCCCATAGCCGCGAGCTGCGGGTGGCGGAGCTGAGCCCGGAGGAGGCCGAGCGCCTGATCGCGCGCGTGGTCGCCCGGCTGTACGGCCCCAACGCCACCCCGCCGCGGGCGCTGGTCGAGCGGGTCAACGCCCGGGCCCAGGGCAACCCCTTCTATATCGAGCAGCTGCTCAGCCTGGCCCACGAGCGCGGCCTCGACCTGTCCAGCGACGCGGCGATCGCGGCCCTGGAGCTGCCCGACAGCCTGCACAGCCTGATCCTGAGCCGGATCGACCGGCTCAGCGAGGACGCCAAGACCGCGCTCAAGGTGGCTAGCGTGATCGGGCGCGAGTTCAGCCCGCGCTGGCTCAGCGGGGTCTACCCGCCCCTCGCCAACAACGGCCACCTGCGCGACGGCCTCGCCGAGCTGCGCCGCAGCGACCTGGCCGTGCCCGGCGGCGACGGCCCCGACGCCGCCTACCTGTTCCGCCATGTGCTCACCCGCGAGGTGGCCTACGCCAGCCTGTCGCGTGCGACTCGCGCCGACCTCCACGAGCGGGCCGGTGCCTTTATCGAGCGCAGCTTCCCCGGCGAGCTCGACCGCCACCTCGACCTGCTAGCCCACCACTACGGCCTGAGCGACAACCAGCTCAAGCAGCGCGAGTACCTGGCCCGCGCCGCCGAGGCGGCCTACGCCGCCGGGGCCTGCTCCGCGGCCGCCGACTTTTTCCGCAAGCTGCTGCCCCTGCTCCACCGCCAGGAGCGCAGCGGCGTGCTCACCCGGCTGGGCATGGCGCTGCGCCTGTGCGGCCGCTGGGACGAGGCCCACACCGCCTACCGCGAGGCCCTGGAGCTCGCCCCCGACGAGCGGGCCGCCGCCCGGGTGCGCTCCATGTTCGGCGAGCTGCTGCTGCGCCGCGGCGACTACGCGGCCGCCCGTGAGTGGTTCGAGGAGGCCCGCGCCGGCTTCAGCGCCGCCGCCGACCGCGCCGGCATTGCCGAGGTGGCCGAGCAGCTCGCCATGGTCGACTACAGCCAGGGCAACTACGCCCAAGCCCTCGCCGCCCTGGAGCGGGCCCTCGACCGCACTCAGCGCGGCGATGACCGCCTGCACAGCCTCCAGCTGCTCAACAACATCGGCGCCGTCTACGAAGCCGTTGGCGAGCTGGAGCGGGCCCTCGACTGCTATGAGCGCAGCCTCCAGCTGTCGGCTGACCTCGGCAGCCGCCGCCATATCGGCGTGGCCGTCGGCAACATGGGCAACATCTACGCCGCCCGCGGCGACTACGGCCGGGCCCTCGACTGCTACAACCAGAAGCTCCAGTGCGCCCAGGAGATCGGCGACCGGCTCGAGCTCGGGATCGCCGTGCTCAACCTGGGCGGGGCCTACGAGGCCCAGGGCGAGTACGGGCGGGCGACGGCCTGCTATCTGCGCAGCCTGGAGCTGTCGCTGGAGCTGGGCGACCGGCTGGGCGTCGGCCTGAGCCTGTGGGGCGCCGGGGCCAGCGCCCTCGGCGCCGAGCGCTTCGACGAGGCCGAGGAGCTGCTGGAGCGGGCCGCCGACCTGCTCGGCACCCTCAGCGCCACGGCCGACCTCGCGCCCTGCCTGCTCCACCGCGCCGAGCTCGCCGTCCGCCGCGGCAACCACCTGGCCGCCCACGAGCTGCTCGCGGCCGCCCTCCCGCTGGCCGAGGCCAGCGAGTCGAGCGCCACGGCGCTGCGCTGCCGCCTGCTGGACGCGATCTGCGCCCGGGCCCTCGGCTGGCTCAACCCCGCCGAGGCCGCAGCGCGGATCGCGCCCCTGCTCGCCGACGATCTGGGCGAGGAGGAGCGGGCCGCCGTGCTCTACACCCTTGTCTGCGTCGACGGCGCCCGCGCCGAGGATCGCACCGCGGCCGCGCGGATCTACCGCTCGCTCCACGCTCGCACCCCCAACGCGGAGTACCGCCGCCGCTACATGGAGCTGATGGGCGTGGCCCTCGCCCCGCCCTCGCCCCTGCCGCCCCTGCCCGCGATCGTGGTCGAGCGCCCCCTCGACGCCGACGAGCTGCTCGCCCGCGCCGATGCCGTGCTCGGTGGGGCCCTCGAGCTCGGCTAGCCCCGGCTGCGAGCGCCTGCCGCCCGGGTATCGCTCGCGGCCGATCCCTGTCCGGAAGGTCAGGCGACAAATCCGGCAAGTTGATGCATAATTAAAAAAGGAGAACCTATTGTAACGCGGAAACTGTGGACACAATGGCTGTTGACCAACGCGCCTATCGCGATACCATCGGGATGTTCGCCACGGGGGTGACTGTGATCACCGCCTGCGACGGCGACACCACCCGTGGCATGACCGCTAACTCATTGACCTCGGTCTCCCTCGACCCGCTCCTGCTGCTCGTCTGCGTCGACCGCCGCGCCACCATGGCCGGCGTGATCGAGCGCGCCGAGCGCTTCGCCGTCAATATCCTGCGCGCCGACCAGGAGGCCGTTTCGCGCCACTTTGCCGGACGGCCCACCCTCGATCCGCAGCCGGCCCTCGACGAGTTCGCCGGCGCGCCCGCCCTGGTCGACTGCATGGCCACGCTCGTCTGCGCGGCCGAGCGGGTGCTCGACGGCGGCGACCACCTGATCGTGCTCGGCCGGGTCGAGGCGCTGCGCCAGGCCCCCCGCCCGGGCGACCCCCTGCTCTACTACCGCGGCCGCTACCGCCACCTCAGCGACGACGAGCCGCGCCAGCGGGCCCGCCTCGCCGCCGACTAGCCGCGCCTGCCGCCGCACCATCGAGGTGCGGCGACCCGCCAGGGGTGCTACAATAGCGCATCATCAGCCACCAACCCTGCTGCCGCGCCATGATCGGACGTGTTCTGGCCAGCCTGCTGCTTGGCTTCGTCCTCGGCACGACGGGCCTCGTCGTGGCGCCCGACCTGGGGCGGATCGCCGGGCCGACGCTCTGCGCCGGCGAGCTGGTCCCCGAGCGGGGGCGCGGCGCCTTGCGCTTCGGGTGCGTCGGGCGTGACGGGCGGATCACGCCGCTCGCGCCCGACGAGGTCATCCTGCACACGGTCGCCATCTGCGCGGCCGCAGCCCTTGTGCCGGTGAGCCTGCTGCTCCGGCGCCGCGAAGCGCGCGAGCGCCACTGGCAGGGGATGGTCCGCGCTGATCTCGCGGCGGCCCTTCCCGCCCGGGCGCAGGTGCTGCGGGTCGGGGCCGCGGGTAGCCTCAAGCGCCAGATCCTCATGCGCGCCGCCGAGCTCCACCTGACGCTCTGGGTCACGCCCGCGCACGGGCGCCCCTACGAGGCCGCCGTGACGTGGTTCGTCGAGCAGGAGGCGATCGAGCGCCTGGCCGTCGGCGGACACCTCGCCGTGCGGGTCAACCCCGCCCATCCCGAGCGGATCTACCCCGCTGAGCCCTGGGCCCAGCTCCTCGCCTGGCGCGCCGCCGGCCCGGGCCTTTCGGACGAGGCGTAGCCCCACCGTCCCCCTCAGCCGTCAGCCGATTATTCCGAGGTTTTTATGTCGAGTAACAGAGCCCCCGGCCTGTGGCAAAGCCCGATCAGCCCGCGCAGCCTGGCCTCCGCCGTTCGGCTCGGCGACGTCCAGTGGGACAGCGACGGGCGCCGGCTGGTCTGGTCGGAGTCGCGCGGGGGGGCGACGCTGCTCGTGGTCGCCGACGCGGCCGGGGCCGACGCCCCGCGCGACCTGACCCCGCCCGAGCTGTCGGCCCGCGGCCGGGTCGGCTACGGCGGCGGCGAGCTGTGCGTTGGGCACGGCCACGCCTTCTTCGCCGAGGGCTCGGGCCGGATCTACCGCGTGAGCCTCGACGGCGGGCCGCCCCGCCCGGTCACGCCGGCCTTCGGCGGCGCGGCCGCCCCGGCGCTGTCGCCCGACGGGCGCTGGCTGCTGTTTGTCCACAGCTACGAGGGCGACGACTGCCTGGCGATCGTCGACAGCGCGGGCGCCCAATGGCCGCAGCGCCTCGCCGGCGGCCACGACTTTTTCATGCAGCCATGCTGGCACCCCGACGGCCGGCGCATCGCCTATGTCGCCTGGGACCACCCGAACATGCCGTGGGACGGCACCACCCTGTTCCTCGTCACGCTGACGGGCGGCGACGGCGCGCCCCGGATCGAGTCGCAGCGCGCGATCGCCGGCGGGCCGGAGACAGCGATCTTTCAGCCGGCCTTCTCGCCCGACGGGCGCTACCTGGCCTTCTGCTCCGACGAGGCGGGCTGGGGCCAGATCTACCTGTATGACCTGGAGCTGGGAGAGCGGCGCCGGCTGACCGAGGGCGACTACGAGCACGGCGAGCCGGCCTGGGTCCAGGGTATGCGCACCTTCGCCTGGAGCCACGACGGCCGGCGAATCTACTTCCTGCGCGGCGAGGGCGGCGCGCGCCGCGTGATGGTTCAGCCGGCCGCGGGTGGCCCCGCCCAGGCCTTGAGCGAGGGCGAGGGCTACGCCTGGTTCAGCCAGCCCGCCGCCTCGCCCGCCGCCGACGCGCTGGCCGGCATCGCCAGCGCCAGCACCATCCCGCCCCGGCTCTTGCTCGCCGACAGCCAGAGCACGCGCATCCTGCGCCGCAGCGCGGCCGAAAGCACCCCCGCCGGCCAGCTCGCGGTAGCCAGGGAGGTCAGCTTCGCCACGACAGGCGGCGAGATCGCCTACGGCCTGCTCTACCTGCCGCCGGGCCTGCCCGCGGGCGGGCCGCCGCCCCCCGCCGTCGTGCGCGTCCACGGCGGCCCGACCGACCAGTCCAGCGCCGACTATAGCGGAGAAGTTCAGTTCCTCGCCACGCGCGGCTACGCCGTGCTCGACGTGAACCACCGCGGCAGCACCGGCTACGGCCGGGCCTACATGCTGGCACAGCGCGAGCGCTGGGGCGAGGTGGACGTCGACGATGCCCTGGCCGCGGCCCGCTTCCTCGCCGAGGCTGGCCTAGCCGACAGCGGCAGGCTGGCGATCATGGGCGGCAGCGCCGGCGGCTTCACCGCGCTCCTGGCCCTGTGCCAGGCCCCCGGCGTGTTCCGGGCGTGCGTGGCCCGCTACCCCGTGACCGACCTGCTGAGCATGGCTGCCGACACCCACAAGTTCGAGGCCCGCTACCTCGACCGCATGGTCGGCGAGCTGCCGGCCCAGGCCGCCCGCTACCGCGAGCGCTCGCCCCTGCTGCTCGCCGACCGCATCCGCGACGCGGTCGCGATCTTCCAGGGCGGCGACGATACGGTCGTGCCGCCGGACCAGGCCGAGCGGATCGTGGCCGCGCTGCGCCGCCGCGGGGTGCCGCACAGCTACCACCTGTTCCCGGGCGAGGGGCACGGCTTCCGCAAGCCGGAAACGATCGAGGCCTACTACGCCGCGGTCGAGCGCTTCCTGCGCGAGCACCTCGTCTTCGCATAGAGCGGGGGCCCCGCGGCCGCGGCCGGGCTCAGGCCTCGGGCCGCAGGGCCGCCGCAAGCGCCTCGCGCAGCGTGTCGGTGGTGAAGGGCTTCTGGAGATAAGCGTGGACCTGGCCGCCGACGCGCAGGCCGGCCAGCTCCGCCGCGCTGTAGCCGCTCATCAGCACGACGCGGGTGCCGGGGCGGAGCTTGTGGATCGCCCTGACCACCTCCTCGCCGCCCATCTCGGGCATGGTCAGGTCGATCAGCACCGCCAGCAGGTCGGGCAGGCCGCGCTCGATCATCGCCAGCCCGGCCGGGCCGCCGGGGGCGGTGTAGCATTCCAGCCCCACCCGGCGCAGCAGCTCGCTCGCCACCTCTAGCACCGCCAGATCGTCGTCGATCACCAGCATAGCGCCCGGGCCCAGGGGCGGCCCGGCATCGGGTTGGGGCGGCGCCACGGCGTGCTCGGCGACGGGCAGCCAGATGTGGAACCGGGTCCCGCCGCCGGGGGTGCTGTGTACCTGGAGCGCCCCGCGGTGGGCGCGCACGATCCCCTGCACCGCGGCCAGACCCAGGCCGCGCCCGGTAAACTTGGTGGTGAAGAACGGGTCGAAGATCCGCTCCAGCGTGGCCGCCTCGATCCCGCATCCGTTGTCCGCCACGGCCAGGCGCACATACGGCCCCGGCGCCAGGCCCGCCCCGAACGACAAGCCATCAAGCTGCCCGCGCGTCAGCTCCTCGGGCGCCGTTTCTAGAACCACCAGCCCGCCGGTGCGGCCCACCGCCTCGGCAGCGTTGATCAGCAGGTTCAGCACCAACTGGCGCATCTGGGCTGAGTCGGCCTCCACCCGGGGGAGGCCCGGGGCGAGCCGCCGCTCCACGGTGCAGTGGCGGGTGGCGGCCACGGCGATCAGCGAGGTGATCTCGTCGATCACCCGGTTCAGGTCAAGCGACTCGCTGACCACGCGCCCCTTGCCGGCGTAGGCCAAAATCTGCATCGTCAGCTCGGCCGCGCGCTGGGCGCCAGAGGCGACCGCCTCCAGGCCGGGGCGCAGCGCGGGCGGCAAGTCGGGGCTGTGCAGCATCAGGTCGGCGTGGCCGAGCACGCCGGCCAAGATGTTGTTGAAGTCGTGGGCGATCCCGCCCGCCATCACGCCGAGGCTTTCCAGCTTCTGCGTTTCGAGCATCTTGCGCTCGAAGCTGAGCCGCTCGGCCGCCTCGCGCCGCTCCTGGCGCAAGTCGCGGGCGACGCTCGCCAGCCGCGCCACCTTGCCCCCGCGGTCGCGCAGGGCGATCACCGTCTGGGCGAACGGAATTTCGTGGCCGGCCGCGTCGAGAAATGCTGACTCGCCGTGCCAGATGCCCTCGCGTATCGCGGTGGGAATCGCCCGCTCTTGCATGAGCTGCTGCGCCCAGGGCGGCATGAAGGGGTGCGAGGTGAACTCGGCGGCATCGGCGTCGAGCGAAAGCCCGTGCAGCTCGCGGGCGGCCCGGTTGAGGTAGGCCAGCCGGCCCTCCATGTCGATATAGCCGACAAGGTTGGGCGAGGCCTCGAGGATGGCGACCAGCCAGTCGCGGACCTCCTCGGCCTGGCGGCGGGCCGTGATATCGCGGCCGACGGACTGGATCTCGACCACCACGCCGCCGGGGCCAATCACGGGGCGGCTCGTCCACTCGAACCAGGCCACGCTGCCGTCGGCGGCGACCAGCCGGTTTTCGCCGATCACCACCGGCTCGGGCCCATAGAGCTCGCCGTAGCGCTGCCGCACGAGCGGGGCGTCGTCCGGGTGGATGACGTCGAAGATCGACCGGCCGATCAGGTCGTCGCGGCGCAGCCCGACCCGCGCGCAGTAGGCGTCGTTCACAAAGGTGCGCCGAAAGTCATCCGGGCGCCAGCGCACCACCAGGTCGGTCTGCTGCTCGATCAGCGAGCGGTAGCGGGCCTCGCTGGCTCGCAGCGCCGCCTCGGCCCGGCGGCGTTCGCCGATGTCCTCCACCAGCGCCAGCCCCCAGCGCGGCCGGCCGGCCTTGTCGCGCACCAGCAGCCCCGTGATATGAACCGGCACATGGTGGCCATCTTTGTGGATGTAGCGCTTTTCTAGCTGGTAGCTGGCGCGCTTCCCGTCGGCGAGCTCCTGGGCCAGCTCCAGCTCGCGCGCGAGGTCGTCGGGGTGGGTGATCGCCATCACCGAGCGGGCCCGCAACTCCGCCTCGCTGTAGCCGACGATCGCGCAGAAGGCGCGGTTGGCGAGCAGCATGTCCCACTCCAGCGCCCCCATCGCGATCCCGACCCCGGCGTTCTCGAAGATCGCATCGAAAAGCGCTTGCCGGTCGGCGAGGGCGGCGTGAAACTCCCCGCGCTCGCGCTGGTCACGCTGGGCCTCGCGGTGGCGGCGGATATTATCCAGCCCGAGCGCCAGGGTTTGCGCCAGCTCGGCCAGCGGCGCGTCCCCCGGCCACTCCCGGCCGGGCCCCAGGCCGAGGGCCAGCCAGCCTACGGCGCGGCCGCGCGCGGCGAGGGGGATGAGCCGGCAGCGGGCCAGTCCGCCGTCGACGGCCGGGTCAAGGGCCTGCTCGGCCACCACCTCGCCCGCCGGCGGCTGCCCCGCGACGAGCCGCTCCAGGGCTATGCCGGCGAGGTCGGCGTCGATTCCGGCGCTTGCCGCGAAGTCCGCCCAGCGCGGCTCCGGGGGGGCGTCGAAGAGAGCGGCGGCGTCGGCCAGCGCGGGCGCGAGCAGGCCGGCCAGCCGGGGCCGCCCCTCGGCCTCCAGCGCCTCGGCCAGGCGGCGGCCGACCTCGGCGACAAGGCGCCACTCTCGCAGGGCCGGCACCACACTTTCCGGCAGATCTGCGCCCCCAGCCCACTGTGGGGTGGTCCAGCCATCCGCGTGCTCACCCATAACGGCCTGATCCTCTCCACGCTCGCCGGGGCAAGTGTTGTGGGCGGGGCTCAGGGCAGATCTAGCCCTGCTCCAACGTCGCGCTAATGCTGCTCCAACACTGCCTTTGTATCATAGCACTCGATAGTGACTGCCAACCCCACCGTAGCGGCGGCACGAGCGGAACAGATGAAACGAGGGATCTGATGACAAACGTGATTGTGCGGCGGCGCGCCCTGCGCGAGATCGGCCGCGAGCTGCGGGCCGCCGGCGCGCGAAGCGCCCGGGTGCCCCTGGATGTGATCGAGGACGCCGACGGCTACACCGTGATCGCCGTGCTCCCTGGCGTGGCGCCCGAAGCGATCGAGGTGCAGCTGTCCGAGCGCGAGCTGACGATCGCCGGCGAGCTGCGGCTGCCCGAGCCGGCCGAGGGCGCGCGCTACCGGCTGCGCGAGCTGGCCGGCGGGCGCTTCAGCCGCGGCCTGCGCCTGGCCTTCCCGATCGACGCCGACGCGGTCGAGGCCCGCTACGCCCACGGCATGCTCACCCTGCGCCTGCCCAAGGCCGACGCGGCCAAGCCCCGCCGGATCGCGGTCGCGGACGAGGCGGCGGTGATCGAGCAGTAGCGCAACATCGTGGGCGCAGTGGGGCGGCCGGGGCCGGACGCCCTCCGCCCCGGCCGCCCCGGATTGTGCTACACTGCCCCCAGATGTTGACGAGGGGAGCAGTATGCAGCTGACACGCGGGCTCGCCCGCCCCACCATCGCGCCGGCCCCCGACAGCGGCGCCGACGGCCTCGGCAGCAGCGCCGCCCGCAAGGCCCGCCTGCAGGTCACACCGTCGCCCGGGCCGCGCAACGCGCTGTGGTACTACCCGCGCCTCGCCGGCGGCTACCCCCGCGTCGCCCGCAACGCCGCGCTCATCCAGCTCGCGCGCTACACCCCCCACCTCGGGCTCAAAAACGCCATCTACCGCGCCCTCGGCATGCGGGTCGGCGCCCACGCGAGCGTCGGCCTCATGGTGATGTTCGACATCTTCTTCCCTGAGGACGTGTCGATCGGCGCGGATGCGGTGCTCGGCTACAACACCACCATTTTGTGCCACGAGGTCACCCGCCACGAGTGGCGGCGCGGCTCCGTCTGGATCGGCCCGGAGGCGACGGTCGGGGCGAACTGCACGGTTCTCCCGGGCGTGGTGATCGGCGCCGGCGCCACTGTCTCCGCGATGAGCCTGGTCAACCGCGACGTGCCGGCCGGGGCGTTCGTGGGCGGCGTGCCGATCCGCCGCATCCGCTGACGCGCCGGACAGGGTAGGGCTACGTCAACGTCCACGCCGATCGCCCGCCGTCGCGCTGAAGCGTTCGGCTCTTCGTACGAAGCCGGCCTGCGCCGGCTTGGGCAGGCCGCGCAAGCGGCCGTGGCGGCACGAGCCGAGGCGTGTACGCCCACGGTGAACCCGGCGGCAGCGACATTGACGTAGCCCTGCGGAGAGGGAGCAGGTGTAGCAGCGCAGACGGCGCGGCTCGCCGCCCCGTTCGGCGGGGCCCTGCCCGCCTCCTAATCTACTGCTTATGGGAGCCCCTATGCAGCGGCTGATCACCTGGACGCTCGACCTGATCCTCAAAAACCCGCTGATCTTCTGGGCCTGCATGCTCGCCAACACGGTCGGCGTGGTCTGGGGCGGCTGGGTCTGGTACGGCCCCATGCTGGCCCAGTCGCCGGCGTGGGCCTGGCTGTTCATCCCGGACTGCCCGCTCGCCGCGCTCTGGGCGACGGTGGCCTTTGTCGGGCTGCGCTACGGCCGCCGCTGGGGCTGGTTCAACGCCTTCGCCGCCTTCGCCTGCATCAAGTACGGCCTGTGGACGGTGGCCTTCTGGCTGCGCCACTGGAGCGAGGCTGGGCTGGTGCCCGGCGCCTGGCCGATGGAGGCCATGCTGTTCGTCGCCCATATCGGCCTGACATGCGAGGGTATCCTGCTTGCCACGCGCATCGGGCCGATGAGCCTGCCGGCGCGGCTGAGCGTGATCGGCTGGTACGCCCTCTCGATCGCCGTCGACTACGGCCTTGGCTTCCACCCGCCGCTCACGTACGCCGTGCCCGAGGCGTATGTGCTTTGGCTGGCCGCGGGCCTCACCGCCCTGCTCGGCCTCGCCCTGCTGGTGCCGGCCGCCCTGCCTGGGCGCCGCTTCGCCGGCGAGGCCCGCGGCGCGCCACGGGCGAGCTAGGCCCGCCGACCAAACCCGGAACAGCCCTCGCTCACGGAGTGGGGGCATTCTTATGCCGAGAACGCGCACAGACCCCGTTTAAGAAATACCTGGCGATCGGGCTGCTGCGCGCTTCGCATTGCGCATTGCTCGTTTCTCGTTTCTCCTGTCGGTTACCGCTATGCAACGCCTCCTGAACGGCCCCTCGCTCCAGACGATCCGCCACGAGCTGCGCACGCCGGTGAACCACATCGTCGGCTACGGCGAGATGCTCCTCGACGATCTGGCGGGCGCGCCGCGCCCGGAGCGCTTCGAGCCCCTGCGCGAGGTTGTCGCCGCCGGGCAGGCCATCCTCGCGCTGATCGACGACAGCCTGGCTGGCGCGGACGGGGCCGCCCGCGAGGAGGGGCTGGCGGCGCTCCACGGCCGGCTGCGCCCGCACCTGCGGCTGATCGCCCGGCGCTGCGATGAGCTGGAGCAGGTGGTGGAGCGCGAGGGCCCCGCCGCCGCCGCCCCCGACCTCGCCAAGATCGCCGTCGCCGCCGCCACCCTCGGCGAGCTCGCCGCCGCCCTCCACGCGCCCGCCCTGGCGGACCCGCCCCGCGCGGCGCCGCTCGGCCCAGCGGGCGCGCCCCTCGTCGCCCAGGAGGGCAGCCTGCTGCTCGTCGACGACAACGCGTTGAACCGCGACATGCTCTCCCGGCGCCTGGAGCGGATGGGCTTCCAGGTGGAGCAGGCCGAGGACGGCCAGCGAGCCCTCGCGCGGATCGGCGAGCGGCCGTTCGACCTCGTCCTACTCGACCTGATGATGCCGGTGCTGGACGGCTACGGCGTGCTCGCCCATATGCAGGCCAGCCCCGAGATCGAGCGCATCCCGGTGATCGTGCTGTCGGCCCTCGACGACATCGCGAGCATCGTGCGCGCGATCGAGCTCGGCGCCGACGACTACCTGCCCAAGCCCGTCGACCCGGTGCTGCTCCAGGCCCGCATCGGCGCCTGCCTGTTCAAGAAGCGCATGCGCGACAGCGAGGCGAGCTACCTGCGCCGGATCGAGGACGAGCGCCGCCGCGCCGACGAGCTGCTGAATGTGGTCATCCCGATCGGCGTGGCCTTGTCCGGCGAGAAGGACTTCAACCGCCTGCTGGAGCGGATCGTCGTCGAGGCCCAGGAGCTGTGCAACGCCGACGGCGGCACGCTCTACCTGCGCACCGACGACCAGCGCCTGCGCTTTGTGATCGTCCGCAACCGCTCGCTCGACATCGCCATGGGTGGCGCCAGCGGCAAGGACATCCCCTTCCCGCCGCTGCGCCTGTATGACGAGGCGAGCGGGGCGCCGCTCTTCAACTATGTCGTCACCCACGCCGCCCTGGAGGGCACGACGATCAACATCGCCGACGCCTACCACGCCGACGGCTACGACTTTTCCGGCACCCGCGACTTCGACGCCCGCACCGGCTACCGCTCGACCTCGATCCTGAACATCCCGCTCCGGGCGGGGCAGGACCAGGTGATCGGCGTGCTCCAGCTGATCAACGCGATGGACGACGCCGGCAACGTCATCCCCTTCGACGCGGTGGCCGAGCAGATGCTGTCGTCGCTGGGCACCCTGGCCGCGGCGGCGCTGGGCGCCTACGCCCGCGAGCAGCAGCTGCGCCAGGAGATCGCCGACCTGCGGATCGAGATCGACCAGAGCAAAAAGCAGCGCGAGGTGGAGCGGATCACCAGTACGCCCTACTTCGCCCAGATCCAGGAGAAGGCCCGCCAGCTGCGCGCCGCCAACGCCGCTCCTCATCTCCACGAGGAGGACGCCGACGCGGCCATGCCGCCCGCCGCGCGCCGGACGGCCAGCGCCGGCCCCGAGCGCGTCGTCTTCGAGGTCGATGGCCAGCAGATCGTGGCCCGCGTCCAGGGCCAGGCCAACCGCCGGCTGATGCTGCTGATCCACGGCTGGTCCAGCTCATGGTACGCGCTTTCGCCGCTGCTCCCCGCGCTCAGCGAGCGCTACCGCTGTGTCGCGGTCGACCTGCCAGGCTACGGCGAGTCGCCGCGCCTCGCCGGCCGGGCCAGCATCCAGCGCTACGCCGACCTCCTGGCCGGCCTGATCCGCCAGCTCAGCCCGGATCACCCGGCCCTGCTCGTCGGCCACTCGATGGGCGGGATGACCAGCGTGACGATGGCCCTGAGCCACCCCGCCCTGATCGAGCGGCTGGTGCTGATCTGCCCCACGATCAGCGGCAAGCTGTCGTTCTGGATCAACACCTTTATCTCGCCGATCACGCTGCTTGAGCGCTCGCGGATCGCCGGCCGGATCGTGGCCGCTCTGGAGCCGTATATGCTCAGTATGACCGACCGGCTCATGCGGCCGGCCTCGTTCGCGGAGCGGACCAAGATCGCCCAGGCCGACTACGAGCGACTGCGCGCCGACGCCCGCCGCCCCGGCCAGGGCCGCGTCCGCGCCGAGTGCTTCTGGGCCATGCGCGACAATGACCTGCGCGGCAAGCTCGGGGCGGTCGATATCCCTTCCCTGGTGATCTGGGGCATGGAGGACAATACCGTGCCCCTCCGCGACGCCAGCACCGTCGCCGACGAGTGGCCCCAGGCGGAGCTGCGCGTGCTCCCCAAGGCCGGCCACTGGCCGCAGTTCGAAACCCCCGAGGTGACCCGACGCCACATCCGCTCGTTCCTGGCCACTCCGATCAAGCTGCTGCGCTCCGAGTTCAAGCTTCGCGGAGAAGGGTGAGGGCGCCCGGCGCCACCCCCGCGGCCCTCGCGCCGCCCGCCTTGCAACGCGGTTTGACGATGGTTCGGCGGGCTGCTATAATCGCCCAGACATCGATCGCATCCCCTCACGAAAGGCACCGGAGGCGCCCGTACCATGGAGTTTCTGACCTACCTCACCACAACCAGCGCGCAGCTTGGCACGCTCGGCTGGCTCTTCTTCATCGCCCAGATTCTCGGCCTGGCCGCCGGCGCCTACCTGGTCTTCCTGCACAGCGAGCGCAACGCGGCCCGGGCCGCCTTTATGCGCAACCTCGGCATCGCCCTGCTGATCGTCGGCGGCATCGGCGTGCTGGTCGGCGTCCTGCGCATGCTGAATGTCCCGTTCTTCAACCAGCACCTGTCGTTCTGGATCCAGGCCGCGATCGAGTTGGTGCTGGCCGGCTACGTCGTCTACTACACGCGCAGCGTGCTCCCCGCCATGGAGAAGCAGGCGGCCGGCCGCCGCCCCAGCCGCTCGGCCCCCAGCCCGCGGGGCCTGCGCAGCGTGAGCGCCTCCTCGATCGAGACCACGCCCGCGACCCCCCGCCCCGTCCCCACCACCGGCCGCCGCGACGCCCGCCGCGACCGCAAGCGCCGCAAGGGCTAGCAGCTGATGTAGCGCAGAGGGCGCGGAGCCGCGCTCGTTGTCTCGGAACTGCACGACCGCCCGGATCCACGCCACAAGCGTGATCCGGGCAGTCTGGCGTTTTGAGCGCGAAAAGAAAAGTCCGCGCTCTCCGCGCCCGCGCGGTGTCCTCCCGCCTCAGAACCGGGCGTCGACCTTGAGCGCGGCGCGGAGGCGGCGGTGGTACTCGGCGCGGGGGATCTCCTCGGCGCCGAACTGGCGCATGTAGTCGCCGGTCAGGTACTGGGAGTCGAGCAAGGCGAAGCCGCCGCGGCGCAGCCGCTCGACGAGGTGGACAAGGGCGACCTTGCTCGCGTCGCGCTCGTGGTGGAACATACTTTCGCCGGCGAACAGGCCCTTGACCGCCACGCCATACAGCCCGCCCACGAGCTGCCCCTCCTGCCAGGACTCGACGGAGTGGGCGTAGCCGAGCCGGTGGAGCTCGCAGTAGGCCACGACGATCTCCTCGGAGATCCAGCCGCCCCCCCGGCCGGGGTCGGCGCAGGCGCGGATGACCGCCTCGAAGGCGGTGTCGACGCGCAGCTCGAAGCGGCCCGAGCGGATGGTGCGGGCCAGGCGGCGCGGCAGGTGGAAGCGCTCGTCGAGGGGCACGACGCCGCGGACATAGGGCTCGTAGAAGGCCACCCCGCGCTCATCAGCCATGGGGAAGACGCCCTGGTAGTAGGCGCCGATCAGGACGTCGGGCGTGAGCCGGGCGCCCAACGCTAGTGCTCCACCTTGCTCACCCCCGCGGTCACGATCTGCAGCGCCCAGGCGAGCAGCACCAGGGCGCTGGCCAGGCCGAGGGCGACCATCCACTCCGCCCCGCCGAGGCGCAGCGTCAGCCAGAGCGGCGCGCCGAGCAGCCCGTTGACCAGCAGGCTCATCAGCAGCGTGGCGGGGACGACGGCGAGGGCCATGCTGACCCACGCCGAGCGGTAGGAGACGAGGAGCACATACAGCAGGCCGAGCGAGGTCAGCCCCGCCATGACCGCCGAGAGCAGCGGGCTGGACAGGCCGAAGGGGAGCGCGGGGCCGCGGTAGCTCCACAGGCTGGAGCGCAGGCCGAGGGTTTCGATCAGCAGGTGGTAGAGCAGAAAGACGCAGAAGGTGAGCAGGGCGGTGAGCGGGCCGGGGAACCACCAGCGCGTGAAGTACAGGTACAGCACCGCCATCGCCGGGAGCGGGTAGAACCAGCCGGCGGCGAACACGGCGACGAGCGGGATGGGCTGGCCGAGCAGGGCCTGGACGGCGTCGAGGCCGGGGCTGTAGCTGACGCCGTAAAGCAGCCGCCAGAGCGGCGAAGCGAGCACGCTGAGGTGGCCGGACAGCACCGCCAGGGCAAAGATCGGCGTGCGCTGCTGGTACCACAGGTAGCCGGCCGCGGCGTAGACGAGCACGGTCAGAAAGACGGCGCCTAGCTCCATTCGTCGCTCATTCCCACTCGTACTCGCGGACCTCGGCGCCAACCAGCGTGAAGAGTTGGTCGGTCAGGCCGTGGTCACGCTCGGCGGCGTCGCGCTCGATCTGGGCCGCCACGTTCGCCAGGATGGCCCGGTCGGCGTCGCTGAAGGCGATCAGAAAATCGCGGTTGGGGATCCCGATCACCATCGCGCCGGGGAACTGCGGGCGGAGCTGGATCAGCAGCCCGGTCAGCAGCAGCCGGGTGGCGTCGAAGCCATCCTGTGAGTTGAAGATCACCAGGCGCTGGGCGCCCTCGCCGGCCGTGGTGTAGCTGCCGCGCTCGGCGGTGCGGGCCTGGAGGTTGGCGAGGGCCTGGGCGTGGACCTCGTGCTCCCCCACCTGCCAGCTTTCAAGGTGGTTCTCGTTGAGGTAGGCCAGCCGGCCCTGCTCGTCGATCACATAGGTGATCATCAGGTCGGCCAGGAACGGCCGGTAGACCAGCATCGGCAGTTTGCGCTCGCGCACGGTGACCAGCAGGGTCAGCGGCTTGAGCATGGGGAAGACGCGGTCGCGCAGCTCGGCGTAGCTGCTGACCTGGCGCGCCGCGCGGAGGCTTTCGCTGTCGCTCATCAGAACTCGACTCCATCAAGCCCCGACTGCCAGGCCCGCTTCAGCTCGTCTAGCCGGAGGCGCAGGACGGGCGCGCCGCCGGCGCGGACCGTCAGCGCGTCGCCGTCGGCCACCGTTCCGACGCGGGCGAGCGGGACGCCGGCGAGCGCGGCGCGCAGGGCCGGGGCGTCGGCGGGGCGCGCCTCGACGAGAAAGCGGCTCGGGGTTTCGCTGAACAGCTTGATCGCGGCCCCGCCGGGGGCCTCGACCGCGTCTGTATCAAGATTCAGGCCGAGCCCCCCCGCTATCGCCATCTCGGCGGCGGCCACCGCCAGCCCGCCCTCGCTCAGGTCGTGGCAGGCCCGCACCAGCCCCGCGCCGATAGCAGCGTGGAGGGCGGCAAACGTCGCTTTGGCCGCCCCCAGGTCGACGCGCGGCAGCCCCGACGCCTCCAGGGCCGGGCTATCCCCGGCGTCGACGACAGCCGCGAGGTGGCTCCCGGCCAGATCGGCGCGGGTGGCGCCGACCAGGAACAGCTCGTTGCCGGGCTCCTTCAGGTCCATCGTCACACAACGGGCGACGTCGGGCACATGGGCGAGGGCCGAGATCAGCAGCGTGGGCGGGATGGAGACGCGCCCGCCGCTCGCGTCGCGGTACTCGTTATTCAGCGAGTCCTTGCCGGAGATGAAGGGCGTGCCGAGGGCAACGGCGGCGTCGTAGCAGCCGGCGGCAGCGCGGACCAGGCCGGCCATCCGGTCGGGCTTGCGCGGGTCGCCCCAGCAGAAGTTGTCGAGAATGGCGGTGCGGCCGGGGTCGCCGCCGACGGCGACCACATTGCGCAGCGCCTCGTCCACCGCCGCGAGCGCCATCCAGTACGGATCGATCGCGCCGAGGCGCGGGTTGATCCCGCACCCCACCGCCAGGCCGGCCGCGCTGTGCGGAAGGGGGCGCAGCACCGCCGCGTCGCCCGGACCGTCCATCGCGGCGCCCACCAGTGGCTTGATCACCGTCGCGCCGCCGACCTCGTGGTCATATGTGCGGACGATCCGCTCCTTCGACGCGATGTTGGGGTGCGCGAGCAGGCGCAGGAGCAGTTCGGCGGCGCTGAACGCCGTCCCGCCGTCCCCTTGTTCCGCTGTCCCCTTGTCCCCTTGTCCCCCTATCTCTCCGTCCCACACCGCCTCTAGCGTCCGCTGCGGGCGGCCGTCGTGGACGAAGTCCATTGCCAGGTCGACCAAAGGGGCGCCGCGGTAGCTGACGCGGAGGCGACCGTCGTCGGTGAAACGGCCGATCGGGGTCGCCTCAACATCCTCGTCGGCGCAAAGCTGGAGCAAGGCGTCGAGGGTTGCGGGTGGCACGGCCAGCACCATGCGCTCCTGGGCCTCGGAGATCCAGACCTCCCAGGGCTGGAGGCCGGGGTATTTGAGCGGCACCCGGGTCAACTCGACCTCGACGCCGGTTTCGGCGCCCATCTCGCCGACGGCGGAGGACAGGCCGCCGGCGCCGCAGTCGGTGATCGCGGAGTACAGGCGCGCGTCGCGGGCCTGGAGCAGGACGTCGAGCAGCTTCTTCTCGGTGATCGGGTCGCCGATCTGCACCGCCGAGCCGACGGTGACGGCCGTCTCGTGGGTCAGCTCGATGCTGGAAAAGGTGGCGCCGTGGATGCCGTCGCGGCCAGTGCGCCCGCCGAGCACCACCACCGCATCGCCGGGCTGCACGTTGCGCGGGTGGGCGCCGCGCGGGGCGATGCCGAGGGTGCCGCAGTAGACGAGCGGGTTGGCGGTGTAGCCCGGGTCGAACAGCACAGCCCCGTTGACGGTGGGGATGCCGAGCTTGTTGCCGTAGTCGCGCACGCCGGCCACGACGCCAGCCGCCACACGGCGTGGGTGGAGCACGCCGGGCTGGAGCTCGGCGTCGGGCGTGTCGGGCAGGCCGAAGCAGAGCACGTCGGTGTTGGCGATCGGGCGGGCCGAGACGCCGAGCACATCGCGGATCACGCCGCCAACGCCGGTATTCGCCCCGCCGAAGGGCTCAAGGGCGCTCGGGTGGTTGTGCGTCTCCACCTTGAACGACACCTCGTGCGCGTCGCCGAAGGCCACGATGCCGGCGTTGTCCACAAAGGCGGAGAGCACCCAACCCTCGCCCTTCTCGCTCAGCACGCGCTCCGTCGCGACCATCAGAAAGGTCTTGATCAAACTATCGATCTCGACCTCACCCTGCTCCAGCAGGTGAAACATCGGATACAGCTCGCCCGGCGTCCCCTTGCCTCCTGGTCGCCCGTCCGACCGATAGCGCACCTTCGCCTTGAACGTCTTATGGCTGCAGTGCTCGCTCCACGTCTGGGCGAGGGTTTCCAGCTCGCCGTCGCGCGGGTCGCGGCCGAGCGCGGCGAAGTGGTCACGAATGGCGCGCATCTCGGCGAGGTCGAGGGCGAGCACGCCCTGCTGCGAGATCCGCTCCAGCTCGGCGTCGTCGGCATCGCGCAGGGGGACGGCGGCGACCTGCGGCGGGGCCTCGGCGGGCGGGGCGAGCAGGGCGGCATACAGGCGCAGGCGATCGGCGCCGGCGGGCGGGGCATAGGTGAGCGCGAGCTGCACCAGGTCGATCGCGAGCTCGGCGGCGCGGCCGGCCGGGTCGGCGCCGGGGGGGAGGAGGTGGCGGCGCAGGGCCCTGGCCTGCTCCAGGCTGGCGACGCCGATCCGGCGCGCGCCCTCCAAGATGCTCTCGCCCTCGTTGTCCGTCACGCCCGGGCGGTAGGCCACCTCGACCGCGCCTGCCACCCCAGGGGGCAGCGGGTCGTCGGCGAGGGCCTCGGCCACGAGCGGCTGCCAGCGCGCCACCTGCACCACCGGGTCGAACAGCAGCTCGGCGGCGAGCCGTTCCACGTCGGCGGCGTCGAGCCGGGTGCCGGAGAGCAGGTACAGGCGCTGGACGACCTCGCCCGTGGGGGCGGTCGCGCGGGGGGAAACGACAACCAGAAAATGGGGCATGGCGCTTTCCATTCACCTTCCGGGCCACCGATTGTAGCCGATAGGCGGGGGGGCGTCAAGGATGGGCGGCGTCTCCGCCGCAAAGTTTGTTCCTTTTCGCACAAAGTCCCGAGATCGCGGTATAATGGAAGCGGTGCGGGGAAAACGCGGGCGGGAGGCACCGATGTTTGGAATGCGCGTCGCGACAACGGCCCTGCGCGAGCGGCCGCGGATGGAGGAGCTGGCGGAGGAGGCCCGGCGGCGGGCCCGCGAGCTGGGGCGCCCGGTCCTGGTCAGCATCACCACGGCGGCGCCCGCGCACGACCCGCTCGCCCTGTTCGCGCGGGCGCGCGGGGCGACCCACAACCGCTTCTTCTGGAGCGTCCCGTCGTCGGGGCTGGCCCTCGCGGGGCTCGGCGCCGCCTGGAGTGTCGAGACGGCGGGGCCCGGCCGGATCGGGGCGGCCCGCGCTGCCTGGGGCGAGCTTGTGGCCAGCGCCGCGGTCGACCGCGGGGAGAACCTGCCCTTCGCCGGCCCGGTGGCCGCCGCCGGCTTCGCCTTCGACCCGCTGCGCGACCCCAGCGGCGACTGGGCTGGCTTCCCCGAGGGGCTCCTGCTCCTGCCGCGGATCATGCTCGCGCGCCAGGGCGAGCGGGCCAGCCTGACGCTGAACGGCCTGGTCGGCCCGGACACCAGCACCGCCGCCCTCGCCGCCGGCGCGGCCCGCCGCCTGAGCGCCCTGATCGGCCGGGGCTGGCGCCACGACGACCGGCCGGCCGAGCTCGGCCTCGCCGACGCCCTCGACCCTGACGCCTGGCGGACGATGGTCGCCCGGGCGGAGGCCGAGCTGCGGGCCGGGGCGATGGAGAAGGTGGTGCTGGCCCGCGCCGTGCGCGCCGAGTCGGGCCGGCCCCTCGACATCCCCGGCGCCCTGGAGCGGCTGCGCCACGACTACCCCGACACGTTTGTCTTCGCGGTGGCCCGCGGCGGGCGCACCTTTCTCGGCGCCTCGCCCGAGCGGCTGGTGAGCCTGCGTGGGGGCGTCGTCTCCGCCCACGGGCTCGCCGGCTCGGCCCGCCGCGGCGCCACCCCGGAGGAGGACGAGCGCTTCGGCGCGGCTCTGCTCGGCAGCGCGAAGGACCGGGCCGAGCACGAGGTGGTGGTGCGCACGATCGTCGAGGAGCTGGCCGGCCTGGCCACCGACATCGCCGCCCCGGCCGAGCCGACCCTCATGAAGGTGCGAAACGTCCAGCACCTCTTCACCCCGATCAGCGCCCGGATCGTGCCCGGCCACACCGTGCTCGACCTGGTGGAGCGGCTTCACCCGACGCCCGCCGTTGGCGGCCGGCCCAGCGCGCCGGCGCTGCAGTGGATCCGGGCCAACGAGCGGCTCGACCGCGGCTGGTACGCCGGGCCGGTGGGCTGGATCGACGCCGCCGGCGAGGGCGAGTTCGCCGTTGGCCTGCGCTCGGCCCTCACTTCCCGGCTCGTTGCCACCCTCTACGCCGGGTGCGGCATTGTCGCCGGCTCCGACCCCGAGCGCGAGTTCCAGGAGTCCCAGATCAAGCTGCGCGCCATGCTCGGCGCCCTGGCTGGGGAGTAGGTGTGCGGGCACCAGCAAAGGCGCGGAGGTACGGAGCTTGGGAGTGGTACATTCAGAACGGGAACCATGGACAGCACAGACTATACACGCGCCCTGACGCAGTGGGTCGGCGCGCTGGTCGACAACCTGGCCCGCGGCGGGGTGACGCAATGGGTGGTCTGCCCCGGGTCGCGCAGCACGCCCCTGGCCCTTGCGGCGGCCCGCCACCCGCTCGTCAAAGTCTGGGTGCAGCTCGACGAGCGCTCGGCCGGCTTTTTCGCCCTCGGCATGGCCCGCGAGCGGCGCGAGCCGGTGGCGCTGCTTTGCACCTCGGGCACGGCGGCGGCCAACTTCCTGCCCGCCGTCGCCGAGGCCGACCTGTCGCGGGTGCCGCTGCTCGTGCTCACCGCCGACCGCCCCCCCGAGCTGCGCGACAACGGCGCCCCACAAACGATCGATCAGGTGCGCCTGTTCGGCAGCACCACCCGCTGGGCCAGCGATCTGCCCGTTCCCGCAGGCGCCCCCGGCGAGGAGGAGTTCGCCCGCGCCGTGGCCGCCCGCGCGATCGCAGCCAGCCTCGGCCGCCCGGCTGGCCCCGTCCAGCTCAACCTGCCCTTCCGCGAGCCCCTCGTCCCCGACCGCGCGCAGCTCGCCGCGATCTACGCGGCCGGCGCCAAGGCGGAGCCGGTGCACGTCGCCCGCGGCGCACCAACGCTGGACGACGGCCAGCTCGCCGTTCTCGCCGCGCGCCTCGGCGCCGCCCGTCGCGGCCTGATCCTCGCCGGCCCCGACTGCCCGCCCGGCCTCGCCGCCCCCCTGGCCGACCTGGCGGCCCGGCTCGGCTTCCCCATTTTGGCCGACCCCCTTTCCGGCCTGCGCCACGGCGCACACGACCGCGCCCTCGTGCTCAGCGCCTACGACGCGTTTCTGCGCGACCCGGGTTTTGTCGCCCGGCACGCCCCCGAGCTAGTGCTGCGCTTCGGGGCCATGCCCACCGCCAAGCCGGTGATCCAATTCCTCCAGCGCCACCCGCAGGCCCACACGGTCGTGGTCGACGGCGGGGGCGGCTGGCGCGAGCCGACCAGCCTGGCCGCCGAGCACATCTTCGCCGACGAGGCCGGGCTGTGCCGGGCCCTGTCCGGGCGGATCGGGGGGGCGGCGCAGGCCGTCACCCTGTGGTCGCAGGCGTGGCTGGGCGCGGAGGAGGCCGCGCGTGGGGCGATCGGGCGCGCCCTGGGCCAGGACGAGCGGATTAGCGAGCCGCGCCTGGCCGCCGAGCTGGCCGGGCTGCTGGCGCCGGGGGCCACGCTGCTGGCCGCCAACTCCATGCCCATCCGCGACGTCGACACCTTTCTGCCCGCCGGGGAGCGCGAGCTGCGGATCGTCGGCAACCGCGGCGCCAACGGCATCGACGGGCTGGTGAGCACTGCCCTCGGCGCGGCTGCCGGCGGGGCCGGCCCCGTCACGCTGCTGACCGGCGACCTGGCGCTCTACCATGACTCGAACGGGCTGCTCGCCGCCAAGCTCCACGGCCTCAGCCTGACAATCCTGCTCGTAAACAACGACGGCGGCGGAATCTTCTCGTTCCTGCCCCAGGCCAGCGAGCAGGACCAGTTCGAGCTGCTGTTCGGCACGCCCCACGGGCTCGACTTCCGCCCCCTCGCCGCCCTGTACGGCGCCCGCTACACCCTCGCCGAAAGCTGGGAGGCGCTCCACACGGCAGTCCGCGCCGGGCAACGCGAGGGCGGGCTGCACATCGTCGAGGTGCGGACCGAGCGCGGCCAGAACGTCGCCGACCACCGCGCGATCTGGCCCGCGGTGAGCGCGGCGCTGCGTGAGGCCGGGCTGAGCTGAGCGCGGGCGCGGGGCGCTCGCCGTCCGCGGCCCGCGCGGCCCGCGCAGGCTAGTTCCCGAGCCAGAGCGCTTCGGGGATGTTGTCGCGGGCGTAGTCCTCGGGCGAGAAGGCGGTGCCGTAGTTGAGCACCATCCAGGCACCCGCCTCGCGCTTGAGGAAGACGATGGCCTCGTCGGTGTTGAGCTCGGCGGGCGGGGTGGCGCGGGCGCGCATATAGTCGCCCTCCACCTTTTCCACGCTGACCGTGATGCCGCTGACGCCGGTCGCCTGCTCGACGGCGGTCGTCAGCGCGCCCAGATCGTATTGGGGCGCGCTCGTGCCGCAGGCCGTGAGGGCGAGGCAGAGGGCGCACAGAACGAGCAGCAATCTTCGCATGGGAACCTCCTCTGGGCTCATCAGGTGTGAGCGTCGCAAGTATACGGTCTTCCGACAATGCAAGACTCATACGCGGGGCTGAGATGCTGCGGCGGGTGAACGACATCGAGCTGTTCGTGCGGCGGGCGGGCGCCGGCCGGCCCCTGCTCCTGCTGCACGGCTTCACCGGCAGCGCCGACGAGTGGGCCCCGCTGCTGCCAGCCCTCGCCGCGCGGCGCGACGTGATCGCGGTCGATCTGATCGGGCACGGCCGCTCGTCCGCCCCCGCCGACCCCGACCGCTACGCGATGGAGCGGTGCGTGGCCGACCTGCTGGCCCTGCTCGACCAGCTCGGCATTGGCGAGGCCGAGCTGCTGGGCTACTCGATGGGCGGCCGCGTGGCGCTCCAGCTCGCCGCCGCGGCGCCGGGACGGGTCCGGGCCCTGCTTTTGGAAAGCGCGTCGCCGGGGATCGCCGACCCCGCCGAGCGGGCGGCCCGTGCGGCCAGCGACGACGCCCTGGCCGACCAGATCGAGGCCCGCGGGCTGGCCTGGTTCGCGGACCACTGGGCGGCCATCCCGCTCTTCGCCAGCCAGGCCCGCCTGCCGGAGGCGGAGCGGGCGGCCCTGCGCGAGCGGCGCCTACGCGCCTCCACACAAGGGCTCGCCAACTCGCTGCGTGGGATGGGCGCGGGGCGCCAAAGCCCGCTGTGGGAGCGGCTCCCAGGGCTAGGTATGCCGGCCCTGCTCGTCAGCGGCGCCCTCGACGCGAAGTACGTAGCGATCGGAACGGCGGCGGCGGGGCTCCTGCCGAACGCGCGCCACACCGTCGTTCCCGGCGCCGGCCACACCGTCCACATGGAGCAGCCGGAGGCGTTCGCAGAAGTTGTGGTAGGATTCCTGGACGAGCTTGCGTAGCGGAGGAAACACGCGATGCCGATCGAATGGGTTCGCGCCCACGAGGGCTACACCGACATCATCTACGAGCACGACGCGGCCGGCGAGGGCATGGCCAAGATCACGATCAACCGGCCCGAGAAGCGCAACGCCTTCCGGCCCGAGACAACGACCGAGCTGATCGACGCCTTTACCCGCGCCCGCGACGACGAGCGGATCGGCGTGATCATCCTGACCGGCGCGGGCGACAAGGCCTTCTGCTCCGGCGGAGATCAGAGCGTGCGCGGCGAGGGCGGCTACGTCGGCAAGGACCAGGTGCCGCGCCTGAATGTGCTCGACCTCCAGCGCCTGATCCGGATCACCCCCAAGCCGGTGATCGCGATGGTGGCCGGCTACGCGATCGGCGGCGGCCATGTACTCCACGTCGTCTGCGACCTGACGATCGCCGCCGACAACGCGATCTTCGGCCAGACCGGCCCGAAGGTGGGCAGCTTCGACGCCGGCTACGGCTCCAACCTCCTGGCGCGCATGGTCGGCGACAAAAAGGCCCGCGAGATCTGGTACCTGTGCCGCCAGTACAACGCCCAGCAGGCCCTGGAGATGGGCCTCGTCAACACCGTCGTGCCCCTTGCGCGCCTGGAGGACGAGACCGTCCAGTGGGCCCGCGAGATCCTTGAGAAAAGCCCCATGGCTATCCGCTTCCTCAAGGCCGCGATCAACGCCGCCGCCGACGGCCACGCCGGCCTCCAGCAGCTCGCCGGCGACGCCACCCTGCTCTACTACCTCAGCGAGGAGGCCCAGGAGGGCAAGCGGGCCTTTATGGAAAAGCGCAAGCCGAACTTCCGCCGCTTCCGGCGCTTCCCGTAGGATGAAAACAACCACTTCACCGATAACCCCCAGCCCCGCCAAGGTCTGGCTGATGGCGATCCGGGTGCCGACGCTGCCCGCCGCGGTGGTGCCGGTGCTGGTCGGGTCGGCCACGGCCCTGAGCGCCGGGATGTTCAAGCCGCTCGCGTTTCTGGCGGCCCTGCTCGCCTCGCTGCTCATTCAGATCGGCACCAACCTGGCGAACGACTACTTCGACCACAAAAAGGGCGCCGACACCGCCGAGCGCCTCGGGCCGACCAGGGTGACGCAGGCGGGCTTGATCGCGCCAGGCGCGGTGCGGAACGCCATGCTCGCCAGCTTCGGCCTGGCCGCCCTGTGCGGCGCCTACCTGATCATGGTTGGCGGCTGGCCCATCCTCCTGATCGGCCTGCTCTCGATCGCCGCGGGCATCCTGTACACCGGCGGGCCCTTCCCCCTCGGCTACAACGGCCTCGGCGACGTCTTCACGTTTGTGTTCTTCGGCCTGGTCGCCGTGGTCGGCACCGACTACCTGCACACCGGCGCCGTCCGCTGGGTCGCCCTGCTCGCCGCGCTCCCCGTCGCGCTCCTGGTGACGGCGATCCTGGTGGTCAACAACCTGCGCGACGCCCCGACGGACAAGGTGGCCGGCAAACGCACGCTCGCGGTCATCCTCGGCGAGCGCTTCGCCCGCACCGAGTACGCCGTGCTGGTGCTCGTGGCCTACGTGCTCCTGCCGACGGTCTGGATGTGGGGCGGAGCCTCGCCGGCCATCCTGCTGCCCTGGCTGTCCATCCCCCTCGCCATGCGCTTGCTCGACGAGGTCGGCACCCAGCGCGGCCGCCCGCTCAACAAGGCCCTGGCCGGAACAGCCCGCCTGCATCTCGTGTTCGGGGTCCTGCTCACGCTCGGCCTGGTCATCCCGCTCTAAGCTTCACCGCGGAAACGCGGAGCGCAGAGGGCGAACCACCTCCTCGGACAAGGGGCGCCCTGCCCAATTTAATGCAGGGCGCCTCAGCGTTGATGGCCGCCCTTTCAAAAGCTTTACGCCTCTGTGGTAAACCCATGAGTCACTTCCTCCCCGACTGGCTCCAGCGGCGCGCCACGCTGCACCCCGGCCGCCCCGCGCTGCTCGCCGGCGGGCACAGCTTTTCGTTTTCCGCGCTCGACGCCGCGGCCTCCGCCCTCGCGGAGCGCCTGCGGGAGCTCGGAGCCGCTGGCGGGGCGCCACTGGCGCTACTGGCCGGCAACGTCCCCGCGTTCGTTGCGGCCATCCACGCCGCGCCCCGCTCCGGCGCCGTGCTCGCCCCGCTCAACGCCCGTCTGTCCCCCGCCGAGCTGGCCTGGCAGCTCCAAGATCTAGGCGCGGCGCTGCTGCTCCACGACGAGGCCCACGCCGCGCAGGCCGCCGCCGCGGGCGTGGGGCTGCCGCTCCAGCTTGTGCGGCTGGAGGACGGGGCGGGTTTCGGCGGCCAGGCCCGGCCGGCGCCGCGGATCGACCTCGACGCACTCCACACCATCGTCTACACCTCGGGCACCACCGGCAGCCCAAAGGGGGCCACCCTCACCTACGGCAACCACTGGTGGAGCGCCACGGCCTCAGCGCTCAACCTCGGCCTGCGCGACGACGACCGCTGGCTCGCGGCGCTGCCGCTGTTCCACGTCGGCGGGCTCTCGATCCTCATGCGCGGCGCCATCTACGGCATCCCAGTGCTGCTCCACGAGCGCTTCGACCCGGCCGCGGTCAACCGGGCGATCGACGAGGAGCATGTCACGATCGTCTCTGTGGTCGCTACCATGCTTCAGCGCATGCTGGACGAGCGCGGCGCCCGGCCCTACCCGCCCCACCTGCGCTGCCTCCTGCTCGGCGGCGGGCCGGCCCCGCTCCCCCTGCTGGAGCGCTGCGCGGCCCTCGGGGCGCCCGTCGTCCAGACCTACGGGATGACCGAGACGGCCTCCCAGGCCGTCACCCTGGCCCCCGCCGACGCTCTGCGCAAGCTCGGCTCGGCCGGCAAGCCCCTGCTCCCGCTCGAGCTCCGCGTCGTCGCCGAGGACCGCGAGGCCGCCCCCGGCGAGGTGGGCGAGATTCAGCTGCGCGGCCCGATGGTCACGCCCGGGTACCGCGGGCAGCCGGCCGCCACCGCCGCCGCCCTCGCCGACGGCTGGCTTCGCACTGGCGACCTCGGCTACCTCGACTCCGAAGGCTATCTGTACGTGGTCGACCGGCGCACCGACCTGATCATCTCCGGGGGCGAGAATGTGTACCCCGCCGAGGTCGAGGCTGCGCTTATGGCCCACCCCCACGTCCGCGAGGCCGGCGTGGTCGGCCTGCCCGACCTTGAGTGGGGCCAGGTGCCCGTCGCCTTCGTCGTCCCGGCGCCCGGGGCTGGCCCCGGCCTGGTCGCCGAGCTGGCCGCCTTCGCCCGTGGCCGCCTCGCCAGCTACAAGGCCCCCCACCACGTCACGTTGGTGGACGAGCTTCCCCGCACCGCCGCCGGCAAGCTTCGCCGCAACCGTCTGCGTGAGTGGGCGGCGGGCGAGCGGCCCTGAGCACCGGGCGGGGGCCGTAGCGTCGCGGTCCAGCGTTCGTGTTGAGATGAGCCAACTGTTATCACCGCCCTGCCAGGCCGGAGCCGCTTTTCAGCGCGCGCTGATGCGGAGGGTGCCGTTTGCGGGTGAAGAAATTGTCAAAGCTGGACTTTTGGCCGATGTAGACAGATCGTAAATACAAGGTAAAATAAAACCCGGGCCGCGCGCCGCGCGGGGTGCGCGCCCCGAGCACCGCCGCGCTAGCATCCCACCCATGAGCCAGCTCCCACCCGACGAGCTCGCCATAACGCAGGCCTGGCTGCCCCTGATCGCCGAGGTGGCGCAGGCGACGGCGCTCGCCGAGTTCGAGCGCCGCTGCTTGCACGCCATTGGCCAGATGGTGCCAGGGGGGCTGGCGGCGCTGCGCCGCGTAGATCTCCACGCGGGCGAGCTCGCGGAGCACGAGCTGCACCGGCTGCGCGCGGGCCGGCTGATCGCGGGCGACGGCGAGCGGCCGGCGCTGCTGCCCCTGCGCGCTATCGGCGAGCTGTGCGGCTGGATCGCCGTAACACCCGGCGCGCTAACAACCGAACAGGAGCAGGCCCTCGGGCTGCTGGCGGCCGCCGCCGGCCCGGCCTTCCGCGTCGTCGCCCCGGCCGCGCCCAGCGCCGAGCAGCTCCTGCGCGAGTCGGTCGCCGCCGACCTCGAGGCCATCCGCAACACGCTCCACGCCGACGAGCTGCTGGACCGGCTCGGGCGCGCCATCGGCCGGGTCTGCGGGCACGGCAAGGTCGGCGTGGTGCTGCGCTACAAGAACAGCGAGTGGCTGGAGCTGACCAGCATCTACGAGCGCGGCGCCAGGCGCAGCCCCCGCACCTACTGGACGGGGCGGGTCGGCCTAAGCAGCCTGATTGTCAGCTCGGGCGAGTCGATCTTCACCGACAACTACAACCGCGAGGTCGAGCGCCGCGGGATCAAGCCGCTCTTCGAGGCCGAGCCGCGCGCGATCGGGGCGTGGATGGGCGCGCCGCTGCGCGCCTCCGGCGAGTCCGTCGGCGCCTTGACCGTTGCCGTCGAGCGCCCCGGCGACGAGTTCACGCCGCTGCAGCACGAGCTGTTCCTCCAGATCGCCCGCGAGGCCGGCGCCCCCCTCGACAACGCGCTGCGCTTCCGCCAGGCCGAGCGGCAGGCCCGCCAGCTGGCCACGCTCAACCAGATCGCCCGCACGATCAACTCCAGCCTGGACCCTGAGCGCGTCCCGGCCCTGATCATGGAGCAGGCCCGCGCCCTGGCCGAGGCCGAGGAGGGCACCCTGCTGCTCCTCGACGAGCAGACGGGCGAGCTCGTCTTCAGCTACGCCAGCGGCCCGGCCGGCGAGCAGCTGCTCGGCCAGCGCCTCCCGCCCGGCAAGGGGATCGCCGGCCACGTCGCCAGCAGCGGCCAGAGCGCCGTGGTGAACGACACCAGCACCGACGGCCGCTTCTACCGCGACGCCGACGGGGGGACCGGCTTTATCACCCGCTCGCTGATCGCCGTGCCCCTGCGCGCCATCGACGGCGTCAAGGGCGTGATCGAGGTGGTCAACCGGCACGACAACGCCCCCTTCACCGACGAGGACCGGGCCTTGGTCGAGGCGGTCGCCGACCAGGCCGTGATCGCGCTTGAGAACGCGCGCCGCTTCGCCCGCGTCGACCAGGCCCTCACCCGGCGGGCCCAGGAGCTGGACCGCTCGAACGACCAGCTGCGCAAGATCCTTCGCGTCAGCCACGCCCTGCGCGCCGAGCGCCGCCTCGACGACCTGCTGCGCCAGATCGCCGATGCTGTCGTCGAGAGCGCCGGCTTCCGCAGCGCCGTGATCTCGCTCGTCCAGCGCGAGCGCACCGCCGAGCCCTACCTGCGCCGCCTGGTCGCCGCCGGCCCGGTCGTCGCCGTCATGGAGCAGCTCGGCGACAGCCGCGCCCCCCTCGCCGGCCTCCAGGCGATCCTGCGGCCGGAGTACCGCCGCGGCAGCCTGACCTACCTGATCGACCACCACCGCCCGGACTACGCCGACCTGTGGGGCGGCCAGGTGCCCGCCTCGGCTGGCGGGGCGCCCCCGCTTGACCGGCCGGGCGCCTGGCACCCCGGCGACACGCTCTTCAGCCTCCTCCGCGACAGCCGGGGCGACCTGCTCGGCCTCTTGCGCGTCGACGATCCGGCCGACGGCATGCAGCCCAGCCCCGAGCAGGTGCAGATCCTGGAGATCTTCGCCAACCAGGCCGCCGTCGCCATCGAAAGCGCCCGCCTGTACAGCGAGCAGCAGCACAGCCTGCAAAGCATGATGGCGCTCAACGGGCTGGGCATGGGCATCAACACCAGCCTGCGCTCGCCCGAGCAGATCTACCAGCTCACCGCGGGCGGCATGGTCGAGATGACCGAGGCCCGCTGGGCCACGGTGCTCCTGACCGACGACGCTGAGGGGGCCGTCCCGCTCCAGCTCGCCTTCCAGAACGGCCCCGCCCCCGACGACGCCGAGCTGCGCCGCATAGCCCGCGAGGCGATCGCCGCCCGCCGCCCTGTCACCCTGCTCCTGGCCGGCCCGCCGCCCCAGGCCCGTGTCGCCATCCCGCTGCGCGCCACCCGCCGCGTCCTCGGCGCGATCTGCGTCGGCTACGACGAGGGCCTGCCGCCCCCCGGCGACCTCGAAACGCTCAGCCTGTTCGCCAACCAGGCTGCCGTCGCCGTCGAAAGCGTCGCCCTTCTTTCCGCCGTGCGCCAGGGACGGGACCGCCTGGCCTCGATCATGGCCTCCACCCACGAGGGCCTGCTGCTGCTCGACCGCAACAGCCACGTGGCCGTGGCCAACAACGCCTTCCACGCCCTGGCCGGCGCCGCGGGCTGGCCCGCCCCCGCCTCCGCCCCCGACGACCTGGCCGGCCTCGCCCCGGCCGAGCTGATCGCCCGCTGGCAGGAAACGGCCAGCTTCCCAGCCGACGAGCTGGCTGAGCTCGAGCGCGCCGCCGCCGCCGTCGCGGCGGGGCACCAGCCCAACGCTACGGGCGAGCTCAACGCCACCGCCGCCGCCGCCCGCTCCCTTGTCTGGTCCGCCCTGCGCGCCGCCGGCGAGGGCTTTGTCGGCGATGAGGGCGGCCCGGGCGGGCCATGGCCCGTCCTGATCACCCTGCGCGACGTGACCGCCGAGAAGGAGACCGAGCGGCTGCGCCAGGATCTGTCGAGCATGATCGTCCACGACCTGCGCAGCCCACTGACCAGCATCATGACCTCGATCGACATGTTCTTCCGCGGCATCGCCGGCGAGGTCAGCCCGGTGCAGCGCGAGATCCTGACGATCGCCTACGCCAGCACCCAGCACCTGCTGAACATGGTCAACCTGCTGCTCGACATCAGCCGGCTGGAGGGCGGGCGCATGCCCCTCGACCGCACGCCCCTCGCCGTGGGCCCCCTCGTCCAGCGCGCGGTCGGGCGCATGGCGATCATCGCCCAGAGCCACCAGATCGCCGTCGAGCCCGCCGTCTCCGAGATCGGCCAGCTCGTCTACGCCGACGGCGAGCTGGTGCTGCGCGTGCTCCAGAACTTGATCGACAATGCGATCAAGTTCAGCCGCAAGGGCGGCCGGGTGCACCTGTCGGTCGCCGAGCAGCTCGTCGAGGCCGGCGCCGGGCCCCAGGTCGTCGCCGGCGGGCGTGACAGCATCAGCGTGAGCGGCCGCCGGTTCGCCCGCTTCGCCGTGCGCGACTTCGGGCCGGGCGTCCGTCAGCAGGACCACGAGAAGATTTTTCAGAAGTTCGGCCAGGCCGGCAACCGGCGCAACAGCGGCACGGGCCTCGGCCTGACCTTCTGCAAGCTGGTGGTCGAGGCCCACGGCGGCCAGATCGGGGTCGAGAGCGCGCCGGGCGAGGGCAGCACCTTTTTCTTCACGCTCCCCGTGGCCGAGGTGGCGCTCAACGAGGCTGTGACTGACGGGGGTATAATGGACGGCGAGGAAACGTTGCCCCCGTCCGGCACCTAGCCCCAGGAGCAGCCCATGGCCACCACCGAAGACCGGCCCGTCGTCACCGACTCGGGCCTGGCGGTCGAGCCGGTGTACCGCGCCGACGCGGCGGGCGCGCCCGAGCCCGACCCCGGCGCCTTCCCCTTCACCCGCGGCATCTACCCCACGATGTACCGCGGCCGGCTCTGGACGATGCGCCAGTACGCCGGCTTCGCCAGCGCCCGCGAAAGCAACCAGCGCTACCGGCTCCTGCTCCAGCGCGGCCAGACCGGGCTTTCCGTCGCCTTCGACCTGCCCACCCAGCTCGGCCTCGACAGCGACGACCCGCGGGCCGAGGGCGAGGTGGGCAAGGTCGGCGTCGCTATCGACAGCCTGCGCGACATGCAAACCCTGTTCGACGGCATCCCCCTCGACAAAGTCACCACCTCGATGACGATCAACGCGCCGGCCAGCGTGCTGCTCCTGCTCTACGAGCTGGTGGCCGATGGCCAGGGCGTCCGCGCTGACCAGCTCGGCGGCACCATCCAGAACGACATTCTCAAAGAGTACGCCGCCCGCGGCACCTACATCTTCCCGCCGCGCCCGAGCATGCGCCTGATCACCGACACCTTCGCCTACTGCCAGCAGCACATCCCGCGCTGGAACACGATCAGCATCAGCGGCTACCACATCCGCGAGGCCGGGGCCACCGCCGTCCAGGAGATCGCCTTCACCCTGGCCGACGGGATCGCCTACGTCGACGCCGCGATCAAGGCCGGCCTCGACGTCGACGACTTCGCCCCCCGCCTTTCCTTCTTCTTCGTCGCCAACCCGAACTTCCTGGAGGAGGTGGCCAAGTTCCGCGCCGCCCGCCGGCTCTGGGCCACAATTATGCGGGAGCGCTTCGGGGCGAACAAGCCCGCCAGCCAGATGTTGCGCTTCCACACCCAGACGTCGGGGGCCAGCCTGACGGCCCAGCAGCCGCTGAACAACGTCGTCCGCACCACGATCGAGGCCCTGGCGGCGGTGCTCGGCGGCACCCAGAGCCTGCACACCAACTCTTACGACGAGGCCCTCGGCCTGCCCACTGAGGAGTCGGCCACCCTGGCCCTGCGTACCCAGCAGATCATCGGCTTCGAAAGCGGTGTGGCCGCCACTGCCGACCCCCTCGCCGGCTCCTATGTGGTCGAGGCGCTCACCGACGAGCTGGAGCGCCAGGCCCGCGAGCTGATCGCCAAGATCGACACGATGGGCGGGGCGGTGCCGGCGATCGAGGCGGGCTGGGTCCAGGAGCAGATCGCCGACTCGGCCTACGCCTATCAGCAGAAGGTCGAGTCGGGCGAGCGGGTGGTGGTCGGCGTGAACCGCTTCGTCGAGCAGAAGGCCGCCGCCGTCCCGATCTTCCGCCCCGACGACGCCGTGGCCCGCGAGCAGGCCGACTCCCTCGCCCAGCTGCGCGCCCAGCGCGACGGGGCCGCCGTCGATGCCGCCCTGGCCGATCTGCGGGTCGCGGCCGACGGCGACGCCAACGTCCTCCCGCCTATGCGCGAGGCGCTGCGCCGCTACGCCACCGTTGGCGAGGTCTGCGGGGTGCTGCGCGAGGTGTGGGGGGAGTACCGCCCCGAGGTCCGGCTGTAGGGTTCGCCCGAAGGCGCGGAGAGCGCAGAGGATTTAGACCGGCCGCGTATCAGCGCCGCGCCGCTCGGATCGAGCTCGGCTTGGTCGGAGCGGCGCGGGCTTGACACGAGCCCACTTCAGACTCTCTGCGCTCTCCGCGCCTGCGCGATTCACTCCTCCGGCCGCCCCCGTCCGAGCAGCGATTGAACGCTCTCGGTGGTGAGCTGGAGGCTGGTGCGGCCGCGGGCAATGATGTCGTCGAGCAGGCCGGGGTTGGGCTCCTCACGCGGGAGCGCGGTGACGAAGTGGTTGAGGACGGCGCTGCGGTCGTCGATCAGGTCGTCCCAGGTGGCGTCGGGGGCGGTGCGCCGCAGGTCGGCCAGGTGCAGCTCGGCGAACTCGACCAGCTTGTCGGCGGTGTCGGCGGTGAGCTGGGCCGCGGCCCCGGCCAGGTAGAAGGTGGGCGCGTCGGCGCCCGGGGCGGTGTCGGCCGGCACCAGGTGGCCGACCAGCACCTCGCCCGGCTCCAGGCGCTTGGCGGCGTGGCTGTCGGCCACATCGTGCTCGCGTCCGCCCAACAGGTCGCGGGCGCGGATGCCCCTGCCCTTGTGCAGCTCAATCACCAGGTAGGGGCGCAGGCGCGCCGGGCGCCAGGCGGCGAGGAGCTGCCGCTCGACGGGGTTGACGTCGAAGCCGTTCGAGCCCGCCGCGTCGTGGAGCTGCTCGACAAGGGTGCGGCCATCGGCCTGGCGGTGGTCAAAGGCGAACCAGGTCAGGAAGCGCTCGGCGCCGCGGTCTTCGAGCGTGTCGAGCTCGTCCATCTGGGCGATCTCGTAGCGGCCGTCCCAGAAGCGCGCGAAGGCGGCGGGGAACTGATCGGGCACGCTTTGTGCCGCCTCGATGATCTTGGGCAGCAGGCTGTCCTGGGCCTGGCGCAGCTTCAGCTGCTCGCCGCGGTAGGCCTCCTCGGCCCGCAGATGGCAGTCCTTGTACTTCCGGCCGCTGCCGCAGTGACACGGGTCGTTACGGCCGAGCTTCTTGGTGGGGGCGGGCTTCGCCATCGGTTCGTTCCTTGCGCATCCGGGCCGCCGGTCGGCCGGCTGGATTGTACCACACGGCCTGCACGGCGAGAGAATGCTATAATGGCCCGCGGAATAGCCGATAGCTGATAGTGATAGTCTACTGTTTGCTCGCCCGCGGCCTACGAGCCTATCGCCTGTAGTATGCCCATCGCCATCTCCCTCGTCTGCACCGTGCGCGACGAGGCCGACAACATCGCCGCCCTGCTCGACTCCATGCTGGCGCAGACCCGCCCGGCCGACGAGATCGTGGTCAACGACTGCCTCAGCCGCGACGCCACGCCACAGATCGTCGCGGCCTATGGGGCGCGCCACCCGCAGGTGCGGCTCGTCCGCGGTGGGCACAACATCCCGAGCGGGCGCAACAACGCCGTCGCGGCCGCCCGCGGCACCGTCATCGCGTGCACCGACGCGGGCCTGACGCTCGACCCGGTCTGGCTGGCCACCCTCGTCGCCCCGATCGAGGCCGGCGCCGCCGACCTTGTCGGCGGCTTTTTCGAGCCTGACCCGCGCAGCCTGTTCGAGCTGACCCTCGGCGCCGTCAACTACCCCGAGCGCGCCGAGGTCGACCCGGCCCGCTTCCTGCCCTTCGGCCAGTCGATGGCCTTCCGCAAGGAGCTGTGGGAGCGGGTGGGCGGCTTCCCCGAGTGGGCCAGCCACTGCGAGGACCTGCTGTTCGACCGCGCGGCCGAGCGGGCCGGCTTCCGCCGGGCCTTCGCGCCCGCCGCCGTCGTCCGCTTCCGGCCCCGGCCTGGCCTGGCCGCCTTCGCCCGCCAGTACTTCCTCTATGCCCGCGGCGACGGCGTGGGCGGGTTATGGCCCCGCCGCCACGCCATCCGCTACGCCGCCTACGGCGCCGGCCTGGCTCTCCTCGCCCTGATGGCCAGAGTCCCGGCCGCACGCTTCCCCGGCGCCGCCCTGCTCGCCCTCGGCGCCGCCGGCTACACCCGCAAGCCCTTCCGCCGCCTCTGGCCGCGCCTCCGCGGCCGCAGCCCGGCCGAGCGCGCCCGCGCGTTGGCGCTCGTGCCGATCATCCGTGTGGTCGGCGACGTGGCGAAGATGGCCGGCTACCCGGCGGGGCTCCTCGCCCGCCGGCGCGTGCGGGGGGAAAGGGCGTAGCGGGCCGGCCGCACACCTTGTGGCTTCGCCCGCTCTGCCGCACACCCGTGGCTCGTTGGAGCGCTACCCCGCCAGCCCCACCAGGATGGCACGGGCGTGCTCCAGCTCGTCCTCGTTGATCGTGTGGCCCATGCCACGGTACAGCTTCATCGTCACCTCGCCGCCGAGGCGGCGCAGCACCTCGGCCGACTCCTCGACGCGGGCCTTCGGAATGTGCGAGTCGACATCGCTGCAGCCGAAAAATGCCGGCGTGCCGGCCAGGCTGCCCGGGTAGTCGCGCGGGGTGCCGGCGGGGCCGATCAGGCCACCGCTGAAGGCGATCAGGCCGCCGTAGCGCCGGGCGTTGCGGGCCACAAACTCGCTGGCCAGGCACGCGCCCTGCGAGAAGCCGAGCAGGGCGATTCGCTCGGCCGCCACTCCCGCCCTCTCCACCTGGGCCACGAGTTGGCCCAGAATCGCCAGGGCCGATGACAAAAACGGCTCGTTGCGCTCGATCGGCTCCAGGAAGCTGAACGGGTACCACGTGTTGTTCGCCGCCTGCGGGGCGATAAAGGTGAGCCCGTCGGCCGTGAACTCACCGGCCAGGCTGAGAATGCTCTCAGCGCTCGCCCCCCGCCCGTGGACCATGATTACGGCGGCCCGGCCCTGCCCAAGTGGCGTCCCCGTCGCCAGCGCCCCCATCCCCTGGTGCGGCCCGCCCGTTCGCTCGCTCATCGTCGCGCTGCTCCTTTCGCTCGTACGCTCAGGCGTAGGCCTCGCTCCGGCCGACGCCGCATTGTAGCGGGCTAACGCCTGCTCAAAGTGCTCGGCAAACGCCGAGGTGTAGCAGGCTTCCGCCCTGAATCGTACCACGGGCGGCGTCAGCGCGCCGTCAACAGCGGCGTGAACAGGCGCAGCCCTATGCGGGCGCGGCGACCGGCCGCCCCTTGCTGGCGTAGTACTCGCGGCAGTACTCCTCCAGGGTCTGGAGCCGGCCCAGGCGCAGAATGCGGCTCGTCTCGCTCATGTCGCAGGACATCTCGTCGTAGCTGAATTCGAGCAGCTCCATGATCCCGGGGGCGGACGGGCTGAACGGCTTGAGCAGGGCGCCGACGGCGCGCATCAGCGGCGCGGGGAGATGGAGCACTTGGATCGGGCGGCCCCAGACCCGGGACCACGTTTCCACCATCGCTTCGAAGCTGGTGTGCTCGGGGCCGCCGAGCTCAAACGTGCGGTTGAGGGCCGCGGGGTTGTCGATCGCATTGACGAAGGCGCGGGCCACGTCGACCATCGCCAGCATCTGGGTGCGCTTGTGGCCGGGGCCGACCACGGGGAAAAAGCCGAAGCGCTCGACGATCGGCTCGCCGCGCTGTACGATCTCATAGAACAGCCCGCACGGCCGGAAGATCGTGTAGGGGATGCCGCTCTGCTGGATCGCCTCCTCGGCCATCAGCTTGGCCCAGACAAACTTGTAGCCCACCGGGTTGCGCGGGAATAGCGTCGAGGTGAAAATGTACTGCTTCACCCCGGCGGCCTTCGCCGCCTGGAGCAGGTTGATCGGCCCCTGATACTCGGCCATCCGCCGCGAGCCGTCGCGCCGGTCGGCCCCCGCACTGGTGCAGGAGATGACCACGTCGGCGCCGCGGCAGCCCAGCTCCAGGCTGCCGATGTCGGCGATGTCGCCGCCGATCAGCTCGGCCCCGATCCGCCGCAGCGGCTCGGCCTTGGCCACCGAGCCCGGCCGCACCAGCACCCGCACCGGCTTGCCCTGCTCCCGCAGCATCCGCACCAGTGTCTGGCCGAGGGTCCCCGTGCCGCCGACGATAAAGATCATGGCCGCCCCTCCGTCGAGTCAAAAAAGTTCCGCTCGTTGGGCCAAGTATAGCACGGGTGGCCTGTGTATTTATCTATATGTCTAGACATATAGATAATAAAATCGTATACTAAACCACACGACTCACACACAACTAGCGGGCGCCGCCCGGCGCCCAGCCGAAGGAGCGCGGCGATGCCCTACCAGATCCAGCGCCACGCGGCGACCACGACCTGGAGTAGCTCAGCCTTCGGTGGCGATCGCTCCACCCCTCGGTACGATCCAGCAATAGTCGGACTTGCCCTTCCTCCCCAGGCCGCCATTGCGCGGCCTTTTCGTAGTGTGCACAGCGATAATTGCATAAATGCACACGTTGCGGAGCGCGAAGGAAGGACGGATAATACAGCTATCCGCCGCCCGCGACGAAATGAAAGCTGGTTGCCCGCGACGGCAGGCACAAAGCCTGCGCTTGCGTGGGAAAAGCGAGGGTGCAATGACCGTCGATTTCGTGATGCTGCTCGGGATGCAGCGCTACAGCCTTGACTTCTTCGCCCGGGCCGAGGCCGAGGTGCGCAAGGAGCTGCCCGGCTTTCGCCTGCGCATCTTCGAGGACCGCGACGTGCAGCGCCGGCCCGCCGAGGTCGAGGCGGCGATCGCCGGCGCCACCTGCCTGATCACGTCGCTGATCACCCTCGCCGAAACGGCCGAGTGGCTGGTGCCCGTCGTCGAGCGCCACCCACCCGCCGTCGTGCTCAGCTTCGAGGGCCTCCCCGAGGTCATGCGCCTGACTCGCATGGGCGGCTACGGCTTCAAGGGCGGCGGCATGCCCAAGCCCGTCCAGAACATCGCCCGCCTCCTCGTCGGCAACCGCGAGGAGGATGCCTATTATGGGTATGTCAAGCTCCAAAAGATCACCAGCAAGCTGGTCAACGTCCTGCCCGGCAAACGCCTGACCGACTTCCGCAACTGGACGAATTGCAGCAGCTACTGGAACAACCGCAACGTCGCCAACGCGGCGAATATGTTCAAGCTGATCCTGCGCGAGTACGGCGGCCAGCCCAAACTCCACGTCGCCCCCCCGGTCGAGATGCCCGGCATGGGCTTCGCCCACCCCGACGCGCCGCGCTTCTTCCCCAAGCCCGAGGAGTTCGAGCGCTGGGAGAAGGAGCGCGCCAGGGCGAAGGGGCGCGGCAAGTCGGCCGCGCCCGCTGGCACGGTCGCCGTGCTATCCTTCCGCTCCCACATCCTCAGCGACGCCCAGTACCACTACGAGGTGGTCCGCGCCCTTGAGGCCGCCGGCCTGCGCGTGCTGCCGATCTTTGTGATGGGCATCGAAAGCCACGTCGTCGTGCGCGAGTGGCTTTACCGCATGGGCGTCGACCTCGTGGTCAACACGATGGGCTTCGCCCTGGTCGGCGGTCCCGCCGGCTCGACCAAGGCCGGGCTGACCACCAGCGTCGCCCGCGACCTGCTCGCCAAGCTCGACGTTCCCTATATCGTCGCCCAGCCCTTGTTCGTCCAGGATGTCGACGACTGGCGCCGGCACGGCGTCGGTCCGCTCCAAAGCACCATCCTGTACAGCCTCCCCGAGATGGACGGCGCCGTCGCCCCCGTCGTGCTCGGCGGCATGGTCGGCGGCACGATCACCACCGTCCCCGACCGGCTCGCCCGCCTGGCCCAGCTCGCCCGCGGCTTTGTCGCCCTGCGCCGGGCCCAGAACCGCGACAAAAAGGTCGCGATCGTCGTCTACAACTACCCGCCCGGCCAGGGCAACACCGCCACCGCCGCCCTGCTCGACGTGCCCGCCAGCCTGATCGCCTTGCTCGACCGGCTCACGGCCGCCGGCTACAGCGTCGGTCCCTACCCGCGCGACCCGGCGACGATGGCCCGCTGCATCGATGGCAGCATCCGCGCCGACGTCGGCGATCTGCCCCCCGGCCACCCGCCCATCAGCCTGCCCACCGCTGGCCGCGACGACCTCCACGCCTGGGTTCGCCCCGGCGACCAGGAGCGGATCGCCGGCCGCTGGGGCGCCTTCCCTGGCGACATCGCGCCCGCCGGGCGCGACCGGGTGCGCCTCGGGGGCCTGGTGCTCGGCAACGTGTACGTCGGCGTCCAGCCTATGATCGGCATGCCCGGCGACCCGATGCGGCTCCTGTTCGACAAGGAGAACACGCCGCACCACCAGTACGCCCTGTTCTACAAGTGGATCGCTAACCAGTTCGGCGCCCACGCGATCGTCCACCTCGGCATGCACGGCACCGCCGAGTGGATGCCCGGCGTCCAGCTCGGCGTCACCGAGCAGTGCTGGCCCGACGTGCTCCTCGGCGACGTGCCCAACTTCTACGTCTACCCGATCAACAACCCCGCCGAGGCCAACATCGCCAAGCGCCGCGGCGCCTCCACAATCGTCGGCCACGCCATCCCCCCATACGGCCGGGCAGGCCTGTACAAAGAGCTGCTCGCGCTCAAGGATCTGCTGGAGGAGTTCCGGTCCAGGGCCGGCAGACAGCAGACGGAAAGCGACGAGCGCGCCGGCGCCGACGACGAGGCGCCGCTCCCCCCCGGCCTCCTGGCGCCCGAGGAGGAGGCCATTCTCCAGAAGATCGCCCTCCTGAACATGGAGGTCGAGCTGGCCCGCCGCCCCGGCGAGCCCTTCGCCGCCTTCGCCTCGCGGGCCTCCGCCTACCTGCGCGAGCTGGAGGCGACCCTGATCACCGACAGCCTCCACATTCTCGGCAGCGCCCCGCCCCCCGAGCAGCAGCTCGCCCTCGTCGTCGAAGCCCTCAAGATCCCCCGCGATGGCCAGCCCGGCCTCGCGGAGATCCTGCTGGAGCAAGCTGGGACAGGGGAACAGGGGGATGGCCTTCGTTATGGTGCTCTCCTCGCGGCCGCCCGCGCCGGGGAGCCCGCCGCGCTCGCGCTCCGCGACCGGGTTGAGGCCGCGTGCGCCGACTTCGTGCAGCGTCACGTCTTCGTGCACGCACCCGTCCCCCACTCCCCCACCCTGGAGTCTCTCAGCGCCCAGGGCCGCGCCATCCTTGCCGCGCTGCGCGACAACACGGCCGAGATCGACCACCTGCTGCACGGCCTCGACGGCGGCTACATCCCCGCCGCCCCGGGCGGCGACCTGATCCGCGACGGGCTGGCGGTGCTGCCCACCGGGCGCAACATCCACAGCCTCGACCCGTGGCGCGTGCCCACCGACAGCGCCTTCGAGCGCGGCGTCCGCATCGCCGAGGCCCTGATCGAGGCCCACCGCGCCGAGCACGCCGGCGCCTTCCCCGAAACGATCGCCCAGGTGCTCTGGGGCCTCGACGCGATCAAGACCAAGGGCGAGGCCATCGGCACCGTGCTCGGCCTGATCGGGGCCCGGCCGCTCAAGGACGGCCAGGGCAAGGTCGGCCGCTACGCCCTCATCCCGCTGGAGGAGCTCGGCCGCCCCCGCGTCGACGTGCTGATGACGGTCTCCGGCATCTTCCGCGACACCTTCGCCGGCACGATCGACCTGCTCGACCGGCTGGTGCGCGAGGCCGCCGGCGCCGACGAGCCGGCCGCCCAGAACTTCGTCAAAAAGCACGTCGAGACGATGCTCGCCGAGGGCCGCAGCTTTGGCGAGGCCACCGCGCGCATCTTCACCCAGGCCGAGGGCACCTACGGCACCGACGTCGACGAGGCGATCGAGGGCTCGGCCTGGGAAGAGCGCCAGGAGCTGGAGGATCTGTTTATCAAGCGCAACGCCTACGCCTTCGGCGGCGAGCAGGGCGGCCAGCCCCGCCCTGAGGTGCTGCGTGCCCTGCTCGGCAGCGTGGACCGGGTGGCCCAGGAGATCGACAGCGTCGAGTACGGCCTCACCGACATGCAGCACTACTACGGCTACTCCGGCGCCCTCAAGGCTGCCGCCGAGCGCGCCACTGGCCGCCGCGTCGCCCTCAGCTTTGTCGAAAGCTTCACCGCCGAGACGAAGCTACAAAGCCTGGAGCAAACGCTGCGCGTCGAGTACCGCACCAAGCTGCTCAACCCGAAGTGGTACGAGGGCATGCTCCGCCACGGCCACAACGGCGCCGCCGAGATCGCCAGCCGCTTCACCTACATGCTCGGCTGGAGCGCCACCACCGACGCCGTCGACGGCTGGGTTTACGACCAGGCCGCCGCCACCTTTGTGCTCGACGACGCCATGCGCCAGCGCCTCGAGGCCGCCAACCCCGAGGCCGCCCGCAACGCCGTCGGCCGCCTGCTCGAGGCCAGCAGCCGCGGCCTCTGGCAGGCCGATGAGGCCACTCTCGACCGGCTGCGCGAGCTCCACGCCGACCTTGAGGACCGCCTGGAGGGCGTGCGTTAAGAAACCTACACCTTGGAAAATTGACAGGCCGCCGCTGTTAGGATATGCTAACAGCGGCGGTTAGCGTTAGTAAAGAAATTCGCTGCAATGATCCTCAGCTCGCTCCTCGCCTTCGCCGAGATCGCCCTCGCCCTGGTCGCCTTCTGGCTCGTCTTCGCCCTGCTCCGGATCGCCCGCGAGGCCGGCGCCGCCCGCAGCGCTCTGGGCGCCCGCCGCCACCCCGGCCAGCTCCGCCGCCTCAGCCGCCGCACCGACCCCTAGGTAACTCCAGCCCCCCCAGGGCACACGATCACTTCGCGCTCGGTCACAACCAGGTCGAGGGGGATGTCGTGGGGCTCGCGCGGCAGGGCCGGCAGCTCCTGGTCGGCGAAGGCAACGCCGACGCGCAGCGCCGCGATCCCGGCCAGCAGCGCGTCGTAGTGCCCCTTGCCGTAGCCGAGCCTGTAGCCCGCCCTGTCGAAGCCCAGCAGCGGCACCACCGTGAGCTGCCAGTCGCCGGGCGCCGCGGGGTGCAGCTGGCGCGGCATGAGCGTGCCCAGAGCGCCGCGCGCGAAGGCCGCCGGGTCGAGCGTGTCGATCCAGCAGTGGGTCATCTCCTGCGCGCCGGGGGCCATCGCCGGTATGGCCACCCGCTTGCCCGCATCCAGCGCCGCCGCCACGACGTGCCGCGTGTCCACCTCCGAGCGCATCGGCAGGAAGCAGTGGATGGCCCGCGCCGCCGCGAACGCCGGCAGCGCGACCACGGCCGCCGCGATCGCCGCGCTCCGCTCGTCCCGCCCCGCGAGCCCGTCCCGCCGGGCGATCAGCTCGCGGCGCAGCCGCACTTTCTGTTCCGCAATCGTCATGAGTTGCCCATAAGCATACGGCGCCGTCCAGCGAAAAAGGCCCGAAGATGATACCACCTTCGGGCCCCTCGGTACGTTCGCGCCTGCGCGAGCTTCGCTCTACGGCGATATGACGGCCGCAGCCCGCTCGGCCAGCTCCAGGCCAGCTTCGCGGCCCGCGCGCCAGCAGGCCTCGACGCTCACGCCGTCGCGGTAGTTGCCGAGCAGCCGCAGCCCGGGCCGCTCCGCCTCCAGGCGCGCAAGGGTAGCCACCCGCGCCTCGTGGCCGGCGTTGTACTGGGGGATGGCCGTCGGCCAGCGCGAAACGCGGGCTAGCACGGGCTTGTCACTGGCCCCAATCAGCGCCCGCTGCTCGGCGTGGGCCGTGGCGACGAGCGCCGCGTCGTCCTGCGTGGCGAGCTCCGGCATACGGGCGCCGCCGACAAACGAGCTCGTCAGGACCATCCCATCAGGGGCGCGGCCGGGGAACAGCGCCGAGGGCCAAAGGGTGCCGAGCACGCGCCTGCCCTCGCCGGAGGGGCAGAGCATGCCGAAGCCGTCGATCGGGTGGGCCAGGTCGGCCCGGCGGTAGCCCAGGTGCACGATCGACACCGGCGGGTAGGGAATGCCGAGCAGCGCGGCCGCGGCGGCCGGGGCGAGCCGCTCGATCAGGCCAGCCGCCGTCCCGGCGGGCGTGGCGAGCACAACCCGGTCGGCCAGCAGGTGGCTGGTGGTGCCGCCGCGGCTCACCGTCACGTGCCACTCGCCGTCTGCCGGGCGCAGATCGACGGCGCGGGCCTCGGTCCACAGCCGCTCGGGGCCGAGAAACGCCGCGATCGCCCGCGGCCAGGTCGCCAGGCCGTCGCGGAAGCTGAACAAGGCGCGGCGCGGGCGGGGCTCGCCGGGCTGGCGGGGTTTGCGGCGGGCGCCCGCTCCGGCGATCATGCCGAGCACGATGCTGCCCGCGCGCTGCTCTGCCGCCCAGATGCGCGGAAAGGCGGCCCGTGCCGACAGCGCTTGCGGGTCGCCGGCGTAGACGCCGGAGACGAACGGGTCGACCAGCCGCTGGAAGGGCTCGGGGCCGAGCCGGCGGGCGAAAAAGGTGGCCACGCTCTCATCGCTGGCCCCGCCGCGCGGCAGCAGCGGCTCGGCGAGCAGCCGTAGCTTCCCAGCCGCCGAAAGCAGCGGGCTGCGCAGAAAGGCCGCCGGCGACATCGGGATGGGCAGCAGCCGGCCGCCGTGAAGCACGTAGCGCTTGGCCCCGCTGCGCGCTGCCGTCAGCCGCTCCCCCGCGATCCCGAGCTCGGCGAAGTGCCGCCACAGCTCCGGTTCGCCGCTCGTCACCGTGTTCGGCCCGTGCTCCAGCAGAAACCCATCGGCCGTCCGCTCGCTCCGCAGCGCCCCGCCCACAGCCGCGCCGGCCTCCAGCAGCAGCACGCGCCCGCCCCGCCGCGCCACCGCTTCGGCCGCGCTCAACCCGCTGATCCCGCCACCAACAACAATACAGTCGAGGTGCATATACGCATTCCCGGCGTACATATAATCAATCACGCCAGCATAGCATACAACAACGCAAGAGACAAGGAGCGGACAGGGGACAAGGGAGACGGCCCGCTGCGCTCACTCCGGGGAGCGCAGCGGGCGCGGGGACAATCGGCGCCACTCGCTGCGCTCGCTCCGGGGAGGGGGGACAAGGGGAGCGACCACGCTGGACAAGAAGTGGTTTGGGCGGAACGTCCCCTTTCCCCTTACAGATGCGGCGCCTTGATCTTCTTGATCAGGTGCACAAAGGGCGGGTCCGGCTTGCGGTTGGGGTTGGCCTTGAACCAGCCGAGCTCGGCGCGGACCGCCTGCTCCTTGAGCTCAGTGGCGCCCCAGACGAACGAAGCCCCCGCGATGCCGAGCAGGGCCGACCAGCCGGCGTCGGGGAGAAAGAGCGAGCCGACGATCATGAGCGCGCCGAGCAGGAGCGGGTAGGGCCACCACAGGTAGCCCAGGAAATACTCCATGCGGATCACCCAGAAAAAGCCGAAGCCGATGATGCCGAAGCTGAACAGCCCGAGGGCCAGGCCACCCCAGTACATAGCGTATATCCTTCTTGTCTAGTCCGTCCCGCCGGCCCGCTCCAGCGAGCGGCGGCCCCGCGCCACCTTGCCGCTCGCCGGAGCCGTCACCGGCCGGCCGGTCGGCTCGCGGTCGAGCAGATCGGAGGTGGTGGCGTGGGGCGAGCGGGCCATGATGGCCGCGTGCCGCGGGTTGGCCGGGTTAGCCGGGGCGTGGCCGTGGACGATCCGGCGCTCCTGGCGGAACAGCTCGAAGGCGTCCCACAGCAGCGTGATCCCGATGATGCTGCACACCCCGGAGATGGTCAGGTTGTCGGTCAGCAGGGCGTAGCCGTTCAGGCCGAGCCCCGCGAGGGCGAGGACGACCATTGGCGGGTAGATGCTCGGGCTCACGCGCTCGAGCCAGCGCACGCCAACGTGCCCCCACCAGATCCCGAGAAACGTCGCCAGGGCCATCCAGAAGCCGGCCAGTTGCATCGCGCGTTCCTTCTAGCTGCGGCCGCGCCGCATGTCTCATCAATCCTGTGCAAATCTGCGCAATTCACACAAAAATTGTACGACCGTTTCATCCCCCCGTCAACAGCCGGCGGCCTGTCCGGCCGGCGCGGGCCGTTTGACGCCGGGCCGAAGCGAGGGTATAGTGAACCAACCGCTTCACACATGCCCTGGGAGCTATGCCGCCCACTATGCAGCGCCTATCGGCTATCATCAGCGAGCCCGCCCCGCTGCCTCCCCCTGCGCCCGCGCGGGGGATTTTTGTATCTGTGCGGCGCCTCGCGCCGCGCCGGCACCGCGGGCGCCCGGCCCACCCGGTCAAGGAGGTTTCCCGTGAGTATCGCCTGGGACGATAAGTACGCCCGCGAGGGCCTGACGTTCGACGACGTCCTGCTCATCCCCGCCCACTCAACAGTGCTGCCCGCCACTGTCGACGTCGGCACCCAGCTCACCCGCGGCATCCGCATGAACATTCCGATCGTCAGCGCCGCGATGGACACCGTCACGGAGCAGCGCCTGGCGATCGCCCTGGCCCGCGAGGGCGGGCTCGGCTTTATCCACAAAAACATGCCCTTCGAGCAGCAGGCCGAGATGGTGCGCAAGGTCAAGCGCTCGGAAAGCGGCATGATCACCGACCCGATCACGCTCCCCCCCGACCGCACCGTGGGCGACGCGCTCGCCCTCATGGCCGAGTATAAAATCTCCGGCGTCCCGATCGTCACCGCCGACGGCGACCTCGTCGGGATCATCACCAACCGCGACCTGCGCTTCGAGACCGACCCGAGCCGCCCCATCCGCGACCTGATGACCGGCCGCGAGCTGGTGACGGTGCCCGAGGGCACCACGCTCGACCAGGCCCGCGAGGTGCTCCACCGCCACCGGATCGAGAAGGTCCTGGTGGTCGACGGCAAGGGCAAGCTCAGCGGGATGATCACCGTCAAGGACATCCAGAAGCAGATCGAGCACCCGAACGCTTGCAAGGACGAGCGGGGCCGCCTGCGCGTCGGCGCTGCAATTGGCGCCAGCGGCGATTACCTCGAGCGCGCCGCCGCCCTCGTCCGCGCCGGTGTCGACGTGCTCACCGTCGACACGGCCCATGGTCACTCCCAGGGCGTCCTCGACGCCGTCGCGCGCGTGCGCGAGGCCTTCCCCGAGGTCCAGCTGATCGCCGGCAACGTCAGCACAGCCGCCGCGACTGTCGCCCTGGTCGAGCGCGGCGTGGACGCGGTGAAGGTCGGCATCGGCCCCGGGTCCATCTGCACGACTCGCGTCGTCACAGGCGCCGGCATGCCCCAGATCACCGCGATCACGGACTGCGCCCGCGCCGCCGAGCGGTTCGGCGTCCCGATCATCGCCGACGGCGGGATCAAGTACTCCGGCGACATCCCCAAGGCCCTCGCCGCCGGCGCGAACAGTGTGATGATCGGGTCGCTCTTCGCCGGCACCGAGGAAAGCCCGGGCGAAACGATCCTGTACGAGGGCCGGTCCTACAAGAGCTACCGCGGCATGGGCAGCATCAGCGCGATGTCGCGCGGCTCCGGCGACCGCTACTTTCAGCAGGGCGTCAGTGAAACGCGCAAGCTCGTCGCCGAGGGGATCGAGGGCATGGTGCCCTTCAAGGGCCAGCTCCAGGACACGGTCTTTCAGCTCGTGGGCGGCCTGCGCGCCGGCATGGGCTATGTCGGCGCCGCCACCGTCGAGGCCCTGCGCCGCGACGCGCGCCTGATTCGTGTGACGATGGCCGGCCAGATCGAGTCCCACCCCCATGACATCACGATCACCAAGGAGGCGCCGAACTACGGCGGCCGCCAGTAGATGAGCACTGCCATCCCCGACGGCTTCGCCGACGTCGTGCCGGCTATGGAGGCGGCCAACGCACGCATCCTCGCCGCCCTGGCCGCGCACGGCGTCGCCTACGCCCCCTACCCGGCCCGCCTACCGGCCGGCAACCCGCGCGGCCGCGCCGCCGCTCGGGCCTTTCCCATGCAGGGCGTGCTCAAGTACCACGGCCTCGCCGACTGGGCCTTCCGCACCGCCTTCCTGCCCTCGATCTCGATCAACAACGGCGCCGCCCATACCACGACATATGTCGAGTTCGACCCGGCCCTCCGCGCCGACCATGCCAGCATCAACGGGGCCACCGCCATGGGGCGCGAGCTGGAGCGGGTCGCCGGCATCCTCGACGCGGTGCGCGGGCTTGCCGGCGTGCGCAGCCCGGCCCGCGTCGTCTCGCGCAACGTCGTCAGCACGCGCACTGTGGGCAAGGGGCTCGGCACCAGCGCGTCGGGCGCCGCGGCCCTAGCCGCCGCCGCGGTCGGCGCCCTGCTCGGCCCCGAGCTGGCGGCCAACACTCGCTTTCTTAGCTGCCTGGCCCGCCTGCTCGCCGGCTCGGGCTGCCGCAGCGCCGCCGGCGGCCTCGCCCTCTGGCTCAGCTATCCCGGCATCAGCCACGAGGACAGCTTCGCCGTCCGCCTCGACGGCGAGCACCAGCTCGCCGACGCCGCCCTCGTCACCGTCCCGATCGACTCGCGCGTGGGTCTGAAGACGGAGGCGGCCCACCACGACGCGCCGCGCAGCAGCTTCTTCAAAAGCTGGATGCTTGCCCGCGCCGACGAGATCGTCGAGCTGATCAGCGCCGCCCGGGCCGGCGACTGGCGCACCGTCGGCCAGCTCGCCGAGCTGGACAGCATGCGCCTCCACGGCGTGACCATGTCGGGCAGCCGCGAGAACAAGCTGATCGGCTGGGAGCCGGAGAACATGCACCTGTTCCGTATGTGCAACGCCCTGCGCGACGAGGGCGTGCCCGTCTACGCCAGCACCGACACCGGCCCCACCGTGGTCTTTATCACCCACCGCGACCACGCCCCCGCCGTGGCCGCCCGCGTCGAGTCGCTCGGGCTCGGCCTGGAGGCCGTCGTGGGCCCGATCGGCGGGCCCGCCGCGCTGGTGGACGTGGACGAGGCCCTGGCAGAGCTGGGGTGAGGGTTGAGGAAAGGGGATAAGGGCAGCGCCGGGCCTACACGTTGAACAGGAAGTGGCAGATGTCGCCGTCCTGGACGATGTACGTCTTGCCCTCCATGCGCACGGTGCCCTGCTTCTTGGCGGCGTTCATGTCGCCGGCCGCCATCAAGTCCTTGTAGGCGACGATCTCGGCGCGAATAAAACCGCGCTGGATGTCGGAGTGGATGGTGCCGGCCGCCTCGACGGCGGGGGTGTTGCGCCGGAGGGGCCAGGCGCGCACCTCATCGGGGCCGGCGGTGAGAAAGCTGACCAGCCCGAGCAGGTCGTAGCTGCGCTGGATCACCAGCTCGCGGGCCGGCTTGCTGATCCCCAGATCCTCCATGAAGCTGGCCGCGTCGGCGTCGTCGAGCTGGGCTAGCTCCGCCTCGATCTTGCCGCAGAGCGGCACCACCGCGCTGCGCGGGTAGGGGTAGTCGAGGGCCGGCGGGCTGCCGATCTGGTCCTCGCCGATGTTCGGCACCAGCAGCATCGGCTTCGCGGTCAAAAACTGGTAGCCGCGAATCAGCCGCTCCTCCTCGTCGCTCATTTCGACGGCGCGGATCGGCGTCTCCGCCTCCAGGGCGATGCGCAGACGCTCAAGCAGGTCGCGCTCGGCGATGCGCAGCTCCTTGTCCTTGGCCGCCATCTTTGGGATCTCGCCGTTGAGCCGGTTCAGCCGCTTCTCGATGATCGCCAGGTCCGAGAAGGCCAGCTCCAGGTCGACCGCGGCGATGTCGCGGGCGAGGTCGACCGAGCCGTCGGGGTGGGGCACCGCCGGGTCGTCGAAGGCCCGGGCGACATGGAGCAGCGCGTCGGCGCCGCCAATATAGTTGAGCAGCGCCGGAGGCAGGCCACCGCCCTGCCGGCCGCCGCCGGCGATCCCCGCCACATCGACGTACTGGACGTCGGCGGAGGTGATCTTGCGCGGCTTGAACATCTGCGCCAGCACATCGAGCCGCTCGTCGGGCACCTTCACGGTCGCCAGGTTCGGCTCGAGCTGGCCCGAGGAGTAGGCCGCCGTCTCGGCCGTGGCCCGGGTCAGCGCGTTAAATACTGTCGTCTTGCCGCTGTTCGGCAGGCCGATGATCGCGATTTTCATACTCACCCTTCTCCGCTTTCAACCGGGCAAGTATAGCGTGTGGTGGGGGGATCTGCAAACCAGGACTAAAGAACCGTTATTTTCCGTACCAACTGCCCGGGGGCCCTGGTACAATATGCTGGTCACGCTGCCGGAGGTTCGTGCTTCGGCGGCGTGCGGAGATCCACGAGCGTGCGTCCCACCGCAACATGAAGCAGGCGTCGATCGTCTGAGAAGAGGGCGGCTCTGCCGCGTTCGCTCAGGCTGGCGCCGCACCGCGGCGGGCGCATCGGGGCATATGTCCTCCAGCGGCGAGCTGAGCGACCTGATCGGTCGCGCCAAAACCCGGGACCCTGCAGCGATCAGCGAGCTGTACAACCGCTACGCTGGCGCGATGCTGCGGTATTTCTACCTACGGGTGTCGGAGCACGAGCTGGCCCAGGATCTCACCCAGGAGCTGTTCATCAAGGTGATCCACGGCATCGAGCGCTTCGAGTACCGCGACGAAAAGTCGTTTCTCGGCTGGCTCTACACGATCGCCGCCAACGTCCTGAGCAGCCACCGCCGGCGCCGGCGCCTCGTCGCCGCCCCCCTCGACGGCCAGGACGAGATCGTCGACCAGCGCAGCCAGGACGATGTCCGCACGGTGACGGAGCGGCTGGCCCTCCAGCAGGCGATCGGGCAGCTCACCCGCGATCAGCAGCAAGTGGTGACACTGCGCTTCTTCGCCGAGCTGAGCAACAACGAGATCGCCGGCGTGCTCCGGCGCACCGAGGGCGCTGTCAAGGCGATCCAGCACCGGGCGCTGCAAAGCTTGCAGCGCATACTCAGCCGCGAGGCCGAGGAGGCACCGGCGCCCTCGGCGCCGGCCGCCACCTATCATCGCCAGCCTCTGCTCGAGCGCGAGCTCGGCGGGCTCCCGGCGCTCGGGGAGCTTCACCCCCAGTCAGGAGATTAAGCGGGTGCGCAGGGAGCTCGAACATATCCTCGACCGGGCGCTCGAACGGCTCAGGGCCGGCGACAGCGTCGAGGACTGCCTGCGCGCCTATCCGTCCCATGCCGCGGAGCTCGAGCCCCTGCTGCGCACGGCCCTCGCCGTCCAGCGCCAGGCCGCGGCCGCCCTGCCCCCCTCGCTCGAGGAGTGGCTGGCCGAGGGCCGCCAGGAGATCGAGCAGCTCGCGCGCCAGGCTTACGCCCGCCCGCAGCCGCGCTGGCGCCGCGCCCTCGCCGCGGCCGAGGCCGCGCTGCTGCCGCTCGTCGTCCAGCGCGCGCCCCGCTTCGCGATCACGGCGCTTCTTGTCGTCCTGTGCTCCGTGCTGACGCTCAACGCTGCCTCCGCGGCAAGCCTGCCCGGCGAGGTGCTGTACCCCTGGAAGCTGCTCCGCGAACAGGTGGGCATCGCCCTGGCCGTTTCCCCAACCCAGCGCGCCGAGCTGACTACGGCCGCCGTCGAGGCCCGGGTGAGCGAGATTAGCACCCTTGTCAGCCGCGGGGCCGAGCCAGCAGCCGTCGAGGTCGCCGTGCGCCAGCTCAACGACCAGGTGCGCGGCAGCGTCCGCGAGCTCGACGCCGTCCCCCCCGAGACGGCCGGCGTAGTCGCAAGCCGCCTCCAGCGCCTGCTCAGCCGCGCGGTCAACGAGCTCCAGCAGGCCGCGGCGGTCGCCCCTGCCGCCGACAACCTCGAAACACGGGCCCAGGAGGTCGCCGACCTCCAGCAGGAGATCCCGGCGCCCGAGCCGCCCGGCCCCGTGGCCGTGCCCGCCCCCGCGCCCACAAGCAGCCAGGCTGCCGCCGCCCCAACCCCGGCCGCCGGCTCGCCTGCCGGTGGGGCGCGCCCCAGCCCGACCGCCACGCCGCGCGCCGCGCCCAACACCTTCCCTGGCGCGCCGGCCGGCGCGCCGGCCAGCGCGCCGCCCACGGACGAGCCCGTTCCCAACCTGACGCCCGAGGCGCCCGCCCTGCCGAGCGCCACCCGCGCCCCGAATACGCCGACTAGCCCGGCCGCCGTCGGCACGCCGATCGCCGTTCTCCCAACCGCGGGCGGCGTCAGCACGCCGATCGCCGCGCCCGTGGAAAGCACGCCCGCCCCCACCAGCGTCCAGGGCGGCGTCTCGCCCAGCCCGAGCCCATCGGCGCCCGCTGCCACGCCGGCCGCCCCGACGCCCGTCGCCGCTGTCCCCAGCCCGACTGCGCCGGCGCCCGCCCTCCCGCCGACGACTAGCGCCACGCCGACTAGCCCGGCCACGTTGCCCTCGCCCACTAGCCCGCCGCCGGCCGATACGCCGACGACCGCGCCGACCTCGACAATCGGCACGCCGATCAGCGCCCCGATCGAGGAGCCTACGCCGACCAACACGGCTACGCCGACGGAAACCGGAACGCCGACCAACACGGCCACGCCCACGACCACGCCGACGGAAACTGCGACGCCGACGGAAACTGCGACGCCGACGGAAACCGGGACGCCGACCGACACGGCCGCGCCCACGGCCACGCCGACCGACACGGCTACGCCCACGGCCACGCCGACCGACACGGCCACGCCGACCAACACGGCTACGCCCACGGCCACGCCGACCGATACCGCCACGCCGACCAACACGGCTACGCCCACGGCCACGCCGACCAACACGGCTACGCCGACCAACACGGCTACGCCGACCGATACCGCCACGCCGACCGACACGGCCACGCCGACCGATACCGCCACGCCGACCGATACCGCCACGCCGACCGACACCGCTACGCCGACCGACACCGCTACGCCTACGCCCACGCCGACCGAAGAGGTCGACCCTGAGCCGTCAACCCAGCCGGTCGACCTCCCCACCGCCACGCCGACGGCCACGCCGACCAAGACCGCCACGGCGACCGCCGCGCCGACCGACACCCCGGCGCCGACAAACACCGCTACAGCCACGCCGACGGCTACGCCGACCGATACCGCCGCGCCGACGGCTACGCCGGCCGATACCGCCACGCCAACCGATACCGCCACGCCGACAAACACTGCTACCGCCACGCCGACCGATACCGCCACGCCGACCGATACCGCCACGCCGACCGATACCGCCACGCCGACCGATACCGCCACGCCGACCGATACCGCCACGCCGACTGAAACCACCGATCCGATCGACGTTGCGGGAGGTGGCTTTAGTGCTTCTCCGACCCCCACCACCGCGCTCGCTGTGGGGTCGGAGCGGCTGCTTCAGCCGGTGCTCGAATGTGTCGTGCCCGAGGCAGACGGGGTTCTCGCCGCCCGCTTCTCCTACCGCAACCCTTCGGGCGCGCTGGTCGTCCGCCCCATCGGCGCGGACAACTACTTCACGCCCGGCCCGGCAGACCGCGGCCAGCCGATCGCGTTTGAGCCCACCCCCGACGGGGCCTCCTCGGCCGGCACCTTCGACGTCCCCTTCGAGGGCGCGAGGGCCCTGGTCTGGCACCTCGACGGCCGCACCGCCACCGCCTCCCCCGCCGCCCCCCGCTGCGCCCCGCCCGCGCCGGCCTTCACCGGCCGGGGGTTGTTCTCCCCCGAGCTGTGGGTCGGCCTGCGCCCCTGAGCCGCGACCCGAGACGGGTCGATGGTATAATTGGGCTAGTGGCGGTGCTTGGGCGCCGCGCAGGCTCTGGGGGAACGTGTGCACGCCACAGGCGAAACAGGCGAGACGGCGCGCCAGGTCCTCGGGCGCCCGCAGATCATCTTCTTCAGCGAGCTTGACGGTACCGCCCTCGGCCAGCTCCTGGACGAGCCGGGCCCGCTCGCTGAGCTCGCCAGCGGCGACTACAGCGTAGCCATCGCCATACGCGAAACGAGCCCCGAGGCCACCACAGTGGTCCGGCGCCTCAACCAGCACCACATCCCCGTGGTCGCCTGGCTGCACCTCCCCCCCGACGAGGGCTTCTGGTTCAACTTGCAGAACTACCCCCAGGCCGTCGAGCGCTACCGGGCCTTTCGCGCCTGGGCCCGCGCCGAGGAGCTGCGGTTCCAGGCCGTCGGGCTCGACATCGAGCCGCCGGTCAGCGAGCTCAACCGCATCCAGCGCTGGGGCCTGCGCGACCTGACGCGCCGCCTGTGGCTCGCCCGCGAGAACGTGCTGTACCCGGCCGCCCGGGCCGCCTACGCCGACCTGATCGCCGAGATCCACCACGACGGCTATGAGGTCCACACTTACCAGCTCCCGATCCTCGCCGACGACCGGCGCGCCGGGACGACCCTGGTTCAGCGCTCGCTCGACGTGATCGACCTGCCGTCCGACGTCGAGGTGCTGATGTGCTACAGCAGCGTCCCCCTCGACCGGCTCGGCAACGACCTCGGGGGCGCCCTGATCACAAGCTACGGCCCCGCCGCCGACAGCATCGGCGTCGGCAGCGTGGGCAGCGGCGCCGACGCCGACAGCGGCGCCGAAGGGCTTCCGCCCCTGTCGTGGGACGCCCTGGAGCGCGACCTGCTGCTCGCCGCCCACCACACCGACACGATCTACCTGTTCTCGCTCGAAGGCTGTGTCGAGCGCGGCCTGCTCCCCCGGATCGGCGCGATCGACTGGGACGCCGAGGCCCGGCCCGTCGCGTGGAAGCGGGCCCTTGTGTCCGTCGCCCGCGGGGTGCTGTTCGCCGGGCTGGTGCTCGCCCGCTTCAGCCGCGTCCTGCTCGCCTGGCTCGGCTGGGGCCTCGCCGCCGTCCTTTTGTTCCGCCAGCTACGCACATGGCGCGCCCAGGACAGGCGCGTGAACCGGGGCGGGCCGCCCGCCCTAACACCGTGATGGACATCGCCGCGACCGAAACCACGCTCCGCCACGAGATCGTCGTTGTCGGGCGCCGCTTGTACGCGGGCGGCCTGATCGTGGCCGGCGACGGCAACATCTCCGCCCGCCTCCCCGACGGCGCCGTGCTGATCACCCCCGCCGGCCTGTGCAAGGGCGAGCTCGCCCCCGACGACCTGGTAGTCGTCAGCCTGGAGGGCGAGCTTCTGCGGGCCGCACCGGGCCGCCGCCAGTCCACCGAGCAGCTGCTGCATCTCCACGCCTACCGCCACCGCCCCGAGCTCCAGGCGTGCGTCCACGCCCACCCGCCCACCGCCGTCGCCGCGACGCTGGCCGGCGTCGGCATGGACGAGCCGCTGCTGCCCGAGGCGATCCTCGCCCTCGGCCCCGTACCGACGGCGCCCTACGCCCTCACCGGCACCGCCGAGCTGGGGCGCGCGATCGAGGCCCTGCTGCCCGGCGCGCGGGCCATCCTGCTGTCGCACCACGGCGCGATCAGCTTTGGCGCCACCCCGACCGAGGCCTTCCACCGCATGGAGCAGGTCGAGCACTGCGCCAAGATCCTGCTCGCCGCCCGGCTCTTCGGCGGCGCCCGCCCGCTCCCGCCCGCCCGCGTCGCCGAGATCGACGCCCTGCGTGAACGCCAGTGCGGCCGCGTGTAGCACCAACAGAAAGGCACTCCCGTGAAGCTTTCCCCCGACAAGGTCGAGCAGCTGTCCGAGGCCCTCGTCGACGCCCTCGCCGACGTCGACGGCGTGCTGTTCCGCGCCTCCGACGCCGAGCTGCGGCTGGCGATCAAGGAGATCATGACCGACGAGCTCATGGTGGAGGAGCGGCTCGACGCCGAGATTCACAAGATGCTCCAGGCCTACAAGTATGAGATCACGATGGGCCGGCTCAACTACGACGAGCTGTACCGCAAGCTGCGCACAAAGTTGATCGCCGAGCGCCGGATCGTCCTATGACCCGCCTGATCGACGACCCGCGCGAGCAAACCACCGCTGCCACCGACGCCCTGATCGCCGTGATCGCCCTGCGCTACGCCCTCCAGCTGCGCGGCCTGCGCCCGAGCGACCCGTGGAAGGCGGGGCTGTGGTCGGCCACCTTCGCCGGCCTGTCTCTCGCCGGCGGCCTCGGCGCCGTCGTCCACGGCCTGGCCTTGTCCGAGCGCGCCCGCGCCGCCCTTTGGCGCCCGCTGTTCCTGTGCCTCGGCGCCGTCGTGGCCTTGTTCGCCGCCGGCGCCACCCGCGACGGCTGGGGTGAGCCGGCTGCCCGCCGCGCCCTGCCCCCGCTGCTGCTCGCCGCGGCCGGCTTTTTTGGCCTCAGCCAGCGGCTCCGCCGCGGCTTCCTGGTCTTTGTGGTCTACGAGGCCGTGGCGATGCTGTTCGCCCTCGGCGTGTATGTGCGCCTGGCCCGCGCCGGCCGCCTCGACGGCGCCGAGCTGATGGCGGCTGGCGTCCTGCTCAGCATCCTCGCCGCCGCCGTCCAGGCCAGCCCCCTGGAGATCACAGTGCTCGGCATCCCCTTCGACCACAACGGCCTGTTCCACCTCGTCCAGATCGCAGGCCTGCCGCTCCTCGCCGCCGGCCTGCGCGCCGCCCTGGACTGACGCTGGCGCCGCTTCCCCCTCCGCGCCCGCTTGTGGTACCATTCACAGGTGATGTTGAAGAGGAGGGGTACTCCCATGCGGGCGCTCGCCCTGCTGCTCGCCCTAGCCGTCCTGGCCGGGTGCGGCGCCGCCGCCCCCGCCGCCACGCGCCAGGAGCAGGTGGTCGACGGGATCACGATCGGCCTTGAGGCCGTCGACAAGGCGCGGATCAACACCGCCCAAACGTTCGTCGTTTCCCTGAGCGACGCCAGCGGCCCCATCGACGGCGCCTCGGTCTACCTCGACCTGACGATGACCCAGATGCCCATGGGCACCAACCGCCCCGTCGCCACCCCTCTCGGCGGGGGCCGCTACCGCGCCGAGGCCGCCTACACGATGACCGGCCCTTGGGAGGTCACGGTCTTCGCCGAGGTCGACGGCGTCACCCACCAGGCCATCTTCGATCTGTCCGTCGTGGACTAGAGGTTTTATGCACGTCCCGCGCTTTTTTCTCGCCCTTTTCGCGCTGCTCGCACTGGCCGCCTGCGGCGCCCCCGCGTCCCAGTCGAACCCGGCCGCCGCGCCGATCATCCCGGTTCTCGCCGCCTCCGAGCTGACCACGGGGGTCAACCGCATGCCCTTCGGCCTGCTCCAGGCCGGCACCCCGCTCAACAACCCCGACCTGTCCGTGGGCGTGCGCCTGTTCTACGTCGAGGGCGCCGACAAGGACACCCCCCGCGCCGAGACCGAGGCGGTCTACCGGGCCCAGGGCCTGCCGGTCGGCCTGTACGTCGCCTACGCCACCTTCGACCAGCCCGGGGCCTGGGAGGCCGAGCTGAGCATCCCCCAGCCCTCCGGCCAGCCCCAGGTCAGCCGGCTGCGCCTCGACGTCCTCCCCGAGCCATACGCGCCCCGTGTTGGCGGCAAGGCGATCGCCAGCGACACGCCCACCGCCGCCACCGCCGATCTCAGCCAGATCACCTCCGACCCCAACCCCGACCCCGACCTGTACCAGATCTCGGTCGCCGACGCCATCGCCGCCGGCAAGCCGTTTCTCGTCGCCTTCTCCACACCCGGCTACTGCCAGACGGCGGTCTGCGGCCCGAACCTCACCGTGATCAAGCAGATCAAGGAGCAGCACAAGGCCGAGGTCAACTTCATCCACGTCGAGGTGTACCCCTACCCGTTCGGCGAGTCGTTCGAGGCCGGCCGCCGCGTCCCCGCGATGGAGGAGTGGAACCTGCGCACCGAGCCCTGGACCTTCCTGGTCGACGCGCAGGGCATCATCCAGGCCCGCTACGAGGGCGGCATCACCCTGGCCGAGTTGGAGCCTGCCGTCGCCCAGCTCGCCGCCGGCCAGCCGATCACACCGGACCAGCCGTAGCCCCGGCTCGCGCCGCATTCTGTCCTGGCGCCCGCGCCGCTACCCGCCCCCCTCATACGCCCGCGCCGGCAGGCTCGTCGGGGTCGTGCCCGCGGCCGCCGCCTCGGCGAGGCTGAGCACCGGGGTCACACAGGCGTCCACATTGGCGAAGCGCGCCGCCCAGGCGGCCAGGGGCTCGGCGGCGATCGTGCGGGCGACCTCGGCGATCAGGGCGGCCTGGCCGGCGTCGTCCTGGCGCGCGGCGAGCTCCGGCCGCCTGATCGTCTCGCAGAAGCGGGCCCAGAAGTGCGGCTCGAGCGCGGCGACGGCCAGGTGCCCGCCGTCGGCGGCGCGGTACAGCCGGTAGCAGGCCCGTGCCCCCGCGAGCGGGTGGGTGCGCTCGGGTGTGATCGCGAGCCCGGCCGCCGCCGCGGCCAGCCAGGGCGACAGGAGCCAGCGCGCCGCCGCATCCATCGGCGCGTCGAGCAGGCAGCCCGCGCCCGAGCGCTCCCGCGCCTGGAGCGCGGCGAGGATCGCCGTCGTCGCCGCCAGCCCGCTCACCATGTCCGCGAGCTGCGCCCCCGGCATCGCCGGCGTGTCGCCGGCCACGCTCAGCCCCAGGTAGCCGCTCAGGGCCATGAAGTTCAGGTCGTGCCCGGCTCGCCCGCTTCCGTCGGCCAGCCCGAAGCCGCTGATCGCGCAGTAGACCAGGCGCGGGTTGGCCGCGCGCAGGGCGGCCGGCCCCAGCCCCAGCCGCTTCAGCGCGCCCGGCCGCAGGCCGTCCACCAGCACGTCGGCGCTTTCGGCCAGCTCGCGCAGCGCCGCCGCGCCCGCCTCCGCCTTCAGGTCGAGCTCCACAAGCGTCTTGCCCGCGTTCAGCGCCGTGAACAGCGGGCTGACGCCGCTCGCGTCGAGCGGGGGCAACGCGCGCAGCGGGTCGCCGCCCGGCCGCTCGACCTTCGTCACCCGCGCGCCCAGGCCGGCCAGGATCCGCGTACACAGCGGGCCGGGGATGTAGGTTGCCACCTCGACCACACGCACGCCCGCCAGGGATGTTTCCAGCATCGCAGCGCTCCGGCACAAAAAGAAGGGGCGCGGAGAGTATACCCTCTCCGCGCCCCGTATGTGGCTGTGCGATCTTCTCGGCCCGATCTGGTCGCCTGGCGGCGCGTCGTGTGGGGCCCTGCCCTTGCGCGTATGTCCGCCCGTCCGCGGGGTGCCGGCTGGCGCTCCAGGGCGGCGCCCCGGCCCGTCCGGCGCCCTCGATCCCGTGCTCGCCCTACGCCGGCAGGATGCCGGGCCGGGGCTGCGGCGGGGCCGGGCGCTCGGCCGGCGAGGCCGGGGTCGGCGAGCCAGGCGTCCGCGGCGGCAGGTCGTCGCCGCGGAGCAGGGAGGCGATCTGGTCGCGGTCGAGCGTCTCGTACTCGATCAGCGCGGCCGCCATGCGGTCAAGGGTCAGGCGGTGGTCCTCCAGCAGGCCGATCGCCGTCTTCATGCGCTCGTCGAGCAGGCCCCGCACCGCCTCGTCGACGCGGGCCGCGGTGGCCTCGCTGTGGTCACGCGGGCCGGCCATCTCGCGGCCGAGGAACGGGTTCTCCGCGCCGTCGCTCGCGAACAGGAGGCCCAACGCGTCGCTCATGCCCCAGCGCCCGATCATGCGCTTGGCCAGCGAGGTGGCCCGCTGCAGGTCGTTCTCGGCGCCCGTGGTGATCTCCCCGATCGCCACCTTCTCGGCGGCGCGGCCGCCCAGCAGGCTGGCCAGCTGCGAGAGCAGGTACTGGCGCGAGTAGTTGAAGCGGTCCCCCTCGGGAAGGTACTCGGTGACGCCCAGGGCCCGCCCGCGCGGGATGATCGTCACCTTGTTCACCGGGTCGCTCTCAGGCAGCAGGCTGCTAACCAAGGCGTGGCCGGCCTCGTGGTAGGCCACGACGAGCTTGTCGTGCTCGCTCATCAGCAGCGGCCGCTCGGTGCCGAGCACGATCTTGTCCAGGGCCTCGCGGAAATGGCCCATCGCGATCTGGCGGGCGCCGTGGCGGGCCGCGTGGAGCGCCGCCTCGTTCACCAGGTTCGCCAGGTCGGCGCCGGCGAAGCCGGGGGTCTGGCGGGCGACGATCGACGGGTCGACGTCGGTGGAGACCGGCTTGCCGCGCAGGTGGATCTTGAGGATCGACTCGCGGCCGCGCACGTCGGGGGCGCCGACCACCACCTGGCGGTCGAAGCGGCCGGGGCGCAGCAGGGCGGGGTCGAGCACGTCGGGCCGGTTGGTGGCGGCGATGATGATCACGGGCGGGCCCGCGCTCTCGAAGCCGTCCATCTCGACCAGGATCTGGTTCAGGGTCTGCTCGCGCTCGTCGTTGCCGCCGCCGAGGCCGGCGCCGCGCTGGCGGCCGATTGCGTCGAGCTCATCGATAAAGACGATCGCGGGGCCATTGCGCCGGGCCTGGTCGAACAGGTCGCGCACGCGCGAGGCGCCTACGCCGACGAACAGCTCGACGAACTCGCTGGCGCTGGTGCTGAAGAAGGGCACCCCGGCCTCGCCGGCCACGGCCTTCGCCATCAGCGTCTTGCCCGTCCCGGGCGGGCCGACGAGCAGCACGCCCCGCGGGATCTTCGCGCCGAGCCGCTTGTAGCGCTCGGGGTTCTTCAGAAAGTCGACCACCTCGGTCAGCTCGCGCTTGGCCTCGTCGGCGCCGGCCACATCCTCGAAGCGCACCGAGGGCTTGTCGAGGACGTGGGCCTTGGCCCGCGAGCGCCCGAAGTTAAAGACGCCCTGCTGGCCGCGACTCTGCTGGCGGAGCATCCAGATAAAGAAGCCGGCGATCAGCAGCACCGGGCCGAAGGTGAACAGGAGGGTTAGGAAGATCGAGCCGCCGGCGCTCACCGCCGAGATCTCAACGCCGCTCTCGCGCAGCAGCGGCAGCAGCTGGTCGTCGCCGACGGCCGGGATGGTGGTGGTGAAGCCGCTCACCTGCTCGGGGGCGGGGGTGAACAGGCCGCCGCTCACCGGCGCGTCGGCCGGCGGGCTGATCGGCTCCCGCAGCTCGCCGCGCACCTGCTGGTCCTCCAGCTCCACCCGGGCCACGTTGCCGGCCTGAACCTGGGCGAGGAATTCGCTGTAGGACAGGGCCGTGCTCGGCACGCGAGTCGCGCCGTTGAAAAAGCTCCAGATCAGGGCAAAGCCGAGCAGCAGCCCGAGCAGGCGCAGGCCGTTGCCGAAGCGCGGGCCCTGCGGGCCGTCCTGCTGCCGGTCGCGGTTCTGTGTATCTCGTGGAAGCATCGCCGGTCCCTTCTCGCCCTTGCGGGCGTCGTTTGGTGCCACGTTGTCATGATACCTTAAATAATGAATATTTTATGGTCTTAAATGTTAGCTGTCTGTTAGAGTTCTGCGGGCTTGGCCGAGTCCAGGCTGCTGTCACCCCCTGCGTCAGGCCCTAGCAAGGGCTATACCAGGGGCGTGGTATGATAAAGCATTATGACGATTATCTCGGTTGAGGCGGTCGGCAAGCAGTACGGCGAGCGGCCGCTGTTTCAAGATGTTTCCTTCGGCATGCTCAAGGGCGAGCGGCTGGGCGTGATCGGCGTGAACGGCAGCGGCAAGTCGACGCTGCTGCGCATCGTCGCCGGCGTCGAACCCCCCGACAGCGGCGGGGTGGTGGTGGCGAACGGCGTCCACGTAGCCTACCTCCCCCAGGCCCCGGAGCTCCCCCCCGGCCGGACGGTGCTTGAAGCAGTCTTCGCCGGCGATTCGCCGACGGTGCGGCTGCTCCGTGAGTACGAGCAGGTCAGCGCCGCCCTGGAGCGGAGCAGCGACGACGCCGGCCTGGTCGAGCGGCTGAACCGGCTGACCGAGGAGATGGACCGGCTCGGCGCGTGGGACGCCGAGGCGTCGGCGCGCAGCATCATCACCGAGCTCGGCCTCCTCGCGCACGTTAACGAGCAGGTCGACGTGCTGTCGGGCGGGCAGCGCAAGCGGGTGGCCATGGCGCGGGCCCTGGTGGACCGGCCGGACCTGCTGATCCTCGACGAGCCGACCAACCACATCGACACCGACACCGTCGAGTGGCTGGAGGAGTACCTGGCGCGGACGCAGCTGGCCCTGCTGCTCGTCACCCATGACCGCTACTTCCTCGACCGGCTGGTGAACCGCATGCTGGAGCTGGACCGGGGCAGGCTGTACAGCTACAGCGGCAACTACGAGCGCTTTCTGGAGCAGAAGGCCGAGCGGCTGGCCCGCGAGGCGGCCGCCGAGGAGGCGCGCCAGAACTTGCTGCGGGTGGAGCTGGCCTGGCTGCGGCGCGGGGCGCGGGGCCGCACGACCAAGCAGAAAGCCCACGTCGAGCGCGTCCACACCCTTATGGATCAGCGCCCGGAGGCGGGCCAGGGCACGGTGGCGATTGACGTCGGCCAGGGCCGGCGCCTCGGCAAAAAGGTGGTTGAGCTGAAGGGCGTGCGCAAGGGCTTCGGCGGCCGCACCCTAATCGACGGGCTGAGCATGGAGGTGCGGCCGGGCGACCGGATCGGGGTGATCGGGCCGAACGGCAGCGGCAAGTCGACCCTGATGAACCTGATCATCGGCAGGGTGCGGCCCGACGCGGGCGAGCTGGTGGTCGGCGAAACCGTGCACATGGCCTACTATGATCAGGAGGCCGAGGGGCTGGACGAGTCGCAGCGCGTGGTCGACTACATCCGCGAGGCGGCCGAGCTGATCCGCGGCCGCGAGGGCGCGCTGGTGGCGGCCACCTCCATGCTGGAGCGCTTCCTGTTCAGTCAGGAGCAGCAGTGGGCCTATATTTCGACCTTGTCCGGCGGCGAGCGGCGCCGGCTTTATCTGCTGCGCCAGCTGATCGAGGCGCCTAACGTGCTCCTGCTCGACGAGCCGACCAACGACCTCGACCTCCAGACCCTCGGCGTGCTGGAGGACTACCTCGACGAGTTCCAGGGCGCGGTGATCGTCGTCACCCACGACCGCTACTTCCTCGACCGGGTGGTGGCGCGCACCTTCGCCTTTGAGGGCGCAGGCAAGGTGACGGAGTACCCGGGCGGCTACAGCCTGTATATGCAGTACCGCCCCCAGCGCGCCGCCGAGGAGCGGGCGAAGCCGGCCGAGAAGCCCAAGGTCGCGGCGGCGCCCCAGCCCACCGGCCCGCGCCGGCTCAGCAACAAGGAGCGGAAGGAGCTGGAGGGGCTAGAGCGCAAGATCGCCGAGCTGGAGACGAAGCGCGACCAGATCGGGGCGGAGCTGAACAAGGCGGGCGCGGACTACGCCCGGTACAGCGCCCTGGCGGCGCAGCTGGCCGAGGCTGAAGCGGCGATCGAAGCCGCCTTCGCCCGCTGGGCGGAGCTGGCCGAGATGGCGTAGCCTACGTCTGTTGGTACACCGGTTGCTCCCTCAAACTGGCCGATTTTCCTAAAAACTCGTCGCCGGCCGGAATTGGCCGGCGACGAGTTTTTGCGCTTCAGGAAGCCGGAAAACCCCATTTTGACCGGGATTTGACAAGCGCAGATCACGGTGCTATACTACCGGCGTTGGAACGACAGCGGTCTCACTCGCCACGGCGAGGCAGACCAAACAAGTAGGAACACCAACGAGCGAAACGCGCTGATACAACATCAGAGACGTCGCCAGGAAGATCAGCCACACGGTGAAGCTTCCTGGTTTTGTTTTCCTCGCTTGGCTGGCCTCCAACTCGCACCTTCACAACTGAACTACGGTAAGACAGTTGGTCTACGTCAATTCGGGCTGGAGAACGCGCTTCGGCGCAGCTTCAGACCATCAACGCAGAGTTTGATCCTGGCTCAGGACGAACGCTGGCGGCGTGCCTAATGCATGCAAGTCGTACGCAGGGAGCTTGCTCCGCTGCGTGGCGCACGGCTGAGGACCACGTGGGTAAC
>Ga0164290_1000838_pt1 | contig 73943 bp, 73 predicted proteins | sample Micstemetagenome_FD_108782 | JGI IMG/M metagenome (GOLD analysis project Ga0164290, IMG submission 108782) | Contaminated culture microbial community from soil near Moab, Utah, USA - Microcoleus steenstrupii SON62 (Illumina Assembly) | ecosystem: Environmental > Terrestrial > Soil > Soil crust...
CGCTGCCAGGGCAACGAGAACAGCTCCAGCAGAACGACCGCCAGTTGCCTGGCGAGTTGGATCTGATCGAGCGACATGGCGACAGGCCTCTATGGGGTTGAGCAGAGCGGGCCGCAAGGACCGGCGTGAGCGAGCGCCCGTGCGGCGGGCCGGCTCAGGCGCCCCGCGAGCGCGCCGCAATCCGGTCCAGGATGTCGACAACGCGCGTGGAGTCGCCCGGCGCAAGGCTCAGGCCGTAATGCTGCCGGATGCGCTGCCGGATCTGGGCGAGCTCGGCGTCGTCGCCGAAGTCCTCCAGCGCGGACAGGTCCGAGATGAAGACCGGATCGGCCGGGTCGAAGCCCAGGGCATGGACGATGAAGCCGTCCAGCAGCGCGGCATCGCGCTCCACGCGCTCGGCCGATGCCAGCTCGATCGGCAGCCCGGTTCCCGGTCGGGGCATTGCCTGCCCCTGGCTCGCGCGGGCGACGGCAATCTGCCGGAGCTCGGCGAGCAGCGACGCGCGGGCCTGCGCCGCGCTGGCCCCCAGCCCGCAGGGCCCGGGCCAGTTCAGCACCTGGGCGACCCAGCTGGCGTCCGCCGGCGCGCCCTGTTGGCGGCGGACGGCGATCGGATAGTGCTCCGGCTGCGGCGCGCCGCGGACATGCGAGAGCAGCCAGCAAGTGGCGATCTGGAGGCGCTGCGCGAAGGTGGGCATGGGGTTAATCGTGGCGCTGAGGGCGAGCTCCCGGGCGCGTCCGGGCGGCGGCGCCGGGAGCGCTCACCGCGCCGGGCGCCGGCACCGGCGGATTGCATCACGGCCGGCGGCACGGCAAAGCCCGCATCAGTCGCTCAGGACCTGGCCCGACAGCACGCGTTGGATCAGCGCCGCCTTCTCGTCGGAGGCGGAGAAATGGCGATAGGCCTCGGCACCGAAGCGCATCGGATCGAAGCTGTACAGCACCGGGGTGAAGCGATCGAGCGTCGTGAAGCCCTCCGTCCTGACGCCGCGCAGCGCCTTGGCGCGGAGCTCGGCCGGCATGACCGAGAACATCGCCACGTAGGCGATGTACTCCTGCGCCTGGATGCTGGGCTGGGACACCCGGAAGTGGCAGCCGCTGACCGCATGCGCCGCCTCGTGGGCGGCCAGTTCGCGAAACAAGGCTCGGTCGATGCGCACGCCGAACCAGGTCTTGGCCTTGCGAAAAGTGCCGAAGGGTTGCAGGTAGACCCGACGCTTCGCCGCTAGGTAGCAGCCGGCCGCGGTGGGCCCCGCCTCGGGAGGCAGCCGATCGCTGACCTCGATCGAGACCGGCTCGGTGGCCTGCACCCCGTGGGCGGCGAGGAACGCCAAGGACGCGGCAACGCCCTTGCAGATGTCGGCGAAGTCGGCGGCGTTCGCGCCTTGGACGCGCGCGATGTCCTGGGGGCAAGGCGACGGACCATCCTGCGTGGCCGCCCGGCAGGCTGGCGCCGCCAGCAGCACGGCGAAGGCGACAGACACCAGCCTGGAAACGCCGCTCATGTCAGCGCCAGGCCGCGAAACCAGCTGGCGAACGCCAGCCAGGCGCTCGTGGACGGGACGACGAAGAAGCCCAGCAACAACAGCGCGGCGCCGGCGGCGAAGCCGGCGAACGCCGACCGACCGGGAGCCGGCGTCGGCAGCGAGCGCAGCATCGCCCACAGCGCGACCAGCGTCAGCCCGAAGGCGGGCAGCTGGTAGAGCGCCTCGGCGGGAAGCGGCGGCGCGTAGAAGAACAACAGCCGCGCCAACAACGGATCCAGCAACGCCAACGCCGTCGCCGCCATGAAGCGGCCATGGACCGGCGCCGCGTGCCGCCACCGCAGGGCCAACACCAGCGCGGTCCCGAAGATGGCCGCCATCGCCAGCGGCAGATAGACGAAGCCGCCCTCTCGGGCGAACTGCTCGCTGCTCATGCGGGCGACGCTGCGCTGCGCGATCAGCAGGCCCGAGACGAAGAACGCGGCGCCCAGCACCACGCCCACGCGACCCAGCAGGCGATGCGGTCGGCGAAGCGACGCCTGGATCAGCAGGGGTTGGGCGACCAGCAGCAGCAGCCAGCAGCTGCCCAGCAGCGCATGCGCGTGCGTGCTGGCGTCCGCCATGCCCAGCTTCGACAGATAGGCCGGCCAGAACGCCAGCGGCGCCAGCGCCAGCAGCACCAGGGCGAAGAGCGCGAGCTGCCGCGGCACGATGGGCTCCGCGCGGGGTCAGCGCCTGGGCGCGGCCGCGGGCTCGCTGATGGCGCCGCCGCATCGCGACGCCGCGATCGCGACGCACCGCAGCCGCTGCAACCGTGGGCTCATGACGCGCCCGTGCGGCTGAACAGGGCCTTGGTGTCGTCGAAGCCGATCGGCGTGGACGTGTGCTCCAGGATCACGCGCAGCACATGGCCGCGCGGCCTCAGCACCCAGGTGAAGCGGTTCTGCATGGCCCGCAGCTCCTCGCCCTGGGCCGACACGGCGGCGTACCGGGCGAACCCGCTCACGGCCGCGAAGTTCGGCTCCGCCACGATCTTCAGGTCCTCGAACGTGACGCGTACCGTCTCGCTGCCCAGCGACGAGAACCAGCCCTCGACGGCGACCCGCCAGGCATCGGCGCCTTCGTAGGACCAGACGCCCCAGGTGTCGAACACCCTGACGCCGGCGTCGTAGAGCTGCATGAACTTCTCGGCGTCCTTGGCCAGCACCGCCGACTTGTAGGTCTCCAGCGCACGCAGCACCTGCTTTTCGGGCTCACTCATGAAGGGTCTCCGTCTGAATCTACGAGGGGGCTGACATCGATCGCCGATCGTTCGGGCCCGGGCGCGCGCGGCGCGCTGGCCAGGCGGCCGAACGCTGACGCGCGCTGCCTAGGCGAACTCCTGGTGCTGGGGCAGGTCGTCGGTGATCGTGAACCACGGCGCCTTGGAGCCGACAAAGATATGCGCGCTGGGGCGAATGCTGGGTGCGTCGACGAGCGTTCCCAGCGTGACATGAACGAACTGGGAGTCCCGAACCACGGAGTACAGCAGCGAACCGCAGGCCTGGCAGTGCGCGTCATGCGCCGCGTCACTCCCGAAGCGCGACAGCTGCTCCGTGCCGCCGATCAGGCGGAGCTTGCTGCGCTCAATGCCGGCGAACGGCTTGAAGTCCGAGCCGGTGGCGCGGCGACAGTTGGAGCAGTGGCAGTTCTGCGCGTACACAAAGGCGTCGGCCACCTCGTACTGGACGGCACCACACAGGCACTTGCCGAGCAGGGTGCGAGGGCTGCTGTCTGCGTGGGTCTGGCTCACCGTGCTCTCCTGCTTCATGGGGGAACGTGACGCCGGCGGCTGGCAGTCGATGCAGCCGGCCCACAAAAGGGCGACGTTCCACGGCGGTCGGGTTGATGGAACGATGAGGCCTCAGTCTAGGTTCAGACGGGTGTACCCAGGCTGGACCGCGATGGCCGCCCCGTCGACGCCGCGCTGCGCGGGGACATCGGGTTCATCACGCCTAGCCTTCGCGTCGGCAGCGCGCCGCGCGTGCTCAGGCCGCCTGTCCCGTGACGCGCCGGGCGATGAGGATCAGGTCCTGCGTCGACTTCGATGCGTTGGCCGGACTTGCGATGAGTTCCATGAACTCCACCCGATACCCGGCTCGCTCCACCAGGGAGACCACGTCGCCAACGCGGCGGTAGGTCTGGTGAACCTGGTCTCCACTGCTCGCCGTCTCCATCCCGGAGCCACTGGGTTCACCCGTGATCGTGGAGAGGTACAGCGTCGCCGAATCGGTCAGCGTGGCGTTGAGCGAGCTGAAGAACCGATCCGCGTCGTCGTCGGTCAGGTAACTCAAGCCAAAGGCAAACGCGCAGGCGTCGAAGGCCTGGCCCAGGTCACCGAGGTCGCGGCAGTCCTTGACCAGGAAGCTGGCCGACGGCACCCGCTGCCTGGCCTGCTGGATCATGCCCTGCGCCAGGTCGATGCCGACCAGCTTCAGGTCCGGTCGGACCTTCGCCAGGTACGCGCAGACGTTGCCCGGACCGCAGGCCACGTCCAGCACGCTGGCGCCCGGCGCCTCGATGCGGCTGATGAATCGGTCCAGATACCGGTCATACAGGTCCAGGTGGAAGTACGTCTCGGTATAGCGATCTGCCCACCGGTCAAAGGTGGCAACCGACACCAGGCAAACATCATCCTTGGGCATGGAGCGTCCCGCGTTCGAGCCCCGCGCCCAGCCGCGCCGCCGTTCCGCGAGGTTCAGCCCGGGGCATACGTGACGGGGATCAGTTGGTACTTGGCCAAGCCCTCCGTGGTGGGACACGGCACTTCGTCCAGGTAGAAGTGGTAGCCGGTCGCGATCAAGGCCACGGGAACTGCCGCCTTGGCCAGCGTGCTGGGTGACGCACTGGTCCGCAGGCAGACGCGAGCGCCATGCTGCAGCTTCACTTGAAGCCTGGTGGGCTGCGCCGTTCTGGCCTGGACGAAGACCTCACGATCACCCGGTGGGAACGCTGCGATCACGTAGTCGCCGTTGGACAGCGAAGCAAACGCCGAAGCGCCCGTGCCAACGGCCAGCGACACGCCGCCCGCGATGAACGAAGCGTCCCGAAAAATGAGCAGCTCGGCGCGGGCCGACGGCGACGGCTTCGCAATCGGGACGACCGGCTGACTCGCACAGCCGGCCAACAGCGCGGCAGCGATGAACGGGCAAAGAACTGGTGCGAATCGCATGGATCAGGCGTCCCTGGTTGAACGGGCGTGATTGAAGCTTGGCGCCGTGTTGCGCAGGCGGATCATCGCGGGCGGCGACCCTGGCTCGACTGGCGCCAAGCAGGCAGACCGTGCCTGCCGTGGCGGCGCCGTGTGAGCGTGGGGCCAGGCGGCGCGTCAGCGGATCCGAGCAAAGTAGTTGCGTCTGAATGCCGGCTGACCTTCCGGGCTGAAAAAGGCCACGGTCTCGATCATGGTCATCCCGCCGCCGCCGACCGCATAGATCCGCGTCGACGCGGGCTTGCCGTTCTTGGCCAGTTGCATGATCAATACCTCGGGGCTTGGCATCGTCGTGGCTGATACGTCCGCCTCGAAGTTGGACCTCACCGGCGTCGGTGATCCATCAAGTGGCGTCACGCCCTCGGCCTCGAGCAGCGCGCCCGCCGGGTCGACGACCTCGACCTTGGTTCGCAGGCGATCGGCGCCTTCTTCGGCGAAGGTGATGGTGACGCGCTTGGGCCTGGCACCGGGCGGCATGGGCAAGCGCGACGTGTCCACCGCCCAGCTGCCGAGCAGTGCACTGCTGGCCTTGGGCTCAGCCGCCAGGGAGACCTGGGCCATGGCCGCAGCGCCCAGGAGAAAGACAGCGACGAACTTCGATCGAATCATGGCGTGACTCATGCAGGCGCTCCGGGTCGGACATGGATGGGGGGCGAGTGTCCAGCCGCTGGCGCGGCGGCGTGAAACACCCGATCAGCCGGATTCTGCGGAACGGACCTCAGTTGCACTCGCACTTCATGGGCGCCTGCTTGCCCTGAGCCACCATCGAAGCGGGAACCGTTGAGACCATTCGTCCCGAGCGAGGCGCACAGTGTGCCTCGCAGGCGGCCAGGACTGCGGCCGGGCGGGGAAGAAGAGCAAACACCGCCAGCTGGACGCCAACTGCCAAGGCGAGACCGGCAATCACGGCGATGCCGGGAGGAACACGCCCAAGCAGTCGCTGGCACAGCGACCTGAAGTGTTTGACTAAGGGCATGAAACGGTCAGTGTTCGCTCAGGGACCGCCCGCAACGAAGCCGCTTGGTCTGCCCGTGTCGCTGGTGGAGCGCCACTCGAGCGAGGGCTTGAGGGTCTCGTTAGTGGCCCCGCCGTAAGCGCAGTGAGATGCCCTGCTTCAGCAGCAGCAGGAACTCCTCAACGACGCCGCCGAGCGTCCCGCCGATGCTGCCAGCGATGCTTGCCGCGCACTCGAACAGGTCGACGGCGGCATGGGCGGCCTGGGCGCGCCTTTCATCCGACTGCGGAAACGAATTCGAATGAGAGAAGAACCTGTCCTTCAGTCGCAGCATCAGGGATCGCTTGGCGGTGCCGACAGGACCGATGAGCTGATGCTGATGCAGTCCTTCTGGGGTGAACGGTTCCGCCACCTTCGGGACCTTGACTGCAGCGTGCATGGTGGACGCCTGGACCAACTTCTTGACGAGGTCAAGAAAGGACTCGTTGGCTTCCGTCCAGGCGTTGGCGATCTCTTCAGATGCCTCGCCAGGGAGGAACTCCTGTCTGCGTTCGACGACGAGCGCCACGACAGCGTGCAAGTCGGCAAAGGCGGCGGCCAGCAAGCGGACTTCCTCGGCGTCCGACGGAGGTGGAAGCAGATTGGAGCGTGTTGACATCGTTTCCCTCCCATCGCGAAAGAACCCGGTGGCATGCCAGGCCGCCGGGCTGCCCAGGGCCGCGAGCGCCGAGATGGCGAAGGGCCCGCCGCGCCGATGATGGACCAGACCGGCGAGCGGGCCAAGTGCCCTGCCGCTGGCGGTCCGCTCGCAGCGCTACCGGGACGAGAACCGATACAGGCCGGCGCGAGCTCGCCAGCCCGATTGGAAGTGGGTGCCGAACACGGCGGCCTCGCCGTCGATGGAGAAGGCTTCACGGAAGACGCCCGTGCCGGCCGCCCGCCATGCCCCCTGCGCGGGCTGATGGTGGTGCCCGGAGTAGGTGAACACCGAAAAGAAGTCCGCCGCCCGACCGCTCATGGGGACGGACATGAAGCCCGGCTGATCGGCGCGCGAAGGAACGGGAACGCCCGAGGTGCTGACCTCCGCCGTGACCGTTTCGCCGGGCAGGGCCAGGTGCAGCCGCCAGCGGTCGGGCTGAACCCGCTCGACCTGGATGTCGACGAACTCCGCCATCGGATCCGTTCGCAGGACCGCGGCTCGGTTCGTGAGCGTCGACGCGTACCAGCTCCTCAGCTGGACCCACGAGGTCTTGCCGCGCATGGCCGCATGCCGAGGCCCCTCGGCGGCCGCCCACCAGAACGCCAGCGGCAGCGGAGCCGTGGTGTGCACCAACGCGCCGTCGACGTCGAAGCTGCCCGCCGACACGACGCAGAGGCTTCCCAACGCGTAGTGCCGGAGCTTCGGCAGCTTCTGCAGAAGCGACTCGAGCGCTGGATCCCGCTGGGCGGCGTCGGCCACCGTCGTGAGCCGGTAGCCAGTGGGCAGTTGGGTGTCCACGCTCGCGGGGTCGAAGAGATGGTCGCGGCAGATCTCAGCGCTGACCTCGTGAAGCTCGGAGGTGCTTATTGCACCCGCGGGAAGCTCGCCGAACCTCCGTTCTGCGGCGCCGGCAAGACCGGCAAAGACCAGAGCGGCCAAGGCGGTCGCGAGGCGACGGGTTTGCATATCGGTTCAGACCGATGGACCGTGTGCGAGGCCCGCCTCAGGCCCATGCCCGTCGATCGCAGCCGACCCGGAACGGGTACTTGAAGCAAGTTCAAGACACAGCGTCGTCATGGAGCCGCCCAACGCTTGAGCTGAGCCGCCAGCGCCGGTCTGGCGCTTGGCCCGCGAGACGGATGAGCAGAACGACTGGCTCGCGGGCCAGATGCCATGCCGGTGCGAGCTGATGCCAGCGAAGGGTTGGGGCGCATGGCGTGGAGCTACGGCGTGCTCAAAGGTGCGAGAAGTACTCGGGAGGCGCAAACCGATCGTGCAGACCATCAACGTACGTGATCGGGACGCGCGCGAGCTCTTCGTCCGACACGCCTTCGAGGCACCCGAGGTTGACCCCGTACATCATGCCTACGGGCGTCTCAGTGCCGACGCCGAACGCACGAACGCCGCAGTGCTTGCAGAAGTAGTGCTGGTTCTTCGTGGTGTGGAACAGGTACTGCGTCAGTTCTGCATCGCCTGACAGGAGGCGGAAGCCTTCGGGTTGGGCCACGGCGGGCCAGAAGCGAGTTCTGCGGCAGATCGAGCAGTTGCAGCGATAGGAACTCTGCGTGAGGTCGAGAACCGCCTCGAACCTCACGGCGCCACAGTGGCAACTGCCTTGGTAGGTCTTCAGCATCGGTCAGCTTTCGCGGCGAGCAGTGTTCACCAGCGCCCTAACGTTTGAATTCAGCCGACCGGCTGGTGCAGCCGGCCTGGGTCTGCTGCAATGAATGGTTAGATGTCTTTCGGCAAACGCACACGGTATATTTCATGGTCACGATGTTCAATTATCAGGCGGCGACCATCAGCCAGTTTCAGTTGAAAATTTGGCCTTTCGGCAAAGCCACATGAGCTCACCAAAGCCCTCTCAATAGTAAACCGCTTCTCGCCGAGCATAAACGAGTAAGAAAATGGAGCTGACCGCCCATGCCGTTCGAGCTTCGATACCACACCTTCTGTGACCTCGAAGTTGCCGGCGCGTGCGTTACCCAGACAGGCTTCACGACGAGAAAAGCCAACAACAAGCACGTAGACGGTAACGGCCATAAACAGCACAGATACGGCGAGCAGGAATGGAGCACGCCCGGGAAACACCCTCCGCTTTACCCAATTCACCGAGAAAGCACACATCGCTGCGGCAAAGAGAGCCCACAAGGCAAATAGCCACAAACCGTTGGTGACGCCGTCCCGAGTTATGTCGTAAGCGACCATTACGCGCCCAGACCTCTAGCGTTTTAATTCAGTCGACCGGACGTCGCAGCCGGCTTGAGTCAGCCGCAATGAAAGGTTAGGACTTTGCATTGAGTCTTGGCATTGCATGGGAGAGAATAGATACGCAATCTCGGTAGCCCGCAACAAGAAACTCGAATGGCCGCTTAGGTTCGTGTTGGGTGTAGAAATCCAGTCGAGTTGATTCAAGATCAAACCAGCCGCCCTGGTCTACCTGGAACAGCCAACTTGAACTCAGGTCAGTTCTCTCAGCTTCGATCCACATCGATGCGAGGTCAAGTTCATCAAGGGTCCGAAAGCCCACCACTTGCTCGAAAACCACGGTGCATGTTTGCCCCGTTTTGCGCGACAACACGTCAATTGATACGCCACCGACATCAGTCCACCTTATCGCGACCACCTTAATAGTGTCATCGTGGAAGGGCGTCGGTATGGGCCGCATCTGTGCTGTGTGCATCAGAGTCCTAACGTTTGAGATAACCGGCGTGGGCCGGCCTGCCGGACCACGTCCGGCTGATTGAAAGGTTGGGCAGCACTTGCGCCCACGCGGCGCGATGCTCGTACCTCATCGCTTTGTGTGACTGTCCTCAGGCCTAAAACCCAGCAGGGTTGCAATAAACATAATCAAGACAAAAGTCGCCGCGCATAGGAGCGGCGCCAACAGTAGCTTCATCGGCGTGACCCAGGTGGGCAAAGCCAGGTACCCAAATCTTGCTAGTGAAATCAGCGGCGCAACAACCAGGGTGAAAAGCCAGATCAACGCGGCGAAGTACGCGGTGAAGTAGGCTGTGGCAGTTGCCAACGTGGTCAAGGTGGTGAGCCAGTTCTCTGACTCACTCTGTGGAGAGTGCCAAGCATGTGGCTTGCGACGAAGCATCGTTTACTCTTTCAAGGCCGGTGATGCTGTGGTCACGTCTTCTGTGCTGCCCAACGTGATGTAGTGAGACAGCCGCTGCTGCCTAATGCAGCGCGCTGCTGCATAAAAACGCCGGCCCTGGCCTGCGCAAGCGCTTGTTGCATCTCGCCTCCCTCCCCTGTTGACTGTGTTTTTATCCAGTTCGACACTGCCACCTAACGCGGCGCCCGGTTACCCATGGGGCGTTAGCCCCGCCAGCGCTGCCGGATGGAGGTCATCATGCCCGCTGTCGACCGTGTTTCGCTCTCCCTGAACACCCCAAGGTCGGTGGTCCGGCCCGCCGCACCGGTGCTGGAACTGCCGGCGCTGCGATCGGTCCGGCTGCTCGATCAGCTTCGCGAGCGACTGCGCGGCATGCACTACAGCCTGCGCACCGAGGAGGCCTACCTGCACTGGTGCAAGGCCTTCATCCGCTTCCACGACCGCCGCCACCCGGCCGAGATGGGCGCCCCTGAGGTCGAGGCGTTCCTGCAGCACCTGGCCTGCACGCGCGGCGTCGCGCCGTCCACGCACAACCAGGCGCTGTCGGCGCTGCTGTTCCTTTACACCAAGGTGCTGCAGGTGCAGCTGCCCTGGTTGAACGAGATCGGGCGCCCTGCGGTCAGGCGCCGCTTGCCCGTGGTGCTCACGCGCGACGAGGTACAGGCCTTGTTCGAGCACATGCAGGGCGAGCACCGGCTGCTGGCCCGGCTCCTGTATGGCACCGGCCTGCGCCTGAGCGAGGCGCTGCAGCTGCGCGTCAAGGACCTCGACTTCGGCATGCGCGCCGTCATCGTGCGCGAGGGCAAGGGCGGCAACGACAGGGTGGTGATGCTGCCGCAATGCCTGATGCAGCCGCTGCGCGAGCAGCTCGTGCAGTCGCGCCGCCTCTGGCAGCAGGACGCCGCCGAGCAGCGCGGCGGCGTGGCCCTGCCGCACGCGCTGGAGCGCAAGTACCCGCGCGCCGCGCTGAGCTGGGCCTGGTTCTGGGTGTTCCCGCAGGACCACCATGCCACCGACCCGCGCAGCGGCGTGGTGCGCCGCCATCATCTCTATGACCAGACCTTCCAGCGCGCGTTCAAGCGCGCGGTGGCGGCCGCCGGCATCCACAAGCCGGCCACCCCGCATGTGCTGCGGCATTGCTTTGCCACGCACCTGCTGCAGAGCGGCTCAGACATTCGCATCGTGCAGGCGCTGCTCGGCCATGCCGACGTGGCCACGACGATGATCTATACGCATGTGCTCAAGCTCGGCGGCGGCGCGGTGCGCTCGCCGCTGGATGCGCTGGACGGGGGCTGAGCGCTCCCCCTCAGCCCTGGCCGCTGCTGCCGCGCACCACGCCCACCGGCCGCGCCGGCGCCGTGTCCCAGTCGCCGCCGGCGGCGAACCAGGGGTCGCCGTCGACCGCGGCGGCGAGCATCGGCAACGCCTCCTGCCCCCAGAACAACCGGCCCTCAAACTCGAAGCTGGGCACGCCGAACACGCCGGCGGCCAGCGCCGCGTCGGTGGCGTCGCGCAGCCGCGCCTTGGCCTCGTCGTCGCTGGCCTGGCGCTGCGGCGCCAGGCGCGCCGCCAGCTCGGCCAGGCGCGCCGGGTCGGCGGCGTCGGCACCGGCCGACTGCCACACATGCGCGAACAGCTGCTCCACCACCCAGCGCGACGGCGTGCTGCCCGGCCGCGCGCAGGCCCAGGCCAGGCGCAGCAGCGGCAGGGGGTTGAACGGGTGGCTGGCCGGCAGCTCCAGGCGCTGGCCCTGGTTGTGCGCCAGCCAGCGCACCTGGCGGTAGGTCCAGGCGCGCTTGGCGTCGATCTCCGCCGGCCCTTTGCTGCCATGCGCCTTCAGCAGCGCGGCGAACAGGATGGGCACGTAGTCGATCACGACATGGCGACCGGCCAGCTGCTCGGGCAGGCGCCAGAAGGCCAGCGCCGCGTACGGCGAGATCGGGTCGAAGTAGCAGCGGATCGTCTTCATCGCGCGCCGCCCTCGCCGGCGGCGCCGCTGGCCGGCCAGCCCAAGGCGGCGCGGCGCTGCGGCAGCAAGGCCAGCACGCGCAGCCGGTCGGCGTTCGTGGCCTGGCTCCAGCGCGCGATCTCGTCGAGCGTGCGCGCGCAGCCGCGGCACAGGCCGCTGGCGGCGTCCATCCGGCAGACGTTGATGCAGAGCGACGCGGCCGGCGTCTCAGGCGTCATCGCGGGGCTCATCGGTGAAGGCGCAGCGCTGCGCGCCGCTGAGTCGTTCGAGCTCGTCGGGCCGCGCCGCGAACACGGTGCGCGGGTGACCGGCCGCCGCCCACACCTGCTCGAAGCGCCACAGGCTGGGGTCGATCAGCACCGTCGGCGCCGCCGCATCGGGCTCGGGCGCGAAGCCCAGCGGCGACACGCCGCCGATCGCGAAGCCGGTGTGGCGGCGCACCAGCGCCGCGTCGGCGCGGCCGGCCAGGCCCAGCTCGACGGGCAGGCGCGCGGCGTCGACGCGGCGGTCGCCGGCGGTGATGCACAGCACCACGCCGCCGGGGGTCGCCAGCACCACGCTCTTGGCGATCGCGCCGAGCGGCACGCCGAGCGAGTCGGCGGCCTGCTGCGCGGTGTGTGCGCCGTCGCTGAGCCATTGCGGCACCTGCGCGTGGCCGGCGGCGGCCAATGCCGCCTGCACGCGGGCCACGGCGGGGTGGGTGGGCGCGGGGTGGGATTGCGTCATGGGCCGCATTGGAGCATCGCGCGGCAACGCGCAAGAATCCGCCCCCGATGTCCCTGCGATCGCTGCCCCTGCCCGCCGAGGTGCCCGGCCGCCTCTGGCTGCACGCCATGCCCGGTCGCGACGAGGCCTGGGACGAGTTCCTGCGCCTGGCCGACGCCGCCGGCCTGACGCGCATCGTCTGCCTGACGCCGCTGGCCGAGATCGCGGCGCGCAGCCCGAGCTACCTGGCGGCGATCGAGCAGCACCGCCTGCCCTGCCCGATCGAGATGCTGGCGATGGCCGACTTCGGCGTCAGCGACGACGCGCTGGCGTTCCAGCGCCAGGTGTGCGGCCTGGCGCAGCGCCTGCGCGACGGCGAGTCGCTGCTGCTGCACTGCGCCTGGGGCATCGGCCGCACCGGCACCGTCGCCGCCTGCCTGCTGAAGGCGCTGGGACTGGACAGCGCCGCCGCGCTGGCGCGCGTGCAGGCGGCCGGCTCGAACCCGCAGTCGGCGCTGCAGTCGGGCTGGGTGGACCAGTTCTGATGCTGCTGCATGTCGACGAGCACTTGATCGCGATCGACAAGCCGGCCGGCCTGCTGTCGGTCCCCGGGCGTGGCGACGACAAGCAGGACTGCGCCTGGTCGCGGCTGCGCGAGCGCCACCCCGAGGCGCTGGTGGTGCACCGGCTCGACCAGGCGACCTCGGGCCTGCTGCTGTTCGCCCGCAGCCCGGACGCGCAGCGGCAGCTGAGCCGGCTGTTCGAGCAGCGCCAGGTCGGCAAGCGCTATGTCGCCGAGGTCTGGGGCGAGCCGGCGGCCAGTGCCGGCGAGATCGACCTGCCGCTGGCCGCCGACTGGCCGAACCGACCGCGGCAGCGGGTCGACCGCGCCGCCGGCAAGCCCAGCCTGACCCGCTGGTGGCGCCTGGCCCACGGCGGCGGCCGCAGCCGCCTGCTGCTCGAGCCGCTGACCGGGCGCTCGCACCAGCTGCGCGTGCACTGCCTGGCGCTCGGTCACCCGATCGTCGGCGACGCGCTCTACGACCCCGACCGCCCGGCGCCGCGCCTGCTACTGCACGCGGCCCGCCTGGAACTCCCGGGACTAACCCTCGAATCGCCCTGCCCTTTCTAGGCAACTTTCGACAGGGTGGGCCGGGCTGACCAGAATCGCCGCTTTCGTCTTTTTGCGACCCAAGCCATGACGCAACGAAGCTCCCGCCGCCAGTTCGCCCAGCAGGCGCTGGCCCTCTCGCTGTTCGCCGCGCTGCCCTCGCTGCAGGCGCAGCCCGCCGCCGAGACGATGACGCCGCCGCCGGCGCTGTTCATCCAGAACATCCCGCCGATCCCGAAGAGCGTGGCCGACCGCATGGCGGCCTACACCGAGTTCCGCGGCCATGGCTTCTCCGACTGGCACCCGACCAAGGCGGAGATGCTGGTCGGCCACCGCGAGGCCGGCGCCAGCACGGCGCAGCTGTTCCGCCTCGACGCGGCGATGGGCACGCTCAAGCCGGTCACCGTCGGCCCCGAGCCGGCCGGCGGCGGCAGCTACGAGCCCAAGGAAGGCCGCTACATCGTGTTCAGCCGCGCCAGCGGCGGCAACGAGGTGACGCAGATCTTCCGCGTCGGCCTGGACGGCGGCACGCCGGTGCAGATCACGCACAGCGACGAACGCAACGGCTTCAGCGACTGGCGCAAGCCGCAGGGCGAGATCGTCTACACCTCGGTGCCGATCGACCGCACCGCGCAGGGCGGCACGCGCGCCAAGATCCTGACCAGCTTCTGGGCCGTGAACCCCGAGGCCAAGGACCCGATCGCCGAGCGCCGCAAGCTCGTCGAGCTCGAGGGCGGCGGCTGGGGCGGCTCGGTCAGCGAGGACGGCAAGCGCATGGCGCTGACCCGCTACCTGAGCGCGAACGAGTCGCAGCTGTGGGTGATGGACCTGGAAGGCGCGAACGCCGGCAAGCCGGTGCAGCTGCTGCCCAAGCCGGGCAGCAACGAGCCCAAGGCGGTCTACTTCGGCAGCTTCACGCGCGACGGCCAGTCCATGCTGGTGGCCACCGACCGCTTCGGCGAGTTCCGCGAGCTGGCGGTGATGGACCTGAAGTCGCAGGAGCTCAAGCGCATCACCTCGCACATCCCCTGGGACATCAGCGGCGGCACCATGAGCGCCGACGACAGGACCCTGGTGCTGCAGGCGAATGCCGACGGCCGCGACGAGATCCGTTTCGTCGACACCAAGACCTGGAAGGAGATCCCGGCGCCCAAGGGCCTCGCCGCCGGGTCCGCCGGCAGCACCGCGTTCCATCCCAAGCTGCCGCTGCTGGCCTACTCGGTCAGCAGCCCCAAGGGACCGAGCCAGATCCATGTGCTCGACGCCAAGGGCGCCAGCACGCAGTGGACGCAGGCCGCCGTGCCGGCCGGCATCGACACCAAGGCCTTCGCCGACACCGAGATCATTCGCTGGAAGAGCTTTGACGGCGTGCAGATCTCCGGCCTGATGAACCGCCCGCCGGCCAGCTTCAAGGGCAAGCGCCCGGTGCTGATCAGCATCCACGGCGGTCCCGAGGCCCAGGCCACGGTCGGCTTCCTGAGCCGCTGGCAGTACTACATCCAGGAACTCGGCATCGTGCTGATCCAGCCGAACGTGCGCGGCTCGAGCGGCTTCGGCAAGACCTTCCTGGCGATGGACAACGGCTTCAAGCGCGAGGACTCGGTGAAGGACATCGGCGCGCTGCTGGACTGGATCAAGACCCAGCCCGACCTCGATGCCGACCGCGTGATGGTGGCCGGCGGCAGCTACGGCGGCTACATGAGCCTGGCGGTGGCCACGCATTACAGCGACCGCATCGCCGGCGCGATCGACATCGTCGGCATCTCGCACTTCGTCACCTTCCTGAACAACACCGAGAGCTACCGCCGCGACCTGCGTCGCGTCGAGTACGGCGACGAGCGCGACCCGGCGATGAAGGAGTTCCTCGACAAGATCTCGCCGCTGACGAACGCCAGCAAGATCAAGAAGCCGCTGTTCGTGATCCAGGGCAAGAACGACCCGCGCGTGCCTTACACCGAGGCCGAGCAGATCGTCGCCAAGGTGCGCGAGATCGGCACCCCGGTCTGGTACCTGCGCGCCGAGAACGAGGGCCACGGCTTCGCGCGCAAGGAGAACAGCGACTACATGAACTGGGCGCTGGTGAAGTTCATGGAGCAGACGATCCTGAAGTAAGGGCCAGGCCCTTCAGGCAGCAGCCCCGCTTCGGCGGGGCTGTTTTTTTTGGGGGGTCGCGGTGAGGGGAATGGTTGTCGGGGATTGCTGCTGTGTTGGGACAGCCGCTGTCCTTGGACTGCCGTCGCCTCCCAGCCAGCGGCCGCGAGACGGCCGCTGTCCTGCGGCAGGCGTCGCAGGGTCCTCAGGACCCTGCTCGGTCCTGCCTTAGCCAATCAGATTCGCGAGCTTGAGGAGGGCGAGGAGCAGCATCCACAGCACCACCGAGCGCCAGACCAGGCGCACGATGGACTGCAGGTGCGCGAGCACCGGCGCATCGCCGGGCGTGGAGCCGGCGGCGGCGGTGGCGTCCGGCGCGCTGCCGGCGGTGAAGCTCTTGCTGCGGTCCGGCGTCACGCCCGGCGCGGCCGCGCCGCCGAGCTGCACGCCGACGGCACCGGCGGCCGCCGCCAGGATCACGCCCTCGTTGTCGTGCTTCCACAGCGAGGCGTCGCGGCGCCAGCCGTTCACCGCCTCCTCGAAGTTGCCGACGATGGCGAACCCGGTCGCCGTCAGCCGGCTCGGCACATGGTCCATCAGCGAGAACGCGCGCTGCGCCAGCTCGCGCAGCCGGTCGTGGGTCGGTGCATCGAGCGCGCGGTTGCGGAACGCCCAGTAGCGGCTGGCGAACTCGGCCAGCCGGAACAGCACCGCGCCGGCCGGTCCGCCGCCGAGGCTGGCGACCAGCACGAACCAGAAGAACACGCCGAACACATGGCGGTGCGCGGCGAGCAGCGAGTGCTCGATGACATGGCGCAGCAGCTCGGTGCGCGGCAGCTCCGACGCATCGAGATGCTGCCAGGCGGCAAGCAGGCGCCGCGCCTCGTCCTCGTCGCCGCGCTCGAGCGCGGTGCGGATGTCGGTGAAGTAATGACTGAACTGGCGGAAGCCGAGCGTCAGGTAGAGCACCAGCACGTCGAAGCCGAGCGCCAGCAGCAGCGACTGCTGGCGCAGCAGGACGTCGATGAGCACCACCGCCAGGCTCGGCAGCAGCACGCTGACGCCCCAGACCACGCGCGCATGGCTCTGGCCACCGGCGTCGAAATTGCGCCCGCACCAGCGCGACCAGGCGGCGACTGCCGCGTGCACCGCATTGCCATGCGGCAGGGGCTTGAGCTGCTCGCAAATCAGCGCGAGCAGGACCGCGAAGAAACTCATGTCGCCATCATAGGGAACGGCCCTGAGCCAGCTGGTGGTAGAGGTTGCGCAACATCGCCGCCGTGGCACCCCAGATGAAGTAATCGCCCCAGGGCATCGACAGGAACTCACGCTCGACGCCGAGCAGGCTCATGCGGTGGCGGCGGTGGTTGGCCGGGTCCATCAGGAAGGCCAGCGGCACCTCGAACGCCTCGGCGACTTCGTTGTGCTGCAGCCGCAGCACGAAGCCGGGCCGCACCAGCGCGACGCAGGGATGGACCTCGAAGGCGGTGACGGTGCTGTAGCGCGGCAACTCGCCCAGGCGTTCGAGGTGCTCAGGCTCGAGGCCGATCTCCTCCCAGGCCTCGCGGCAGGCGGCGGCCCAGGGGTCGGCATCGCCGGCATCGATCGCACCGCCCGGGAAGCTGATCTGGCCGGCGTGGTCGCGCAGCGCGTCGGTGCGTCGCGTCAGCAGCACCTGCAGCCCGGCGTCGCGCATCACCAGCGGCACCAGCACGGCGGCGGCACGCGGCGCACGACCGGGAAAGCGGCTGCCATCGCCGGGCCGCTCCGGCGGCGCCAGCGGCACCTCGGCCCAGTGCCGGCGCAGCGCCTCGGCGCTGAGCCACGCTGGCGGGTGCGCGGGCAGGTGGGTGTCGACACCCGTGACCGGCACCGCCTGGGGGTCGAGGATCGGTCGTTGGCCGCTCATGGCGCGCAGTATCAGACGCCCAAAAGCAAAGACCGCCCGAGGGCGGTCTTTGCGCTGGGTCGGCATCCCGGAAACGGGAGGCTGTCGCCGATGGTGCTGGCTCAGGCCAGCTTTTCCTTGATGCGCGCGCTCTTGCCCGAACGCTGGCGCAGGTAGTACAGCTTGGCGCGGCGGACATCACCGCGGCGCTTGACTTCGATCGACGCGATCAGCGGGCTGTACAGCTGGAAGCTGCGCTCCACGCCTTCGCCGCTCGAGATCTTGCGCACGATGAAGCTGCTGTTCAGGCCGCGGTTGCGCTTGGCAATGACGACGCCTTCGAAAGCCTGCACGCGCTTGCGGGTGCCTTCGACGACGTTCACGCTGACGATCACGGTGTCGCCAGGGGCGAAGGCCGGGATGGTCTTGTTCAGGCGGGTGATTTCCTCTTGCTCGAGGGTCTGGATCAGGTCCATGCAGTTCTCCAATGATCGTGCCAGCGCGGTGGTTTGAAGCGGTTTGAGTTCCGCCCGGCAGAGGATCGAAAAGCCCGCGAGTATAGGTCAAACCCGAGGGCGGCTCAAAGCGAGGCGAGGAATGCTTCGTCGGCGGCGCTGAGACGTCCGTCACGCCGGGCCGCCTCGATGAGCTCGGGACGGCGCTGCTGGGTGAGGCGCAGCGACGCCTCGCGCCGCCAGCGCTCGATGTTCTTGTGGTGGCCGCTGAGCAGCACGGCGGGCACTTCGTCGTCGCCGCGGCCGTTGGCGAGGCGCTCGGGCCGGCTGAAGTGCGGGCAGTCGAGCAGGCCGTCGGAGAAGCTGTCCTGCTGGTGCGACGCGGCGTCGCCGAGCACGCCCGGCTGCAGGCGCGTCACCGCATCGATCAGCGCCAGTGCCGGCAGCTCACCGCCGGACAGCACGAAATCGCCGAGGCTGATCTCGCGGTCGACGTGGCGGGCGATGAAGCGCTGGTCGATGCCTTCGTAGCGGCCGCAGACCAGCACCGCGCCGGGACCGGCGGCGAGTTCCTGCACCAGGGCCTGGGTCAGGGGTTCGCCGGCGGGGCTGAAGTGGATCACCGGCGCCGGCTGCTCGCGGGCCGCCTGCGCCGCCGCCAGCGCGCGCTCCAGCGGCTCGACCAGCATCACCATGCCGGGACCGCCACCGAAGGGGCGATCGTCAACACGGCGGTAGTTGTCGTCGGTGAAATCGCGCGGATTCCAGCAGTGCACCGCGACCTGGCCGGAGGCGTAGGCACGGCGGTTGATGCCATGCTGCAGATGCGGCTCGATGAGCTCGGGGAAGATCGTGAGGAGGTCGAACCTCACTCGCCTTCCTTCCACTCCGGCTGCCAGTCGACCAGGATCTGCCTGGCGGCCAGGTCCACCTCGCAGCCGTAGCGGCTGACGAAGGGGATCAGCACCTCTTGCGCCAGGCTCGGCTTGGCGATGCCCGGCGGCGCGATGCGCAGCACGCAATGCGGCCCGGTGTCGATCAGGCCGATGACCTCGCCGATCGGCTGTCCTTCGCGATTGCGCACGCTCAGGCCGATCAGGTCGATCCAGTAGAACTCGCCATCGGGTGTCTTCGGGAACGCCGAGCGCGGCACATGCAGGGTGACGCCGCGCAGCGTCTCGGCCATGTTGCGGTCGGCCACACCGTCGATCTGCGCAACCAGGAAGTCGCCCTGCTCGCGCAGGTCCAGCACCGTGAACGCGGCCGGCAGGGGCTGCGGGCGCGGCGTCTCGCTGCTGGTCCACCAGGTCGGGCTGGCAATCAGCGCGGAAGCGTCCAAAGAAAAAGGCTGGACCTTGATCCAGCCTTTGATGCCGAACGCTCCCGCGACACGACCGACGGCAACCGCGTCGGCCGGCATCGCGGTGGCTTTCATTTACGCGGCCGGGGTGGCCTTCTTGGCCTGGCCGACCAGACGGTCGACCACCGGGCTCAGCTGAGCACCGACACCGGTCCAGTAGGCGACGCGGTCCAGCGCGATGCGCAGCGACTCGGCATTGCCCGATGCAACCGGGTTGTAGAAACCGACGCGCTCGATGAAGCGGCCGTCACGGCGCTCCTGCTTCGGGGCAACGACGATGTTGTAGAACGGGCGCTTCTTGGAGCCACCGCGGGCGAGTCGGATCACGACCATCTTGATTCCTTCAACGACAAAAATGGAGGCGTTCGCAGCGTCCCAGGGACACGTCAGGGGCTCAGTACGTGGATGCCAGCCGGATATGCTGGCCGACCTTTCGGTCAACTTCCGCCCCGTAGATACGCCTGCATCCCTGCCGGCCGGTGCGAAAAGCCCGCGATTATAGACAGAGCGGCCCAACACGCCAGTGTGACGGCCTGCACGACACCATGAAGCCATTGATCCTGCGCAACAGCACGGACGCCGACCTGCCGGCGATCACTGCGATCTACGCCCACGCCGTGCAGCACGGCACCGGCACCTTCGAGCTCGATGCGCCCGACCGCGCCGAGATGGCGCGGCGGCGCGCCGAAGTCCTCGATCGCGGCCTGCCCTGGCTGGTCGCCGAGCGCGACGGCCAGCTGCTGGGCTACGCCTACGCGAACTACTTCCTCCCGCGCATGGCCTACCGCTTCTGCCTGGAGGACTCGATCTACCTGGCACCCGAGGCGCAGGGCGCCGGCGTCGGCAGCCTGCTGCTGGCCGAGCTGATCGCCCGCTGCGAGGCGGTCGGTGCGCGGCAGATGGTGGCGGTGATCGGCGACAGCGCCAACGCCGGTTCGATCGGCCTGCACCGCCGGATGGGATTTCGCGACATGGGCGTGATGCAGGCGGCCGGCTGGAAGTTCGATCGCTGGCTGGACGTGGTGTTCATGCAGCGCGAGCTGGGACTGGGCGCCGGAGCGCCGGCAGCATGAGCACGCCGCCGAAGATCAAGGGCATCGCCGCCTGGTTGGCGCTGCTGCTGGGCAGCCTCGGGGCCCATCGCTTCTACCTCCACGGCTTCGCCGACCGCTGGGGCTGGGCCCACCCGTTGCCGACCCTGGCGGCGCTGGCCGGCCTGCGCAGCATCGAGAACATCGACTCACCGCAACTGACCTGGGCACTGCCGCTGTTCGGCGTGATGGTGGCCATCGGCTGCCTCAACGCAATCCTGATCGGCCTCACGCCCGACGAGCGCTGGAACGCCAGCCACAACCCGGACGGCGCCGCACCGGCGTCGCGCTGGGCCCCGGTGCTGGCGACGGTGGCCGGACTGCTGATCGGCGGCACCGCGCTGATGGCGTCGATCGCCTACAGCGCGCAGCGCTACTTCGAGATCTCGCTGGGGCAGTGAAGCAGCAGCGGGCTGCGCTCGCAGCGCTGGTCGGCGACGCCGGCCAGGTGGTCCTGCAGCGGCCCCAGTCCCGGCAGGGTGTCGACCAGCTCCAGCAGCGGCAGCAGCACGAAGGCACGCAGATGCAGGCGCGGATGGGGCAGTTGCAGCTCGGCCGTCTGCGAGCGCCGATCGCCCAGCGCCAGCAGGTCCAGGTCCAGCGTGCGCGGCGCGTTGCGATACGGCCGCTCGCGACCATGGGCCTGCTCGATCGCCTGCAGCGCGGCGAGCATGGACTCGGGCTCCAGCTCGGTGTCGAGCGCCAGCACGGCGTTCCAGTAGTCGGGGCCGTCGCTGTCCACCGGCGCGCTGCGATACAGCGCTGACGCGGCCACGAACCGGCAGCCGGGCCAGCGCGCCAGGCGCTGCGCCGCATCGCGCAGCGCGAGCACCGGCTCGCCCAGGTTGGCGCCCAGGCCGATGTAGGCGCGGCGCAATGGGCTTACTCGCCGGCTGGCGGCGCGGCCTCGCCGGCGCCGCCCTTCTTGGCCGGCCGGCGGCGGCGGCGGCGCTTCTTCGCCGGATCGGCGGCCGGCGCTTCGCCGCCCTCCGTCTCGACGCGCGGCTGCCGGCGCTCATGCTGCTTGGCCTCGTCGATCAGCGCGCGGCGGTCGTCTTCGCTGCCCAGCGCGAAGTCCTCCCACCAGTCGGCCAACGCCGGGTCGGCGTCGCCGATGTCGGCGCGCAGACGCAGGAAGTCGAAGCCGGCGCGGTAGCGCGGCTGCTCGACCAGGCTGAACGGCCCCGAACCGCCGCGGCGGTCGAAGCGCGGCTGCATCAGCCAGATCTCGCGCATGTCGGCGGCCAGCTTGCCGCGGCCGGAGATGTCGCCGATGCGGGCGTCGAACACCTGGTCGATCGCCTGCTGCAGTGCCGGCACCGGCGGCTCGCCGCCGGCCCGCAGCGCCGCCCAGCGCGACTTGACTTCCCACCACAGCAGACAGGCCAGCAGGAAGCTGGGACTGACGCTGCGGCCGTCGGCGACGCGCGCGTCGGTGTCCTTCAGCGCCTGGCGGATGAAGTCGCCCTGCTGGCCTTCGGGCAGGCTGCCGTCGGCCTGCAGCACCGCATCGAGCACGGCGAACAGTCCGCGCCCCAGGCCCTGGGCCTTGAGCTGCTCGAGGCTGGCCAGGCCATGGCCGGTCTGCAACAGCTTGACCATCTCGTCGAAGGTGCGGCTGATCGGCACTTCGCCGAGCTGCTTGGCGCAAACCTGCAGCGGCGCCCTGCTGGCCGGCTCGATCGTGAAGCCCAGCTTGGCGGCGAAGCGCACCGCACGCAGGATGCGCACCGGGTCCTCGCGGTAGCGCGTCTCGGGGTCGCCGATCATGCGCAGCAGCTTGGCGCGCAGATCGGCCAGGCCGCCGTGGTAATCGACCAGCAGCTGTCGCGCCGGGTCGTAGTACATCGCGTTGATCGTGAAGTCGCGGCGCGCCGCATCCTCGACCTGCGGTCCCCAGACGTTGTCGCGCAGCACGCGTCCGCTGGCATCGACGACATGGCTCTTGCCGGCCAGCTCGGCCTTGCTGCTCTTCTCGTTGCCCGAGACGCGATCGGCGTCGCCCTCGACGAGCAGGGCACGGAAGGTCGATACCTCGACCACCTCGTGGTCACGGCCCCGGCCGAACACCACGTGGACGATGCGAAAACGCCGCCCGATGATGAAGGCGCGGCGGAACAGCGACTTGACCTGCTCCGGCGTGGCGTTCGTCGCGACGTCGAAGTCCTTCGGGCGACGGCCGAGCAGCAGGTCGCGCACCGCGCCGCCGACCACATAGGCTTCGTAGCCTCCTTGCTGCAGGGTTTCGACGACACGCACCGCGCGCTCGTCGAGCAGCTTGGGGTCGATGCCGTGCTCGCTGGCCTGGACCTCGACACGAGTGCCCAGCACCGACCTGGCGCCGGCCGCGGCCTTGGGCTTGAACAGCTTGTTGATGAGTTTCTTGATCATTCGGTAAACAGCCTCAGGACCGGCCAGCCACGCTGCTCGGCAATCGTTGCAAGCTGCGCGCTCGGATTGGTCGCCACCGGGTGGCTGACCCATTCGAGCAAGGGCAGGTCATTGGGGGAATCGGAATAGCAGAAGCTCTGCGCGAAATCGGCCTTCGACAGCCCGAGCCCGGCCAGCCACTGCTGGACCCGGGTGATCTTGCCCTCGCGGAACGAGGGCGTGCCGGCGATCGCGCCGGTATACCAGCCATCGTCGTCTCGATGCAGCTCGACGGCGATCAGGGTCTCGATGCCGAACGCCTCGGCGATCGGCTCGGTGACGAAGCGGTTGGTGGCCGTCACCAGGGCGACGAGATCGCCCGCCTGCTGGTGGCGACGGACCAGTTCCAGGGCCGGCGGCAGCAGGGTCGGCAACAGGCGCTCCTGCATGAAGCGCTCGCGCATCGCCTCGGCGGCGGCGCGACCCCGGTGCCGCCAGCCCGAGGTGGCGAACTCGACGTAGGCGTCCTGGTCGAGGCGACCGGCCAGGTAGTCGGCGTAGAACTCGTCGTTGCGCCGCCCCCAGCTCGTCGCGTCGACCCAGCCCTGATCGACCAGGAACTGGCCAAAGCTATGGTCGGAGTCGATCGGCAGCAGCGTGCCGTCGAGATCAAACAGCGTGAGATTCCGAGTCTTCATGAAGCATCTGGCGCAGCAAGGGCACCGTGGGCGCACGCTTGGTGCGCATGGCGTAGTCGTCGAGCCGGGCCAGCAAGGGCACCAGGAAGGCAGAGTCGCGCGCGAAGCGCAGCAACAGGTAGTCGAGCAGTTCCGGCGGCAGCTGCAGACCGCGGCGCAGGCCCTCCTGCAGCAGCAGCTGGCGCAGCTCGGCCTCACCCAGCGGCACCAGCGTGAAGCTCGGCCCCCAGGCCAGGCGCGTGCGCAGATCGTCGCGCAACGGCAGGTCGACCGCCGGCAGGCGGCCCGCCGCCACCACCGCAGCCCCCTGCCCGACCGCCTCGATGAAGGCGGTGAACGCGGCCTGCTGCTGGTCGGCATCGAGCGCGTGCACGTCGTCGATCAGCATCAGCCTGGCCGCCGGCGGCATGGTCCAGGGAGGTCGCGTGGCCGCATCGAAGGCCACCACGACCGCGCCGTCGGCACGCCAGGCGGCGGCGAGCGCGCGCAGCAGGTGCGTCTTGCCGCCACCGGCCGGTCCCCAGATCAGCGTCGGCGCGTCGCCCGGCCGCAACGCCTGCAGATGCGCCATCAACGCGGCGTTGGCACCGGGCACGAAACGCTCGAAGCGGTGGTCGGGCTCGGGACCGAGATCGAGCGTGAGCTGCTGCTGCCTCATCGGTACAGGCCACTGCGCAAGTAGCTGTCGTGCCCGCGTCGCAGCGCCACCAGCGCCAGCGCGCTGAGCGGCAGCGCCACCAGGATGCCGATGAAGCCCAGCAGATGGCCGAACGCGAGCAGCGCAAAGATCACCATCAACGGCGACAGCCCGATGCGCTCGCCTACGAGACGCGGCGTCAACACCAGGCTCTCGAGCAGTTGGCCAAAACCGAACACCGCGGCGACCACGATGAACGGGTACCAACTGGCGAACTGCAGCACGCCGGCCAGCAGCGTCAGCACCAGGCCGAGGCCGAAGCCCAGGTAGGGAATGAAGATCAGCACGCCGGTGAACACGCCCAGGGGCAGCGCCAGCTCGAAGCCCGCCAGGCCGAGCGCGATCGCGTAATAGAGCGCCAGCACGCCCATCAGCATCAGCTGGCCGCGCAGATAGTGCCCGAGCAGCTCGTCGCACTCGTGCAGGAAGTCGCCGGCACCGGCGCGGGCACGCGGCGGCACCAGCGACCAGACGCGCTCGCGCAGCGACGGCCAATCCAGCAGCAGGTAGAACAGCACCACCGGGATCAGCACCAGGTTGCCGATCAGGGCCAGCAGCACCGACCCGCCGATGCGCACCGAGCCGAGCAGGGTCGACGCCCAGCTGCCGGCCTGATCGCCGAAATGCTCGAGCAGGAACGCCTTGATGGTGGCTGCGTCCAGCGCCACCGGCAGCCCGAGCTTGGCCAGCCAGGGCGTCAGCGCCGCATTGAGCTTGCCGACCAGCAGCGGAATCTGCTCACGCAGCAGCGGCAGCTCCTTGGTCAGGATCGGCACCAGCAGCAGCAGCAGCGACAGCAGCACCAGCACCGCCAGGGTCTCGACCAGGATCACCGCCAGCAGCCGCGGCATGCGCCGCGCCAGCCGCTCCACCGCGGGCGCCAGCACATAGGCCAGCACCGCCGCCGTGATGAAGGGCGACAGCACCGGCGCCAGCAGCCAGAGCAGCAGAACGCCGCCCAGCAGCAGGCTGCACCAGCCAAGCAGGCGTTTCTGGGCGGGGGTCAGGGAGGAGAAGAAGGGCATGGCGATGGCGCGGCGGCGGATTCTAGGAAGCTGCGCGCCGACGCAGCAGCGCACGCAGGTCGACCCGCAGCAGCAGCAGCATGCCCAGATAGACCAATGCCGACACCGCCAATGCCAGCGCCATCGCGCCGGCTCGCGGCAGCTTGGCCATCGCCAGCCAGTCCAGGCGGCTCGCCAGCAGCCATTGCAGCGCCCCCATCGCCACGGCGGCCAACATGACGCGTAGCGAGAAGCCGGTCCAGCCCGCCGCCGGGCGGTAGGCGCCGGCGCGGCGCAGGCCCAGCCACAGCCACCCGGCATTGAGCAGGGCCCCCAGGCCGATCGACGCGGCCAGGCCGGCGGCGCCCAACCAGGGCACCAGGCCGAGGTTCAACAGCTGCGTGCAGATCAGCACGACGATGGCGATGCGCACCGGCGTGCGCACATCCTGTCGGGCATAGAAGCCAGGGGCCAGCACCTTGATCGCGACGATGCCGACCAGCCCCAGGCCGTAGCCCTGGACCGCGCGGGCGGTCTGCGCGACGTCGGCCGCCTGGAACTTGCCGTAATGGAACAGCACGGAGGTCAGCGGCGTCGCGAACACCAGCAAGGCCACGGCACAGGGCAAGGCCAGCAGCAGCACCAGTCGCAGCCCCCAGTCGAGCAATCCGCTGAACTCGGCACCGGTGTTGCTGGCCTTGGCCGCCGCCAGCAAGGGCGTCAGCACCACGCCCAAGGCCACGCCGGCGAGCGCCGTCGGGAACTCCATCAGGCGATCGGCCATCGACACCCAGGTCACCGCGCCGGGAGCAATATGACTGGCGATCTGCGTGTTGATCAGCAGCGACAGCTGGGCCACCCCGACGCCGAGCAGCGCCGGCCCCATCTGGCCGAGGATGCGCCGCACGCCGCTGTGCGCCCAGGCGCTTCGCAACTGGGCCGGACGCCAGGCCAGACGGGGCAGCAGACCGAGACGCGCCAAGGCCGGGATCTGGACGCCCAGCTGCAGCAGTCCGCCGAGCATGACGCCAAGCGCCAGCGCGTAAATCGGTGGCCAACCGGCCTTGTCAAGCGGTCCGGAGAGCCCGAGCCCGGCGCCGATCACGGCCAGGTTCAGCAGGACCGGCGTGACCGCAGGCACCGCAAATCGCTTCCAGGTGTTCAGGATGCCCGCCGACAGCGCCACCATCGACATGCAGGCGATGTAGGGGAACATGACCCGCGTCATGTCGACCGCGGCCCGGTGCGCATCGCCCTGCAGGCCGGCTCCCATCGCCAGCACCAGCAGCGGGGCGGCGAGCAACCCGAGCAGGCTGACCAGCAGCAGCGCCCACGCCAGCACCGACGCCGTGGCATCGATCAGGGTCTGCGTCGCGACATCGCCCTTGGCGGCCCGTTCGGCGGCCAGCGCCGGCACGAAGGCCTGCGAGAAGGCGCCTTCGGCGAACAGGCGGCGCAGCATGTTGGGGATGCGAAACGCCACCATGAAGGCATCGGTCATCGCCGTCGCCCCGAAGATCGTCGAGGTCATGACCTCGCGCAGCAGGCCGGTGACGCGCGACAGCAACGTGAGCAGGGAAACGGTGCCGGCGGCGCGAAGCAGATTCATTGTTCTTCTGGCTGTTGCAAGCCGTTGATTATCAACGCGCCAAGCAGGCGCCCCTGGTTATTACGGAGCTTCCTGCTATACTCGCCGGCTTTGCACCCAACCAAACTGCACCATGGCCACCTCGTCCAAAGCCAAGAAGAAGACCGTCCGCCTGGCCTCGGGCCGCAAGCGCGCCCGCCAGGACGTCAAGCGCAACGCCGAGAACACCGCCCTGCGCTCGCACTTCCGCACCGTCATCAAGAACGTGCAGAAGGCCGTCGTCGCCGGCGACAAGCCCAAGGCTGCTGAGCTGTTCAAGCTCGCCCAGAACGTGATCGACTCGATCGCCGACAAGGGCATCTTCCACAAGAACAAGGCCGCTCGTCACAAGAGCCGCCTGTCGGCCAAGATCAAGGCGCTGGGCGTCGCCAGCGCGTAAGCGCGGCACCCAGCACCCATCGGGTGCAAAGAAACGGGAAAGCCCGCTGGTTCGCCAGCGGGCTTTTTTGTTGGCCAGTTCGCGCTCACCCCGCCGCCCGGTCGGCCCGGCGCGATCAGACCTGCGAGTTCAGGCCGCCGGAGCCCACCGGCAACAACCATTCGGCGATCGAACGGGCGACCCATTGCGGGTCGTCAAGCAGCAGGTCGTGACCGGCCTCCGGGTGCAGCCGAAGCGCAGCGCCCCAGGCGCGGCTGATCGCTGAGGCGACCCGCCAATCGATCCAGACATCCCCCTTGCCGGCCAGCAGCAGGATCTGCTGATGCGGACGGCGGCGGCTGCTCTGGTAGCGCCAGACCGCCAGCAACTGCGCCAGCCCGGTTCGCGCGCGCATCGGGTGCGCCTTGCGCAGCGCCTGCCATTGCGCCAGCAGGGCCTGTTCCGGCTCGTGCAACTGCACATGGCTACGCCAGAAGCGCCGGTCGCGCTCCAGCGGCGAGCGTCTGCCCAGCAACAGCGCCAGCGCGGCACCCCAGAGCTCAAAGCGCACCGACCGCAGCACCGGGGTGAACGGTCGCAGGCAAGGACTGATGAGCACCAGCGCGCCCAGTTCATTGCCATGCTGGCGCGCCCATTCCGTGGCCACGCAGCTGACCCAGGAATTCGCGATCAGCGCGATCGGCCCCTGCAAGCCGGCCGCCTGCACGCGGGAACGCAGCCCGGCCAGCATTGAGGCGATGTCCCGCGGGCTGCGCTGCGCCCAAAGGCGCCCCGTGCCCGGCAGGTCAAGCTGATACAGCCGGGCCCCGGGCTGCACGACCTGCAGTTGCTGCAGCAGCAGTCGCGGCGCCTCGCCCCATTGCGCGCTCTCACGTCCCATCGGCCCGAGCAACAGCCAGGTGCGTGGCGCCGACGGCGAACGCTCCTCCTGGGGCAGAGGAAGCGGCAGCGGCGGAACCGGCTTGGGCACGCTCAGGCGCCCCCTAGCGGAGCGTCGCGGTCCTCGGTCAGCAGGCAGGCGTCGACCACGCTGAGCCCGTTGTCGCGCGCAAAGTTCAGCACGAACTCCCACGCCTTGGGCTCGACGTCCCTGATGGCCTCGTTGACGATCACGCACTTCACGCCGTTGATGACCCGCGGCACGCAGTACGGGCTGTAGGCGATGTGACCGCCCGGCCGCTGCCGGCTGCCCGGCGGGCGGAAGCAGGACATCACCCCCGCCAGCCGCTCCGCCCAGTCGCTGGGGCGGAACGTGCGACCGTCGGCGGTGATGCCTTGAATGAAGAGCTCGCGGTGCTTGCCGGACATGAGTTGGAGGCGCGGCGAAGGCGCGCGAAGGCCGCGATTGTGCCGCCAGCGCGGCGGACTCCGGCTCGGGCTGTTGCACTGCAACACCCATAATCGGCGCCCCTCACCTTGCCTGCTCAGAAGGAGCGCTCCATGCCTGACCCGACCGTCCCCATGTCCCATGTGATGCCGACGTATGGGCGCCTGCCCGTGGCGCTGTCACACGGCCGGGGCTGCCGGGTCTGGGACATTGCCGGGACCGAGTACCTGGACGCGCTCGCCGGCATCGCCGTCAACACCCTGGGCCATGCGCACCCGCGCTTCACGGCGGCGCTGCAGGACCAGGTCGGCAAGCTGATCCACACCAGCAACTACTACCAGGTGCCGCTGCAGGAGCAACTGGCCGCCAAGCTGGTCGAGATCTCCGGCCTGCAGAACGTGTTCTTCTGCAACTCGGGTCTGGAAGCGAACGAGGGCGCGCTGAAGATCGCGCGCAAGTACGGCCACGACGTGCTCGGCTTCGACATCCCTCAAACCTTGGTCTTCGAGGGCGCTTTCCACGGCCGCTCGCTGGCCACCTTGAGCGCGACCGCCAACCCGAAGATCCAGGCCGGCTTCGCACCGCTGGTGCCGGGCTTCGTGCGAGCGCCGCTGAACGACATCGCCGCCGTCGAGCGCCTGCTCGACGCCAACCCGCAGACCAGCGCGATCTTCCTGGAAACCATCCAGGGCGAGGGTGGCATCAACCCGGCGCGTATCGAGTTCCTGCAGGGCCTGCGCCGCGTTGCCGACGAACGCAAGCTGCTGCTGATGCTCGACGAGGTGCAGTGCGGCATCGGCCGCACGGGCAAGTGGTTCGCCCATCAGTGGGCGGGCATCCAGCCCGATGTGATGCCGCTGGCCAAGGGCCTGGGCTCGGGCGTGCCGATCGGCGCCATCGTTTGCGGCCCGAAGGCGGCCGGCGTGCTGACCGCCGGCAACCATGGCACCACCTTCGGCGGCAACCCGCTGGCGATGCGCGCCGGCGTCGAGACGCTGGCGATCATGGAGTCCGACGGCCTGGTCGCCCATGCCGGCCTGATGGGTGAGCGATTGGGCGCCGCACTGCGCGAGGGCCTGGCCGGGCAGGCTGGCGTCGTCGAAGTCCGTGGCCAGGGTTTGATGATCGGCATCGAGCTCGACCGTCCCTGTGGCGTGCTGCTGCAGCGGGCGCTTGACGCCAAGCTGCTGATCAGCGTCACCGCGGACCGCGTGATCCGCCTGCTGCCGCCGCTGATCGTCAGCCCGGCCGAGATCGACGAGATCGCCGCCCGCCTGCTGCCGCTGATCAAGGCGTTCCTGCAGGAGCCCAAGCCGTGAGGACGCCGCTGCGCCATTACCTGCAGTTCAAGGACCTGTCGGCCGACGACTACGCCTATCTGTTCCAGCGCACGGCGATCATCAAGCGTCGCTTCAAGAACTACGAGCGCTACCAGCCGCTGGCCGATCGCACGCTGGCGCTGATCTTCGAGAAGGCGAGCACGCGCACCCGCGTGAGCTTCGAGGCCGGCATGTACCAGATGGGTGGCTCGGTGGTGCACCTGACCACCGGCGACAGCCAGCACGGTCGCGCGGAGCCGATCGAGGACAGCGCCCGCGTGATCAGCCGCATGACCGACCTGGTGATGATCCGCACCTTCGAGCAGAGCAAGATCGAGCGCTTCGCCGCGCACTCACGGGTGCCGGTCATCAACGGCCTGACGAACGAGTTCCATCCCTGCCAGATCATGGCCGATCTGTTCACCTGGCTCGAGGCCCGGGCGATGGACCGCCATGACACGGTGGACACCGCGGCGCTGAAGGGCCGGGTCGTCGCCTGGGTCGGCGCCGGCAACAACATGGCGAACACCTGGCTGCAGGCGGCCGAGCTGCTCGGCTTCACGGTGCACATCAGCACGCCCAGCGGCTATGGCGTGAACAACGAGGTTGCCGGCGTCTCAGCGGGCAGCTACAAGGTCTTCGACGATCCGCTGGAAGCCTGCCGCGGCGCCGACCTGGTGACCACCGACGTCTGGACCAGCATGGGCTATGAGGCCGAGAACGAAGCGCGCCGCGCCGCGTTCGCGAAGTGGCGGGTCAGCAGCCAGATGATGGCCGCGGCCCGGCCCGACGCCCTGTTCATGCACTGCCTGCCGGCGCATCGCGGCGAGGAAGTCGATGCCGACGTCATCGACGGCCCGCAATCCGTCGTCTGGGACGAAGCCGAGAACCGCATGCACGTGCAGAAGGCACTCATGGAGTGGCTGCTGCTGGGTCGCGTCGGCGGCTGAGCGACTGCACCGCGGTCCGGGCAGCCGCCAGGTCGCGGACGCCGGCTGCGGGGCGTGGACCGAACCCGCGTCAATACCCCGGCATCTTCAGCTCTTCGGGCGCCTGCCGCTTCGCCTTGCGCGGCACGATCTGCGTCGCCAGCTTGACCACGGCCATGCCGTCGACCACCTGAAGGCTCTGCATCGGCGTCTCGACCAGTTCGTCGGCATGCCAGATGCGCAGCCGCGCCGGACCAGCGGGGACGCCGCTGAGCTTGACCTTGCCGTCGCCGCCGCTCACCGCCGCCCAGGGTGAATCGGTGATGTACAGAAACGCCTTCATCGATCCGTGCAGGTGGCAGCCGAGCATCTGCGGCCCGGTTTGCGTGTAGCTGTGCTCGGCGCTGCTCGGCGCCTTGTTGCCGTCACGCCCGGCCAGCCGGAACGAGTAGCCCTTGCTGCTGTCGAGGTACACGCCGCCCGGCCCGACGAAGCCGCCGCGCACATGGTGATCCCAGCGATCCAGGTTCGTGAAGCGCACCTTGGTCGACAGGTGGGCCACGGCCACCGACGGCGAGAACTTCATCTTCTCCTGGCTGATCACCAGTTCGCTCGGTGGACTCGGCCTGGCCCCGGGCACGCTGGAATCGAGCACCAGCACCGCCTCGGGCAGCGGGCGCCCGTCGCGGTCGAGCACCTGCAGCTCGAGCTCGGCCGACTGCGCACCGGCAGCCACGAAGGCGAGGCTGAGGATCAGTCGGGTCGGTCGCGAACAACGCATGCTGGACTCCAGTTGCCGATGAAGGCCGCGATGCTAGCCGGCCCTGCGCAAGGCCTTGACCTTGGCCTGATAGTGCTGGCGCAGCGATCCGGTCGGCGCCTGCTCCATCGCCAGCTCGAGATGTTCCCTGGCCTGATGCAGATGACCGAGCTGCGCGTGAGCGCGGGCGAGCTGGTAATGCACGCCGTGAAAGTCCGGTGCCAGCCGGAGCTGCCGCTCGAAGGCGCTCAGGGCCTGCTGCCACTGCCCCTGCGATGCCAGCCTGAGTCCGCGATCAAAGTCGGCAAACGGCGGTGGTGGCAGGCGCTGCTCCAGCGCCAGCGCGTCGGCCTCACGCCCCTGGTCGCGCCAGATCGCGGCCAGGTTGCTGGCCGCGTGACGGTTGCCCGGCTCCACGGCCAGCAGCGCCTGCAGCGCGCGCTCGGCGCGCGACACATCACCGCTGCGCCGGTACAGCACAGCCAGCGTGTTCCAGCTGTTGAGGTAATGCGGATCGGCCTGCAGGGCGGCGCGCAGATGGGCGAATGCCTGGTCGTACTGGCTCTGCTCCATCAGCTCGACGGCGCGGTTGTTGAAGAACATCGCCACCACGGTCTGCTCTGCCAGCGGCCGCACCCGGCTCAGACGCGGGTCCTCCACCGGTTGGAAGTCAACGGTGTATCGCCCCATCTCGCGCGACGACAGCCCGCGCGGCACGCTGCCCAGGCTGAGGTTCACATGCCCGTTGAGCAGCACGAAACGCTCGCTGCGGGTCCAGATGTCGGGCACCTCGACCAGCTGGTAGCTGACGCTCATGCCGAGCTCGCGCGACAGCGCCGCCGTCATCAGCACCAGTGACAGGCAGTTACCGGCGCGCGCGTCGAAAGTCTCAGCCGCGGTCCGGGTGCGGCTGGCGTCGTAATCGATGCGCAGATGACCGCCTTCGGACAGGGCCCGGAACAGGCCCAGCTGCGGCCCGTGCTGGCGCACCGGTGCGCGCATCTCGGTACGCAGGAACTCCTTCATGGCCGGACTGAGCTCGAACAGCGCGTCGGCCGAGGGCAGCGGCAGGTTCGCGAAACGCGCCCCCAGCAGCAGTGGCTCCGCATTCGGTGGCGGGCCACTCAACTGCGCGCAGCCGCTCAGGCCGCCGAAGAGCAACAGCGCCGCCAGCTGGCGGCGACAGGTCGAAAAGTCCATGCCCGTCTCCCGCGGCTGCAGCAAGCCAGCCGCCGACGGCAGCTTAGCCCTCAGCGCACGAATACGCTCGCGCTGCGTGCCGGCACCTGCAACTTGCCGGCCACCAGCCGGGACTGGCTGCGCAGGCGCGGATCCCCTGCCCCGGCGCGCGCCAGCTGCGGGTGCAGCTGCCAGCGCTGGCCGGCCAGCGCCGGCAGCGATAGGCTACGCGCCGTCGCCGCGCCGTTGAGCACGACCAGCAGGCTGCGCTCGCCGTCCAGGCCCGTGGCATCCAGCTCGGCAACGACCAGTGCCGGGTCCTGCTCGGGGCCAGTGTTGTGGAAGCGCAGGCGGCGCTGCACCTCGGCAGCATCGGCCAGGCGGAACAGCCGCGAGCCGCCACGGATCTTCAGCAGATCGAGAAACGCGTCGCGGGCCTGGGCGATCTGCGCCGGGCTGGGCTTGGCCTGCGGCAGGCGCAGCAGCGGCTTCAGCGTCTCCCAGTCAGGGCCGTTGTCGGTCTTCGGCGGCAGGCCGGCGGCAAAGCCGTTGTCCTGCAAGCTGGGGTCATAGCGGTTGAACCAGTCGCCGCTGTCATAGCTGTTGCGGTCCAGGCTCTTGCTGCGCAGCAGTTCCTGGCCGGCGTGGATGTAGGCGACGCCCTGGCTGAACAGCACGGCGGCGCTGGCCACGGTCTGCGCCTGCACCCGCTCCTGAGCCGTCGCCGTGGTCGGCAGCTTGAGGATGTTGGCGTCGAACAGGGTGTGGTTGTCGTGGTTCTCCACATAGGCCACCGCCTCGCCGGGCTGGGCCGCATAGCCGGCGGGCTGCCCCCCGTAGTCGATCTCGGCGCCCCGCCTGGGCTCGCCGTCGGCGCTCTGGAAGCGGTAGTCGCGCAGGTTGCCGGCGAGCCCGAGGCGGATGAAGTCGGCGGCGCGCCGCTGCGCGGCGCGGTCAGCGCCTTCCAGCAGGCCGTTGCTCCAGCCGCGGCTTTGCATCAGCTCCTTCGCCGAGCCAAAGCTGCCGCCGCGCAGCGCGTCGCGGGCGCGGTCGCTGAAGGTGCCGATGCCGTCACCGGCCAGGCTGAGCTGGCTGGCCTGCACGAAGCGCGCGCCGTTGGCGACCTCACCGAAGTTCCAGCCCTCGCCGATGAAATGGATCTCGCGGCCGTGCTCGCGTTGCAGCTCGGCCTTCATCGCCAGCATCTCGCTGCGCGGCTGGTGGCCCATCAGGTCGAAGCGGTAGGAGTCGAGCTTGTAGGCCTGGGTCCAGAGGCGCAACGAGTCGCGCATCAGCTTGCCCATCATGGCGTGCTCGGTGGCCGTGTTGTCGCAGCAAGTGCTGCGCTCGACCCTGCCCTCGGCATCCAGGCGCTGGTAGTAGCCGGGGACGACGCGGTCGAGCACCGCGTTGGGGTGTTGGCCGGAGGCGCTGGTGTGGTTGTAGACCATGTCCATGCCGACGCGCAGCCCGGCCTGGTGCAGCGCCATGACCATCTGGCGGAACTCGCGCACGCGCACCGCCGGGTCCTGCGCGTCGGTGGCGAAGCTGCCCTCGGGTGCGTTGAACTGCAGCGGGTCATAGCCCCAGTTGAAGCAGTCCTTGCCGGCCACCGCCATCACCGCCGCCTGCTGGGCATCGCTGTCGGGCGCCGCCGTCGGAACCTTCGGCTCGGCGCAACCCTTCTCGGGCACCGTGGCGAGGTCGAACACCGGCAGCAAGTGCAGGTCGGTGACGCCGGCCTGGGCCAGCCGGCGCAGGTGCTGCATGCCGGCGCTGTTCTTCTCGGTGAAGCCCAGGTATTTCCCGCGCCAGGCTGGGCGCACGCTGCGGTCGATCAGCGAGAAGTCGCGCACGTGCAGCTCGTAGATCACCAGGTCCTGCAGGCGCAGCTGGGGCTGGGGGCCGCGGTGCGCGTGCCAGCCGGCGGGCTTCAGCGCGGCGTCGTCGAGGTCGAGCAAGGCGCTGCGCCGCGAGTTGGCGCTGAGGCTGACCGCATACGGGTCGGCGACGCGCTGGCGCACCCAGCCGGCGCCCGGCACCCAGACCTCGACCAGGTAGTTGTAGAGCTGGCCGCGCAGATCGGCGTCCTGCTGCCAGGCCCAGCTGCCGCTGGCGGCATCGAAGCGCGCGGCGATGCGCGCCGATGGCGCCGCGGTGGCGCTCGGGTACAGACAGACCTCGACCCGCCTGGCCGTCGGCGCCCAAAGGCGGCCGCTGCCGCGGCGCGCGTCGGGCGTGAACGCCAGCGGCAGCGCGGCTGGCGCGAACAGCGCGTCCAGCGCGCCCGGCGATTGCAGCCGGGTCGCTGCCAGCACATGGTCCTGGGCATCGACGCGCAACAGCAGCAGCTCACCGCGCTGCAACGCGATCTGTTCGTCGCGACTCAAGGGCGTGGACAGGGTCAGCAGCACGCCAGCGGCCACATGCTTCCAGCGCGCTGCGGCGGCCTGAGACAGCGGCGCCGCCGGCTGCAGCGCGATCAGGCGCTCGGCACCGGCGACCGCCTGTCCCGGGTCGGCGCGCAGGCCACCGGCCTCGGCGTGAGCGAGTCGGTAGCGACCGTCAACCGGCTGGGCCGGCCCGAGCAGGCGCTCGGCGTCCAGCCAGATGGCCTGGGCCGGCAACGCGGCCGCGACCGGCCCGAGCGGCTGCGCATGCGGGCTGCGCGCCTCGTCGCAGGCGTCCAGCGGGCTTGCCGAATGCGCCAGGCCGCACCCCAGGCCCAAGCCCAGGGCGATGCCCCGCCGCCAACCGATTGCTCGCTGCCCCATGCCCACCTCCATTGAAACAAAACTACATGATGCCGGGTTTCAAAACCCGGGAAATCCCGGCTTACCCAGGGGAAGGCAAGCAAAGCCACCGAGTCGATACTGAATCCATGACGGTAGTTTTGCAACAGTTGATCCGCTGGAGCGCCTACAGCCTGGGGCTGCTGTTGCTCGGCAGCCTGCTCGCCTGCGGGGGCGGCAGCCCCGCGCCGGCACCGGCACCGCCGCCCCCTGCGCCCAGTCCATCGCCCGCCCCCACGCCAACGCCCGCCGGGGTCGACCTGGGCGCCGTCACCCGCGTCGACCCCGGCAGCCCCTGGGCCGACGACTGGCGCAGCGGCGCCTTCATGCAGATCTTCGTCCGTTCCTACCAGGACAGCGACGGCGACGGCATCGGCGATCTGCGCGGCCTGATCCAGCGCCTCGATTACCTGCGCGACCTGGGCGTCAAGGGCATCTGGCTGCTGCCGATCCAGCGCAGCCAGGACGGCGACCATGGCTATGCGGTCGTCAACTACCGCGACATCGAACCGGCCTATGGCCAGCTCGCCGACCTGGATGAGTTGCTGCGCCAGGCCCATGCCCGCGGCATCGGCGTGGTGCTGGACTACGTGATCAACCACAGCGCCGCCCAGCACCCGCTGTTCCAGGCCTCGCGCGCCGACGCCACGAACAGCTTCCGCGCCTGGTACGTCTGGCAGGGCAGCGTGCCGGCCGGCTGGTCGGTCTTCGGCGGCAATCCCTGGCGCAGCAGTGCCAGCGGTGCCTACTACGCGCCGTTCTGGGACCAGATGCCGGACTGGAATCTGCGCGAGCCGGCGGTCATCGACTTCCACCGCCACAACCTGCGCTTCTGGCTGAACCGCGGCGTCGACGGCTTCCGCCTGGACGCCGTCGGCATGCTGTTCGAGAACGGTGCTGCCGCCTGGGAGAACCAGGCGGAAAACTGGAGCTATCTGCGCACCGTCGCCGACGAGCTCGACGCCTACCAGCGGCGCCTGCTGATCTGCGAGGCGCCGTCGGCTGTCGCCAGCGCGGCCGGCGCCTGCGGTCGCGCCTTCGCCTTCGGCACGCAGAGCCTGCTGATCGCCGCCGCCGGCGGCAACACCACGGCGCTGCAGACGCTCGCCGCCACGGCGGCGGCCGGCAGCCTCAGCCCCTTCCTGTCCAACCACGACGAGTTCGCCGGCCAGCGCCCGTTCAACCAGCTCGGCGGCGACCTGGGCAGCCTGAAGCTCGCCGCCTCGCTGTCCCTGCTGCGCGAGGGCACTCCCTTCATCTACTACGGCGAGGAGATCGGCATGGGCGGCGGTGCCGGGCTCACCGGCGACCCGCGCCTGCGCAGCCCGATGAGCTGGACCGCCGACCCGCTGCACGCCGGCTTCTCGACCCGCGCGCCCTACCGGGCCCTGGCGGCCAACGCGGGCACGCACAACGTTGCCGCGCAGCAGGTCGAGCCCGGCTCGCTGCTGAAGCATTACCAGGCCCTGCTGGCACTGCGCAACGCTGAGCCGGCCCTGGCCCGCGGCAGCACGGTCGCGACTCAGGCCAGCGGCGCCGTGTTCAGCCAGCGCCGCGAACTCGGCAACGATCGCCTGCTCGTCGTCGTGCATGTCGGCCGCAGCCTGCTCGCCGGCGCGACGATCGCCGGCCTGCCCGCCAACGCCATGCTGCAGCGCCGCTTCGGCGACGGCGCGGCCACCGTCGCCACCGATGCCCAGGGCCGGCTGCTGCTGGACCTGGCCGCGCAATCCACCCACGTCTTCAAGCTGCCCTCCCCATGAAGCACCTCCTCGCCACCACCCTCCTGCTAGCCGCCAGCCTCGGCACGGCTGCGCCGCCGCCCCTGCCCCGCGACCTCGGCCCCGTGCCCGCCAAGCCGCGAACCAGCCAAGGCCTGGCGCCCGACTGGTGGCGCGGCCCCTTCATGGAGGTCTTCGTGCGCGCCTACCAGGACAGCGACGGCGACGGCGTCGGTGACCTGCGTGGACTGATCCAGCGCCTCGATCACCTGAAGGAGCTCGGCGTGACCGGCATCTGGCTGATGCCGGTGACCGCCAGCCAGGACCGGGACCATGGCTACGCGACGACGAACTTCCGCGCCATCGAGCGCGATTACGGCTCGATGGCCGATTTCGACGCGCTGCTCAAGCAGGCCCATGCCCGCGGCATCGGCGTGATCATCGACTACGTCGTCAACCACGGCAGCTGGGCGCACCCGCTGTTCCTGCAGGCCAAGAGCGGCACGGCCAACCGCTACCGCGACTGGTTCGTGTGGAGCGACACGGCGCCGGACAAGGCCTGGGACATCTGGGGCAAGTACCCCTGGTACTGGACCGGTGCGCAGCCCTGGACCTGGACCGGCGAGGTCAAGGACATGCCGCGGGCTCCCGAAGGCAGCCGCGACTTCTACTTCGGCACCTTCGGTCCGCACATGCCGGACTTCAACCTGACGAATCCCGCGGTGGTGCGCTGGCACGAGGACAACCTGCGCTTCTGGCTGAACCGCGGCCTGGACGGCTTCCGCCTCGACGCGGTGCCGCACCTGGTCGAGACCAATGCCACCGACTGGAACGACCAGCCCGAGAGCCGGCGGCTGACGAAGCAGGTCGTCGACCTGATCCAGTCCTACCCGAACCGGTTCGCGGTCTGCGAGGCCACCGCCAAGCCGGCCGACTACAGCCGCCCCGAGGTCTGCGGCTCGGCCTTCGCCTTCGGGCTGGAGCGGGCGATCATGGACGCGCTGAAGGGCGGCAAGCCGGAGGCGGTGCAGCAGATCGCTGACTTCTTCAAGGAGCGCCCGCACAGCATGGCCACCATGCTGGCCAATCACGACATCTTTGCCGGCCAGCGCATCTGGGACCAGCTGCAGGGCGACGAGGCCAAGTACAAGCTCGCCGCCGCCAGCTACCTGCTGCAGCCGGGCATTCCCTTCGTCTACTACGGCGAGGAGATCGGACAGGCCGGCCTGCTGGAGCTGGCGGGCGACGGGCCGATCCGTGGGCCGATGAGCTGGAGCGTCGATGGCGGCTTCAGCAAGGGCAAGGCCAAACCCTACCGGGCGCTGAGCCCGAACCGCGCGACCCACAACGCCACCGCGCAGCGCGCCGATGCCGGCTCGATCTTCCACCACTACCGCCAGCTGATCGCACTGCGTCGTGCGCACCCCGCCCTCAGTCAGGGCAGCTACGAGCAGGTGCAGGTCGATGGGCCGGTGCTGAGCTTCGTGCGCCGGCATGGCGCTCAGGCGCTGCGCATCGCGTTGAACTACAGCGCGCAGCCGCAAGCGCACCGGGCTGAGGGTCGCACCCTGTGGGCGACGCCCCAGGCCGACCCCGGCGTGATCCCTGCCTGGGGCCTGCGCATCGAGTCACTCTGATAGCGTGCGGCCGCCATGGCCGTCCGCCTCCCGCTCACGCCCCGCCTGCTGCTGCTGCTGACGCTGCCGCCGCTGCTGTGGGCCGGCAACGCCGTCGTCGGCCGCGCGCTCATCGACAGCGCGCCACCGGTGCTGCTGAACGCGCTGCGCTGGCTGCTGGCACTGCTGCTGCTGCTGCCCCTGACCCGGGCACCCTGGCGCAAGCCCGGCCTGATCCGCACGCACTGGCGCTGGTGGACGGCCACCGGCGTGCTCGGCATGAGCGCCTACAACACGCTGCAGTACCAGGCGCTGCACAGCTCCAGCGCGGTGAACGTGACGCTGATCGCCGCCAGCCTGCCGTTGGCGATGCTGCTGGTCGGCCGGGTCGGCTTTGCGCAGCGCATCCGCGGCCACCACCTGCTGGGCGCCGGCCTGTCGCTGCTCGGCGTGCTGGTGGTGATCGCGCAAGGCCGGCCGACGCAGCTGCTGGCGCTGCAATTCGTCCAGGGTGATCTGCTGATGCTGCTGGCGACGCTGAGCTGGGCCGGCTACTCCTGGCTGCTGACGCGGCGACCGCCGGCGCTCGCCGACTGGGGCTGGATCGACGTGCTGGCGCTGCAGATGGCCTTTGGCCTGGCGGTGGCGCTGCCGCTGGCCGGCGCCGAGCAGCTCTGGACCACGGTGCCGACGCGCTGGGATGCCGGGCTCGGACTGGCGCTGCTCTACATCGTCGCCGGCCCCAGCCTGATTGCCTACCGCTGCTGGTCGCTGGGCGTCGGCGAAGGCGGGCCGGCCCTGGCCGGCTTCTTCGTCAACCTCACGCCGCTGTTCGCTGCGCTGCTGTCGGGTTTGCTGCTGGGCGAGGCCGCACAAGGCTTTCATGCTGTCGCCTTTGTGCTGATCGCCGCCGGCATCGCGGTTTCGGCGAAAAGCTGAGGCAACATTCACCCCATGCCCGCTGCCAGTTCTCCGCCCCGCTTCGCGACACCGCTGCGCTGGGCCGTCGTGCTGACCCTGCTCTTCGGCCTGCTGCTGCCCGGAGCGGCGCTGATGGTCTACAACCTGCGCGTGACGCGGGAAGCGGTGATGGACAACCTCGGTCGGGACCTGCGGCGCAGCACCCAGGTGCTGGCGCTGAGCCTGGTGGAGCCGATCTGGCAGGTCTCGCCCGATCTCGGCCAGCCGATGGTCGAGGCGCAGTTCGACGACGAGCGCTTCGTCTCGGTGGTCGTCACCGAGGCGTCGTCGACGCGTCCGGTGCTGCGCAGCGACCGGCCGAATCCGAATCCGGCGCTGTCGATGTCGCACGAGTTGCCGATCGAGCGCGAGAGCCGGGAGATCGGCCGCGTCAAGGTGACGATGAGCGCCGAGATCCAGCTCAAGAAGGCCGAACAGGAAATGATGCTCGACGGCCTGCGCATGCTGCTGATGGCCGGCGTGTCGATGGCGATGATCCTGTGGCTGCTGCGCCGCCGTGTGCTGATGCCGATGGAGCAGCTGTCGCGGGCGGCCGCCGAGCTCGGCTCCGGCCACCTGGGCAAGCCTCTGCAGGTCGAGGGCTCCGACGAGATCGGCCGCGTCGGTCAGGCGATGGAGCGCATGCGCCTGGCGCTGCTCGAAGCCTTCGACCGCCTGCGCCAGCACGCACAGACCCTGGAGGAACAGGTCGCGCAGCGCACCGCCGAGCTGACCGCCAGCAACCGCGAGCTGACCCAGGCCCTGGGCCAGCTGAAGACGGCACAGCGCGAACTCGTCGAGTCGGAGAAGCTGGCCTCGCTGGGCCGGCTGGTCGCCGGCGTCGCGCACGAACTCAACACGCCGCTGGGCAACGCGATGACCGTCGTCACCGCGCTCGAGGACCGCTGGGGCGAGCTGGATCAGGCATTGAAGAGCGCGCAGCCGCTGCGCCGCAGCCAGCTCGAGGCCCTGGTCACCGACACCCGCCGTGGCCAGGACATCCTGCACCGCAACGTGCAGAAGGCCGCCGAGCTGGTGCGCGACTTCAAGCAGGTGGCGATCGACCAGACCTCGGACGCCCGACGCAACTTCGAGCTCGACAAGGTCGTCGAGGACGTGCTGGTGATGGTCGAGCCGCGCTTCAAGTCGACGCCCTACTCGATCCACACCGCGCTGCAGCGCGAGCTGAAGATGGACAGCTATCCGGGCTCGCTGGGCCAGGTGCTGACGAACCTCGTCATCAACAGCCTGGTACACGGCCTGCACGACCGGGCCGAGGGCCATGTCTGGATCGCCTGCGGCGCCAGCACCGAGCAGCCCGGCTTCGTCGAGCTGACGGTGCGCGACGACGGCTGGGGCATGGACGAGAACGTGCGCCGGCGCATCTTCGACCCCTTCTTCACCACCAAGCTCGGCCGCGGCGGCTCCGGCCTGGGCATGCACATCGTGCACTCGATCGTCACCCAGTTGCTGGGCGGCTCGATCGAGGTCAGCAGCGAACCCGGCAAGGGCGCGCTGATGCTGCTGCGCCTGCCGATGACCGCGCCTGAGCGCGGCGATGCTGAATCCTGAGCGCCAGCTCAGCCTTTCCGGAGTTCCCCATGACCACGATCCGTCGCGACGACCTCGTCGAGTCCGTTGCTGCCGCCCTGCAGTACATCAGCTATTTCCACCCGGCCGACTACATCAGCCACCTGGCGCGCGCCTACGAGCGCGAGGCATCGCCGGCGGCCAAGGATGCGATCGCGCAGATCCTCACCAACAGCCGCATGTGCGCCGAGGGCCGCCGGCCGATCTGCCAGGACACGGGCATCGTCAACGTGTTCCTGGAGATCGGCATGGACTGCCGCTTCCAGGGCTGTGACGATGGCCTGGAAGCCGCCATCAACGAGGGCGTGCGCCGCGGCTACCTGAACCCCGACAACAAGCTGCGCGCCTCGGTGCTCGACGATCCGCTGTTCACGCGCAAGAACACCAAGGACAACACGCCGGCGGTGATCTCGATGCGCCTCGTACCCGGCAACACGGTCAGCGTCGACGTCGCGGCCAAGGGCGGCGGCAGCGAGAACAAGAGCAAGTTCAAGATGATGAATCCCAGCGACGACCTCGTTGACTGGGTGCTGAAGACCGTTCCGGAGATGGGCGCCGGCTGGTGCCCGCCGGGCATGCTGGGCATCGGCGTCGGCGGCACGGCGGAGAAGGCGATGCTGATCGCCAAGCAGTCGCTGATGGAGCCGATCGACATGTTCGAGCTGCTCGCCCGCGGGCCCAGCAACAAGATCGAGGAGCTGCGCATCGAGCTCTACGAGAAGATCAACGCGCTGGGCATCGGCGCGCAGGGCCTGGGCGGCCTGACCACGGTGCTGGACGTGAAGATCGCCACCTACCCGACCCACGCGGCGAGCAAGCCGGTGGCGATGATCCCGAACTGTGCGGCAACGCGTCACGCGCATTTCGTGCTCGACGGCAGCGGCCCCGCCTTCATCGAGCCGCCGAGCCTGGACCTCTGGCCCGATGTGCACTGGGCGCCCGACTACAACAAGAGCCAGCGCGTCGATCTCAACTCGCTGACCCGCGAGCAGGTCGCCAGCTGGAAGCCCGGCCAGACCCTGCTGCTGAACGGCAAGATGCTGACCGGCCGCGACGCCGCGCACAAGCGCATCCAGGACATGCTGGCCAAGGGCGAGAAGCTGCCGGTCGACTTCACCAACCGCGTCATCTACTACGTCGGCCCGGTCGACCCGGTGCGCGACGAGGTGATGGGCCCGGCCGGCCCGACCACCTCGACGCGCATGGACAAGTTCACCGAGATGATGCTGGCCAACACCGGGCTGATCGCGATGATCGGCAAGGCCGAGCGGGGTCCGAGCGGCATCGCCGCGATCCAGAAGCACAAGAGTGCCTACCTGATGGCCGTCGGCGGCGCCGCCTACCTGGTGTCCAAGGCGATCAAGGGCGCGAAGGTGGTCGGCTTCGAGGACCTCGGCATGGAGGCGATCTACGAGTTCGACGTCGTCGACATGCCGGTCACCGTGGCGGTGGACGCCGTCGGCACCAGCGCCCACAACACCGGCCCGGCGGACTGGCGCGAGCGCATCGCCAAGGGCGAGGTGGCCAGCATCCCGATTCACGCCGCCTGAGCTGACCCGCCGACAAGCCACGCCCTGCGCGTGGCTTGTTCGTTTCCGCCCTCCGGGAGGACCTCATGAGAAATCGCGTCAACGCCATCGCCATCGCCGCCGCGCTGGCCCTGCTCACCGCCAGCGCTGGCGCTGCCGACAAGCCCAAGCCGCGCAAGCCGGCAGCGCCAGCCGCCGCCCCGGCCGCACCGGCCGCACCGGCGCCACTGGTCGCGCCCAGCCCGGTGCGCGAGCTCGAGGGCATCCAGGAGTACCGGCTCGCCAACGGCCTGCAGCTGCTGCTGTTCAACGATCCGGCGGCCACCACCACCCTGGTCAATCTGGTCTACCGCGTCGGCAGTCGCCATGAGGGCGCCGGTGAGGCCGGCATGGCGCACCTGCTTGAACACCTGCTGTTCAAGGGCACGCCCTCGGTGGCCGACATTCCCAAGAGCATGAGCGAGCGCGGCGTGCGCTTCAACGCCACCACCAGCACCGACCGCACGAACTACTTCAGCGGCTTCAACGCCAATGCCGACACGCTGGCCTGGGTGCTGCAGCTGGAGGCCGAGCGCATGCAGCGCTCGCGCGTCGAGGCCGAGGACCTGGCCAAGGAAATGCCGGTGGTGATGAACGAGCTGCAACAGGGCGAGAACCAGCCCATGCAGCTGCTACGCCAGCGACTGATGGCGGCCGCCTACCGCTTTCACCCCTACGGCAAGCCGACCATCGGCACGCAATCCGACGTCGAGAACGTGCCGATCGAGTCGCTGCGCCGTTTCTACCGGGCGCATTACCGGCCCGACAACGCGACGCTGATCATCTCCGGCCAGTTCGACCCGGCCAGCGTGCTGGCACAGGTCAACGAGCGCTTCGGCCGGCTGCAGAACTCGGCCGACGCCAGGCCGGTGGCCTACACCGTCGAGCCGCCACAGGATGGCGAACGCGGCGTCGTCGTGCGCCGCGTCGGTGGCGCGCCGGTGACGCTGATCGGCTACCACGCGCCGGCGTTCGCCCATCCCGACTGCGCGGCGCTGACCCTGCTGGGCCAGATGCTGACGCAGCGCCCGAGCGGGCCGCTGTACAAGCGCTTCGTCGAGACCGAGAAGACGGCGGCACAGATCGGCGCGGGCGGCTGCGGCGGGCACGACCCCGGCCTGTTCAACGTCGTCGCGCTGCACACCCCGGGCAACGCGCCGGAGAAGCTCGAGCGTGCGCTGCTCGAGGCGCGCGAGCAGGGCAAGGAGCTGGAACTGACGCAGGAGCAGTTCGCCCGCATGCAGGGCCAGTTCGCCCTCGGCTACAGCCAGCTGCTGAAGCAGCCGCAACAGCTCGCGCAGCTGCTCACCGAGGCGGTGGCGGCCGGCGACTGGCGCCTGGTGTTCAAGCTGGTCGGCGATGTCAAGCGGCTGACGCTCGACGACGTGCAGCGCGTCGCGCGCACCTACCTGAAGGCGAACAACCGCACGCTGGCGCGCTACGAACCCGTGGCCGCCTCGGGTGCGGTCGAGATCCCGGCGGTCACCGACCGCAGTGCCGGTCTCGATGCGCTGGCATCGGGCCAGGTCAGCGAGGGCGAACGCCTCGACCCCAGCCCGCTGGCGCTGCAGGCGCGCACGCAGTGGACGCAGCTGCCCAAGGCAGGACTGAAGCTGTCGCTGCTGGACAAGAAGACACGCGGCGACCAGGTGCTCGGCGAAATCCGCCTGCGCTGGGGCTATGCGCGGCTGCTCGCCGGCGCGCATGAGGCCGGCTTCGTCGCCAGCTTGCTGCGCGAGGGCAATGCGAAGCTGAGTCGCCAGCAGATCGTCGACGAATCGGTGCGGCTCAAGGGAAGCTTCAGCATCAACGGCTCGCGCCAGGGTCTGACGCTGCGCGTCGAGGGCGAGCGTGATCAGTTCATCGGGCTGCTGCGACTGGCGATTCAGGTGCTGAAGGAGCCGAGCTTCCCGGCCAACGCGTTCGAGCGCCTGCAGCGCGACTCGCTGCAGGCGCTGCGCAGCAGCCGCGCCGAGCCGGAGACCCTGCGCAGCGAGGCGGTGCGCGCTCATTACAACGCGCAATGGCGACTCCAGCCCGGCGACCCGGACTACTTCGCCAGCGTCGACGACCGCATCGGCTGGACGCAGGGCGTCACGGTCGAACAGGTGCGGGCGTTTCACGCCGCGCACTGGAGCGCGAACGAGGGCGAGGCCGCCTTTGTCGGCGCGCTGCCCGAGGGCCTGGCGGCGGCGCTGGACGACGAGCTCGCCGCCTGGAAGAAGCCGACGGCACCGCGCTTCGTGCGCTGGGTCACGCCGTTCCGCGACGCCGCGCCGGCGGTGTTCCATGCCCAGGCCAGCGACAAGGCGGCCGCGGTGCTGCGCATGCGTCAGGAACTGCGCCTGCATGGCGAGCACCCGGACACCGTGCCGCTGGAGATGGCCAACCACCTGCTCGGCGGCGGCTCGCTGGAAAGCTGGCTCAACGTGCGCCTGCGCCAGCAGGGCGGGCTGACTTACGGCATCGGCAGCGACATCGACACCAGCAACTGGGACGACTCGGCCAGCTGGGGCATCCGCACCAGCATGGCGCCGGAGAACCGCGACAAGGTGATCGCCGCCATCAACGAGGTGCTGCGGGACGCCCTCGACAAAGGCTTCACGGCGACCGAGCTGGAGCGCGCGCGCAAGGACATGCTCGAGGGCCGCCGCCTCGGACGCAGCAGCGACGCCGGCCTGCCCGGCCGGCTCAACGGCCTCGCCGAGCGCTCGCTGGACTGGCGCTACACCGAGAGCTGGGACGAACGCTACCGCAGCGTCACGCTCGACGCGGTCAACGCCGCGCTGCGCCGCTACCTGCGAACCGATGCCTGGGTGATCTCGAGCGCCGGCGACTACGAGAAGAAGCCGCCGGTCAAGCCTTAGCCGGGTGCACGACGCGCTGCGGGTAGGGGATGGTCACCCCCTCCCGCCGCAGCAGCGCCAGCACCGCGAGGTTGACGCTGCTGCGCACATTGCCGCTGCCGTTCTCCGGGTCCGAGATCCAGTAGACCAGGCTGAGCTCCAGGCCGTCGGGGCCGAAATTGCTCAGCTGCACGGCCGGCAGCGGGTCGGCGATGACGCGCTCGACGCCTGCCGCCGCCTGCGCCAGCAACGGCAGCAGTCGCTCCAGGTCGGTGTCGTAGCCGACGCTGACGACGCAGGTCTGCGCCACCTTGGGGTCGGCCAGCGAGCTGTTCTCCACCCGCTGCGTGATCAGCAGCTCGTTGGGCACGATGCTCTCGCGGCCGTTCAGCGCGCGCACCACGGTGTAGCGGGTCTTGATGTCGGAGATGCGGCCCTCGAAGCCGTCGACCTTGACCATGTCGCCGATGCGCAGGCTTCGCTCGGCCAGGATGACGAAACCGGAGACGTAGTTCGCCGCCAGCTTCTGCAGGCCGAAGCCCAGACCGACGCCCAGCGCGCCGCCGAGCACGCCCAGCGCCGTCAGGTCGATGCCGGCGCTGGACAGCGCCAGCACCAGGCCGACGAAGAGCAGCAGCGCCTTGACCAGGTTGGCGACGATCTTGCGGGCCGACAGGTCCTCGCCGGTGGCGGCGCGCAGCAGACGCGACTCGATCGCCGCCGACAGCCAGAGCGCGATCACCATCACCAGCAGCACCGAGAAGCCGGCCTCGAGCAGGCTGGCCAGGCTGAGCTTGGTCGCACCGAGCTTCCACTGGATGCCGTCGAGCTCGGCCCAGGCCAGCGGCCACAGACCGCTGATCCACAGCACCGAGCCACCCCAGGCCAGCCAGCTGACCCAGCGCTCGACCGGTCCGACCCAGGCGGCGCGCGGCAGCGCCAAGTGCAGCACCCGCACCACCAGCCGGATCACCAGCAGCGACAGCAGCACCGGCAGCGTCAGGCGCAACAGCGCCGGCGCCAGCCCGAGCAGCGGCAGGCTGCGGTAGGCGACCCAGCTGAAGCCCAGCGCCAGCACCGGGAACAGCACGCCATCGAGGCCCCAGCGGCCGAACCAGACCGAGTCGCTGCCGTCGCGGCCACGTCGCAGCAGCGCCACCAGGCCATAGGCCAGCGCCAACGCCAGCGCCAGCAGCAGCGCCTCGCTGGCGATGGCACGCCAGTCCTGCGGCGCGGTCCAGAAAGCAGTCATCCAAACACTCCAAATCGCGGGGGCCCCGGGAGGGGCGCGCAGCTTAAGCCCTGATCAGGACTCGACGAGCACGCGCAGGTGCGCGCAGACGCTGCGCGCCAGCGCCCAGACCTGGTAGCCGCCCTCGAGCACGCTGACGATGCGGCCCTGCGCATGACGGCGGGCGACGTCGACCAGTTGCTCGGTGATCCACGCGTAGTCGACCTCGGTCAGCCGGATCAGGCCCAGCGGATCGAGCTGATGGGCGTCGAAACCGGCGCTGATGACGATCAGCTCGGGACGGAACTTCTCCAGCGCCGGCATCCAATGCGCGCGGATCAGCTCGCGCACCTCCTGGCTGCCGGTGTGCGCCGCCAACGGCAAGTTCAGCATGTTGGCCGCCAGCGGCGGCATGCCGCTGAACGGATACAGCGGGTGCTCGAACAGCCCGACCATCAAGGCTCTCGGATCACCGGCCAGGATGTCCTCGGTGCCATTGCCGTGATGGACATCGAAGTCGACCACGGCGACGCGCCGCAGCCCATGCCGGGCCATCGCGGCGCGCGCCGCCAGCGCCGCGTTGTTGAAGAAACAGAAGCCCATCGCCCGGGCTCGCATCGCATGGTGACCCGGTGGGCGCACCGCGCAAAACGCGTTGCGCACGCGACCGCTGCAGACCCAGGCGGTGGCCTGCAGCGCCGCGCCGGCGGCGTGCAGCGCGGCATGCAGGCTGTGCTCGTTGGCAGCGGTATCGGCATCGAGCTGGACCACGCCACGAACCTCGGAAAGGCGCTGCCGCAAGGTCGTCAGGTAGACCGCGTCGTGCGCCAGTTGCAGATCGTCCCAGCTCGCCGGTGCCGGCTCGACCACGAGCAGGCGCTCGATCAGGCCGGTGTCGCGCAGCGCCTCGCTGATCGCCTCCAGACGCGCCGGACTTTCCGGGTGGCCCGCGCCCATGTCGTGCAGCAGGTAGCTGGGGTGGCTGAAGTAGGCAGTGCTCAAGGCAGGATTCGGCATTTGCGCTAAGGTGGGGCCGATGACAAGCCGCGACACCTCCCTGCTGCTGCAGGTGCAAAACCAGATTAGCACGGTGATCAAGGGCAAGGCGGCGCAGGTCGGCGACTGCCTGGCCTGCCTCGTCGCCGGCGGTCACCTGCTGATCGAGGACCTTCCCGGCGTCGGCAAGACCACGCTCGCCCAGGCCCTCGCCGTGACCCTGGGACTGCGCTTCTCGCGCACCCAGTTCACCGCCGACCTGCTGCCCTCGGACCTGCTCGGCGTCAATGTGTTCGACCGCGACGCGCAGCGCTTCAGCTTCAAGCCCGGCCCGGTGTTCGCGCAGGTGCTGCTCGCCGACGAGATTAACCGCGCCGGCCCGAAGACGCAGTCGGCGCTGCTGGAGGCGATGGAGGAGCGTCAGGTGACGGTCGAGGGCGAGTCGCATGCGCTGCCGTCACCGTTCTTCGTCATCGCGACGCAGAACCCCAGCGAGCAGCTCGGCACCTATCCGTTGCCGGAATCGCAGCTGGACCGCTTCCTGATGACGATCCGGCTCGGCTATCCGGACCGCGCCGCCGAACGCGAGCTGCTCGCCGGCCAGGACGGGCGCGAGCTGCTCGCCGCCCTCAAGCCGGTGATGACGCCGGCGCAGTTGCAGCAGGCGCAAGCCGAGGCCCGTGCGATTCCGGTCAGCCCGGCCTTGCTCGACTACCTGCAGGCGCTGCTCGAAGCGACGCGCAACGGCCATTGGTTCGTCGAAGGCCTGTCGCCGCGCGCCGGTCTGGCCTGGCTGCGCGCCGCGCGCGCCAAGGCGCTGCTCGCCGGCCGCGGCCATGTCTCGCCCGAGGACCTGCAGGCGACGGCGGTGCAGGTGCTGGCGCACCGGCTGCGGCCACGCGCCGGCAGTGGGCGCGGCAGCACCGAACAGGTGCGGGCCATGATCGAGGCCGTTCCCCTGCCCTGAGGCGGCGATGTCGCTCAAGCAACGCTGGCAGCAGTGGTGGAAGGCCCGCCATCCGGCCGCCGACGAGCAGCTGCTGACGCAGCGCAATCTCTACATCGTGCCGACGCGGGTCGGCGCCGCGTTCCTGCTGACGCAGGCGGTGCTGCTGGTGGCCGCGATCAACGACCAGCTCAGTCTCGGCTACGCACTGACCTTCCTGCTGGCCGGCTGCGGCCTGGCGTCGATGCACACCACCCACGGCAATCTGCGCGGCCTGCTGCTGAGCCTGCAGCCCCCGGAGGCGGGTCACGCCGACGCCGATCTGCCGCTGCGCATCCGCCTGCACAACCCCGGCCGCGCGCGCTTCGGCATCGGCCTGCGCCAGGCCGAGGCGAAGTCGGCGACGCTGGCCTGGGCCGATGTGCCGGCGGGCGGCAGCACGGAGCTGGTGCTGACCTGGCGCGCACCGCGGCGCGGTCTGCACGAGTTGCCGGTGCTGCGCATCGAATCGCGCTTTCCGCTGGGTTTGTTCGTGGCCTGGAGCTACTGGCGGCCGGCGAGCCGGCAATGGGTCTATCCGGCCATCGAGCCGCACGCGCCGCCGCTGCCCGCCGGGCGCCCCCGCGATGGCGAGCCTCAGACCGGCAGCGCCCGACCCGGCGCCAGCGGCGACGAGTTCCATGGCGTGCGCGGCTGGCGCGACGGCGACGGCCTGCGCAGCGTGCTGTGGAAGAAGGCGGCACAGGCGACCACCGCCGACGCCCCGCTGTGGGTGCGCGACTGGGCGCTGCCGCCGGCCAGCCAGGACCGCTGGATCGACGCGGACCAGACCCAGGGCCTGGCCGATGAACTGCGCTGGCAGCGGCTGACGGCCTGGGTGCTGCGCGCCGATGCCGAGGGCCAGGACTGGGGTCTGCGGCTGCCCGGCTCGGAGCTCGCCCTGGGCCAGGGCCGGGCCCAGCGCGAGCTGGCCCTGCAGCGCCTGGCTCTGATATGAAAAGCCCTCAGGCTACGGCCCAGCGGGCCTTCGCCACCCCCCGCGGGGGCTGCCCCCGCCTGGGAGCAGCCCGGCGCTGGAGGCGGCTGCCATGAAAGCCTGGGCCAGCACGCGCGAGGCGCGCGACAGCTACTTCCTGATCGGTGTCGTGCTGCTCACGGTGGCGCCGCATCTGCCGCGCTTGCCGCTCTGGGCCGGCGCGGCGGTGCTGGCCCTGCTCGGCTGGCGGGCCTGGCTGGCGGCCGCCGCGCGGCCCTTGCCGCCGCGCTGGCTGCTGCTGGCGCTGCTGTTCGCCGCGGTGGCGGCGACCAAGCTCAGCCACGGCATCGTCGTCGGCCGCGCTCCCGGCCTGACGCTGATTTGCGTGCTGCTGGTGATGAAGCTGCTGGAGATGCACGCGCGGCGCGACGCGTTCGTGGTCTTCTTCCTCGGCTTCTTCCTGGTGCTGTCGCAGTACTTCTACAGCCAGGCACTGTGGGTGGCGCTGTGGACCGTGGCGGCCGTGTGGGGGCTGCTGACCAGCCTGGTGCTGGCGCAGATGCCGCTGGGCCAGCCCTCGCTGCGTGCGGCCGGTCGCGAGGCGGCACGCAGCACGCTGCTGGGCCTGCCCATCATGGTGCTGCTGTTCCTGCTGTTTCCTCGCATCGCGCCGCTCTGGGGCCTGCCCGGCCAGACCGCCGGCACCGGCCTGAACGACACGCTGCGCTTCGGCGAGATCGCCGAGCTGGCCAGTGACGAGAGCATCGCGATGCGGCTGCGGCCGCTCGCCGGCGGCTCGCTGCCGGCGGCCTCGCAGATCTATGTCCGCGGCCCGGTGCTGAGCCTGTTCGACGGCCAGCAGTGGAAAGCCGATCCGATGGTCGGACCGCGTCGCGAGCTACTCGAGTTGCAGGGACCGGTGCTGCGCTACGAGGTGATGCTCGAACCGCAACGCCTGGCCATCCTGCCGCTGCTGGAGATGGCACCCGGCCAGCCCGGCGAGAGCTGGAGCCCGCGCGCGGGGCTGGAGCTGCGTCGCGCGCTGGACCTGAGCTGGATCTCCCGCCGCACGATCGGCGAGCGCCTTCGCTTCGAGCAGGTGGCGGTGATTGACCCGGCCGCGGTGCGCGTCGGCCCCTTCCAGGAGCAGCCGGGACTGCAGCGGCTTCGCCAGCAGCCGGAGGCGCTGAATCCGCGCCTGCAGGCCTGGGCCCGCGAGCAGGCCCGCGCCCTGGCGGCCGACGGCAGCGACGCGCCGCAGCTCAGCCAGCGCCTGCTGGCACACATCCGCGAACAGCCGTTCCGCTACACGCTGACGCCGGGGGTTTACGGCGAGGACAGTCCGCATGCGGTCGATGAGTTCTGGTTCGACCGCCGCGCCGGTTTCTGCGAGCACTACGCCACCGCCTATGTGCTGGCGATGCGGGCCGCCGGCGTGCCGGCGCGCATCGTCACCGGCTTCCAGGGCAGCGACGCGGTGGCGGTCGAGGGCTGGACCGCGATCCGCAACAGCAATGCGCACGCCTGGGCCGAGTACTGGACGCCGGGGCTGGGCTGGCAGCGGGTCGATCCGACGGCGGCGGTCGCGCCCGAGCGGGTCGAGCGCGGCAACCTGCTGGTGGCGAATCCGGGGGTGCTGCGCGGCGCCGTCGACGCGCTGGACCCGGCACTGTGGCGCCGACTTCGCGAGCTCAGCGAACGCATTGACCTGCGCTGGCAGCAATGGGTGCTGGGCTACGAGCGTCAGCAACAGTTCCAGTTGCTGGAGAAGCTCGGCTTCAGCGCTCCCGACTGGCATACGCTGGGTCATGTCGCCGCGGGATTGATGGCGGCGCTGGCCCTGATGGCCTGGATCTGGCAGCGGCTGCAGGGCCGACCTCGCAACCCCTGGCAACGCCGACTCGAGCAAGTGCACCTGCTGCTTGGGCGCGCCGGCTGGCAGCTACCACGCCACGCCGCGCCGCTGCGCTGGGCCGAGGCGTTGCGCGAGGCCCATGCGCCGGAGCCTGTTGTGCACGCGCTGCTGGTGCTGGAGCAGTGGCGTTACGGGCCCGAGGCCGACGCGACGACGGGCTGGCGGGCACGCTGGCGCGAAGCCCGGCGCTGGTCGCACTGGTGGCGCGGGCTGCGCGCCAGTCTGCAACGCTGACCGCGACAATGTCAGCCTGCCCCGACTGACCTGCCAGCCTTGCCTGATACCGCTCCGACCCGCCGCCTGCTGCTCGCCCTGGGCCTAGCCGCCGCCCTGCCCAGTGATGCGGCGCCGAAGAAGCGGCGACCGCGTCCGGCACCGGCACGACAACCGGCCAGCGCCGCGGCGCCGGCTCACGGTGGCCGAACAGGCGACTACGGCCAACGGGCCGATGTGCGCGCCTGGGCCCTGGCCCAGACCGCCGCCGGCGCGCCGCTGGCGGCCTGGCGCCTGGAGGATTTGCTGTCGGAGCTGGGTCAGGCGCGCTACCAGCCGAAGGTGGCCCAGCTGATCCTGCCGCCGCCGGCCGGCGTGGCCAAGGACTGGACCGCCTACCGCGACCGCTTCATCGAGCCGCAGCGCCTGCGCGCCGGCCTGCAGTTCTGGGAGGCGCATGCGCCCGCACTGCAGCGCGCCGAGGCGCAGTACCAGGTACCCGCGGCCCTCATCGCCGGCATCATCGGCGTCGAGACCTACTACGGCCGCCTGCAAGGCAGTTTCCGGGTGCTCGATGCGCTGCTCACGCTGGGCTTCGACTTCCCCGGTGGCCGCAGCGACCGCAGCGCGTTCTTTCGCGACGAGTTGACGGCCCTGCTGCTGCTCGCTCGCGCCGAGGCCAGGCCGGCGGGCGAGTTCCGCGGCAGCTTCGCCGGCGCCATGGGCATGGGCCAGTTCATGCCGTCGAGTTGGCGCGCCTACGCCGTCGACTTTGACGGTGACGCCCACATCGACCTGGCCAGTAATGCGGCCGACGCGATCGGCTCGGTCGGCCACTTCCTGCTGCGCCATGGCTGGCAGGCCGGCCTGCGCACGCACCTGTTCGTCGACCCACCGGTCGACGCCGCGGCCCGCGGGCGCCTGCTGGCGCCGGATATCGACCCACGCTGGAACCTGCAGGTGCTGCAGACCGAAGGCCTGCCGCTGCGCGATGACCAGACCGCAGCGGTCGAGAAGGACGGACCCTGGGCCCTGATCGCGCTGGAGAACGGCGGCCACGCACCGGCCACCCACCTGCTGGGGAGTCGCAACTTCTGGGTGGTGACGCGCTACAACCGATCGGCGTATTACGCGCTCGCAGTGCTTGAACTCGGCGAACGATTGCGCCAGTTGCGCGAGGCCGGCAGCTGATGCGCTGGAGCCTGTTCTGCCGCGTCATCGACAACTTCGGTGACGCCGGTTTTTGCCTCCGCCTGGCGCGCGAACTGCAGGCCCGCGATCAGCAGGTGGATCTGTACATCGACGATGCGGGACCACTGGCCTGGATGCAGGCGGGCGACGACGCGGTGCAGCCCTTGCCCTGGCCCAACGACAACGCACAGCCCTTGCTCGGCGACGTCGTCATCGAGGCCTTCGGCTGCGAGCTGCCGACCGGTGTGCAGGCCGCGATGGCTGCGCAAGCGCGTCCGCCGCTGTGGATCAACCTCGAGTACCTGAGCGCCGAGGCCTACGTCGAACGCAGCCACGGCCTGCCGTCGCCGGTGCTGAGCGGCGCCGCTCGGGGTCTGGTCAAGCGCTTCTGTTACCCCGGATTCAGCGCCGCCACCGCCGGACTGCTGCGCGAGAAGCAGCTGGAGGCGGCGCAGCGTCGGCATCAGGCCGACGACTGGCTGGCGGCGCACGGCATCGCGTCCCGACCCGGAGAGCGCCGCGTCAGCCTGTTCTGCTACGCGTCGGCACCGTTGCCCGCGCTGCTGGATGCGCTGCGCCAGCAGCCGACGCTGTTGCTCGTCTGCGGGGACATCGCGCTGCCGGCGCCGCTGGCCGGGGTTCGCGTTCAGCACCTGCCCCGACTCAGCCAGCACGACTATGACCGCCTGCTCTGGAGCTGCGACCTCAATCTGGTTCGCGGCGAGGACAGCTTCGTGCGTGCGCAGTGGGCGGGAAAGCCCATGCTGTGGCAGCTGTACCCGCAGCAGGACGGCGCACATCGGGCGAAGCTGGAGGCCTACCTGCAGCGCCGCGCTTTCCCCGAGTCGGTGCGCGCCGGCTGGCGGTGCTGGAACGGCCTGGGCGATCCGGCAGCGCTGGCGGCAGCGCTGGATGGCGGCGCCGATGCCGCCGCCGAAGCCCTGGCCTGGCGTGAACAACTGCGGACCGGACCGGAACTCGTCGCTGTGCTGATGAACTGGGCGGCCGAGTCGGCGACCGCTCGCGGCTAGAATCGCGGGCTTTGCGCCAGGCGCCGCTGTTTTGGGCTGGCCGGCGCAGTGCCGCTCAACCGATCCAGCGCGCCCATGCGGCGCCAGCACACCATGAAAATCGCCCAGGAAATCCGCGCCGGCAACGTCATCATGCAGGGCAAGGACCCGATGGTCGTCCTGAAGACCGAATACAGCCGCGGCGGCCGCAATGCCGCCACGGTGCGCATGAAGCTCAAGAGCCTGCTGAACAGCAGCGGCACCGAAGTCGTCTTCAAGGCCGACGACAAGATGGACCAGATCATCCTCGACAAGAAGGAGTGCACCTACTCCTACTTCGCCGACCCGATGTACGTCTGCATGGACTCCGAATACAACCAGTACGAGGTTGAAGCCGAGAACATGGGCGACGCCATCAATTACCTGCAGGACGGCATGGAGTTGGAAGTCGTGTTCTACGACGGCAAGGCGATCAGCGTCGAACTGCCGACCAGCGTGGTGCGTGAAATCACCTGGACCGAGCCGGCCGTCAAGGGCGACACCTCGGGCAAGGTGCTCAAGCCGGCCAAGATCGCCACCGGTTACGAAATCATGGTTCCGATTTTTGTGGCGCAGGGCGACAACATCGAAATCGATACCCGCACCAACGAGTACCGCAAGCGCGTTTGAGCGCCACGGCTCGATGAGAAAGGCGCTCCTCGGAGCGCCTTTTCTTTTGCCCGCCTGCGGCCCAAAAAAACAAACCCCGCCGAGGCGGGGTTTGTGCTTGGGTGAACCGAGGATTACTTCGGCTGCACCGTGCGGGTACCGACGACCTCGATCTCGGTGCGGCGGGTCTTCGCCTTGCCTTCACGGGTCTTGTTGTCGGCGACCGGGCTCTTCTCGCCCTTGCCTTCGGTGTAGACGCGATTGGCTTCGACGCCCTTGCTGACCAGATAGGTCTTCACCGCTTCCGAACGACGCACCGACAGACGCTGGTTGTACTCGTCGGAACCGTCGCTGTCGGTGTGACCGACGGCGATGATGACTTCGAGGTTGATCGCGCCCATCTTCGAGACCAAGTCGTCCAGCTTGGCCTTGGCTTCGGGCTTCAGCACCGACTTGTCGACATCGAAGAACGCATCGGCAGCGTAGGTGACCTTCTCGACCACCGGCTTCGGCGGTGCCGGCGGAGCGGCGGGAGGCGCGGCCTTGGCGACCGGTGCCGGGGCGGCAGCGGGCGGTGCCGGCGGAGCCGGCGGAGGCGGCGGCTTCAGTGCGCCATCGCAGTTGCCATCCGGGAATGCCTTCACACCCTTCAGATTGGTCGCACCCTTGGCTGCCGTCGCCGGCGTCCAGAAGTTGTTGCGCCAGCAATGCTCGCTCGTGCCGTTGAGCCAGACCAGCTTGCCATCGGCACCGCTCATCCAGTTGTCATTGGTCTGCGCCTGAACGCCGGTGTGGCTCAGAGCGGCCAGGGCCAGCAGCGAGGCCACGCGGGACAGTTTGTTCATAGTTCTCCTCTCAAGGGTGCCGCAGTTGCCTGGGCAGAAGGGTCAGCGAAACCTCAAGGGACGCCTGCGTCAGCGCCCCGCATGGGATGAACCGCGCGAGTGTGCCATGAGGCTTTCCACCGACGCATTGTGGCGGCCTCGTTTGACGGCACCATGGCGATGTTGCAGTGGAACGACAAGACGCGACCCATAGAATCGCGCGCTTTTGTCACAGGCATTGCATGCGCCCTCCCCGGCCCTGCAATCCAACTCGCCGGTCATCGCTGCATGAGCTCTCAATTCGCCAAGGAAACCCTGCCCATCAGCCTCGAGGAGGAGATGCGGCGCTCCTACCTTGACTATGCGATGAGCGTCATCGTCGGGCGTGCGCTTCCCGACACCCGCGACGGCCTGAAGCCGGTTCATCGGCGCGTGCTGTTCGCGATGCACGAGCTGAACAACGACTGGAACCGCCCGTACAAGAAATCGGCGCGTATCGTCGGCGACGTCATCGGTAAATACCACCCGCCCGGTGACACCGCGGTCTACGACACCATCGTGCGCATGGCCCAGGATTTCAGCCTGCGCCACATGCTGGTCGATGGTCAGGGCAATTTCGGCTCGGTCGACGGCGACAACGCGGCCGCGATGCGCTACACGGAAATCCGCCTGGCGAAGATCGCGCACGAGATGCTGGCCGACATCGACAAGGAAACCGTCGACTTCGGCCCGAACTACGACGGCTCGGAGAAGGAGCCGCTGGTGCTGCCGGCGCGGCTGCCGAACCTGCTGATCAACGGCGCTGCCGGTATCGCGGTCGGCATGGCGACCAACATCCCGCCGCACAACCTCAACGAGGTCGTCGACGCCTGCCTGCACACGCTGCGCAACCCGGATGTGTCCATTGACGAGCTGATGGGCTTCATCCCGGCACCCGACTTCCCGACCGCCGGCATCATCTACGGCCTGGAGGGGGTGCGTGAGGGCTATCGCACCGGCCGCGGCCGCGTGGTGATGCGCGCCAAGGTGCACTTCGAGGACATCGACAAGGGCAACCGTCAGGCCATCATCGTCGACGAGATTCCCTACCAGGTGAACAAGAAGACCTTGCTCGAGCGCATCGCCGAGCTGGTCCATGAGAAGAAGCTCGAAGGCATCAGCCACATTCAGGACGAGTCCGACAAATCGGGCATGCGCGTCGTCATCGAGCTCAAGCGCGGCGAAGTCCCCGAGGTGGTGCTGAACAACCTCTACAAGCAGACGCAGCTGCAGGACAGCTTCGGCATCAACATGGTGGCGCTGGTCGACGGCCAGCCCAAGCTGTGCAACCTGAAGGACCTGATCTCGGTCTTCCGGGAGCACCGCCGCGAGGTCGTCAACCGCCGCACCGTGTACGAGCTGCGCAAGGCGCGCGAACGCGGCCATGTGCTCGAAGGCCTGGCGGTGGCCTTGGCCAACCTCGACGACTTCATCGCCCTGATCAAGAACGCGCCGACGCCGCCGGTGGCCAAGGCCGAGCTGATGGCGCGCGGCTGGGATTCCAGCCTGGTGCGCGAGATGCTCGCGCGCGCCGACGCCGACAACCCGGGCAGCGCCGCCTCGTTCCGCCCGGATGGGCTGGAGGCGCAGTACGGCCTGCAGGCCGACGGGCTCTATCGCCTCAGCGAGACCCAGGCCGGCGAAATCCTGCAGATGCGCCTGCAGCGCCTGACCGGGCTGGAGCAGGACAAGATCGTCGGCGAGTACAAGGACGTGATGGCGCAGATCGCTGATCTGCTCGACATCCTGGCCAAGCCGGAGCGCGTCACGACGATCATTGGCGACGAGCTGACGGCGCTCAAGCAGGAGTTCGGCCAGACCAAGCTGGGCGCGCGCCGCAGCCAGATCGAGCGCAACGCGCTGGAACTCGGCACCGAGGACCTGATCACCCCCACCGACATGGTGGTCACGCTCAGCCACACCGGCTACATCAAGAGCCAGGCGCTCAGCGAGTACCGCGCGCAGCGCCGCGGCGGTCGCGGCAAGCAGGCCACGGCGACGAAGGAAGACGACTGGATCGACCAGCTCTTCATCGCCAACACGCACGACTGGATCCTCTGCTTCAGCAACCGCGGTCGCGTCTACTGGCTGAAGGTCTGGGAGGTGCCGCAGGGTTCGCGCAACTCGCGCGGCAAGCCCATCGTCAACATGTTCCCGCTGCAGCCCGACGAGAAGATCACCGTCGTGCTGCCGCTGACCGGCGAGTTCCGCAGCTTCCTGGAGAGCCATTACATCTTCATGTGCACCGGCATGGGCACCGTGAAGAAGACCGCGCTGTCCGAATTCAGCAACCCGCGCAAGGCCGGCATCATCGCGATCAAGCTCGACGAGGGCGATCAGCTGATTGGCGCGGCCGTCACCGATGGCCATCACGACGTGATGCTGTTCTCTGACGGCGGCAAGGCGGTCCGCTTCGACGAGGACGATGTGCGCGCCCTGGGTCGCGACACGCGCGGCGTGCGCGGCATGGACCTGCCGGAGAACCAGTCCGTCATCGCCATGCTGGTGGCCGAAGACGAGCAGCAGTCGGTGCTGACCGCGACCGAGAACGGCTACGGCAAGCGCACCTCCATCGTCGAGTACACCCGCCACGGCCGTGGCACCAAGGGCATGATCGCGATCCAGCAGAGCGAGCGCAACGGCAAGGTCGTCGCCGCCACGCTGGTGCGGGCCGAGGACGAGATCATGCTGATCAACGACAAGGGCGTGCTCGTTCGCACCCGCGTTGCCGAGATCCGCGAACTCGGCCGCGCCACGCAAGGCGTGACCCTGATCGCGCTGGACGATGGCAGCAAGCTCTCCGGCTTGCAGCGAATCGTTGAGAACGATGCCGGCAACGATGCCGATGGCGTGACCGAGAACGACGCCTCTCCCGATACCCCTACCGATACCCCCGAAGGAAACGCCTGATGCTCCGCACCGCCCCCCTGATCGCCGCCACCTTCGTCGCGGCTTCGCTGCTGGCTCCGGCTCAGGCTCAGACCAAGAAGCAACTCGTCGAGAAGATCCTGGCCATTCAGAAGCCGCAGTACGAGCAGTTCGGCGTGATGATGGCGCAGGCGCCGGTGCAGCAGCTGCTGCAGCAGGCTGCGCAGGTGCTGCGCGCCCGCGTGCCTGAGGACAAGCGCGAGAGCGTCGGCAAGGCCATGGACGAAGAGGTCAAGGCCTACATGAAGGACGTCACGCCGGCATTGCGCGCCAGCGCGATCAAGCATGCGCCGGAGGCGATCGGCGCCAAGCTGGAAGCCGGCTTCAACGAGGCCGAGCTGAAGCAGTTGATCCAATATCTGGAGTCGCCGGTCATCAAGCGCTACAACCAGCTGGGCCCCGAGTTCCAGAACGCGCTGGGACAGAAGGTCGCCGCCGAGCAGCGCGCGTTGATCGAGACCAAGGCCAAGGCGCTGGACGCGAAGCTGGTCGAGTTGCTCGGCATCAAGCCGCCGCCGGCCGCTGCGGCCAGCAAGCCCTGACCGGCGGCGCATGACGGCGGCACGCAGGCCCTACAACTTCTCGGCAGGTCCGGCCTGCCTGCCGCTGAGCGTGCTCGAGCAGGCCGCCGCCGAGATGGCGGACTGGCAGGGCTGCGGCATGGGCGTGATGGAAATGAGCCATCGCGGGCCGCAGTTCAAGCAGATCATCGAAGCGGCCGAGCGCGACCTGCGCAGCCTGCTGGCGGTGCCGGACGAGTTCGCCATCCTGTTCATGCAGGGCGGCGGCTTGGCGGAGAACGCGATCGTGCCGATGAACCTGGCGCGCCGCGGAAGCATTGACGCCGTGGTCACCGGCAGCTGGTCGGCAAAGTCGGCCGCCGAGGCCGGCAAGTACGCCGAGGTGCGCATCGCCGTCGACACCAAGGCGGCGGGCTATGCCGGCATTCCCGACCCGGCTGGCTGGCAGCTGCACCAGGACATCGACTACGTCCACCTGTGCAGCAACGAGACCATCGACGGCGTCGAATTCGACGAGTTGCCGGACCTCAGGGCCCTCGGCTGCGACGCGCCGCTGGTCGTCGATTGCTCGTCGAACCAGCTCAGCCGGCCGATCGACTGGACGCGGGTCGGCCTGGCCTTCGGCGGCGCGCAGAAGAACATCGGCCCGGCGGGTTTGACCCTGGTCTACGCACGCAGGGACTTGCTGGGTCAGGCCCTGCCGATCTGCCCGACGGCCTTCGACTTTGCCCGCGTCGCCGCCGAAGGCTCGATGTACAACACGCCGCCCACCTACGGCATCTACATCGCCGGCCTGGTGTTCCGCTGGGCACTGGGCTTCGAGTACGGCGGGCTGCACGGCCTGATGGCGATCGAGGCGCAGAACCGTGACAAGGCCGCCCTGGTCTACCGGTTCCTCGACGCGTCGAGCTTGTTCTTCAACGCCGTCGAGCCGGCCGCGCGCTCGCGGATGAACATCCCCTTCTTCCTGCGCGAACCCGCACTGACCGACACTTGCATTGCCAAGGCGAAGGATGCCGGACTGCTGCAGCTGAAGGGCCACAAGAGCAAGGGAGGTCTGCGGGCCTCGCTCTACAACGCCATGCCGCTGGCCGGCGCACAAGCCTTGGTGGACTTTCTCCAGGACTTCGAGCGACAACATGGCTGAGGCCAACGACGATTCCGCGCTGCTGGCACTGCGCGACCAGATTGACGCGGTGGACCGCGAGTTGCTGGACTTGCTGAACCGCCGTGCCGGCTTCGCGCAGGCGGTTGGCGAGATCAAGAAGCGCCAGGGCAGCCTGGTGTTCCGGCCCGAGCGGGAGGCCAAGGTCATCCAAGGCCTGAAGGCACGCAATGCCGGCCCGCTTCGCGACGACAACATCGCGCCGATCTGGCGCGAGATCATGAGTGCCTGCCGCTCGTTGGAAACTCCGACGCGCGTCGCCTACCTGGGGCCGGCCGGCACCTTCAGCGAGCAGGCGGCGCTGGGCTTCTTCGGCAGCAGCATCGTGCGCGTGCCGGCGGCCTCGATCGACGAGGTCTTCAAGCTCACCGCCGCCGGCGCCGCCGATTTTGGTGTCGTGCCGGTGGAGAACAGCACCGAAGGCGGCGTTGCACGCAGCCTGGACCTGCTGCTGTCGACGCCGCTGTTCATCATTGGCGAGACCAGCCTGTTCGTCCGGCACAACCTGTTGCGCGCCAAGGACGGCTTCGAAGGCATCGAGGCGGTCGCGGCGCATCCGCAGGCGCTTGCTCAATGCCAGGCCTGGCTGAACCAGCACCTTCCTCATGCTGAGCGCCGCCCGGTGGCCAGCAATGCGGAAGGCGCCCGACTGGCCGCGCAGGACCCGAAGCTGGCGGCCATCGCCAGTGACCGCGCCAGCAGCGAGTACGGCCTGCACATCGTTGCACCTGCCATCCAGGACGATGCGCACAATCGCACCCGGTTTGCCATCCTGACGCAACCTGAACAGCATCCCAGCCCGCGCGCCAGCGGCAACGACTGCACGTCGCTGGTGGTTTCGGTGCTCAACCGCCCGGGTGCGCTGCACGACCTGGTGGTGCCGCTGAAGACCCATGGCGTGTCGATGACCCGCTTCGAATCGCGCCCGGCTCGCAGCGGCGGACAGTGGGAGTACTACTTCTACATCGATCTGCAAGGGCACCCGGATCAACCGCATGTGGCGCAGGCGATGAAGGAGCTGCGCGACTGCTGCGCCTTCTTCAAGGTGCTTGGCACCTACCCGCTGGACACCCATTAAATTCCGCCCATGGCCCGCGTTCCCCGCCCCCAATTCCAGCAGCTCGGCGTGATCGGCTGCGGGCTGATCGGCGGCAGCTTCGCGCTCGCCATGAAGCGCGCCGGCATGGTCAAGCGGGTCATCGGTTACAGCAAGAGCCCGAGCACGACCGAGACGGCCAAGCGCATGGGCGTGATCGATGTGGCCGCCGAATCGGCGCTGCTGGCGGTGTCCGGCTCCGACCTGGTGTTGATCGCGGTCCCGGTCTCGGCCACCGAACCGACGCTGCGGGCGATTCGCCATCTCGTCGCGCCCGGCATGCTGATCATGGATGCCGGTTCGACCAAGGCCGATGTCGCGATCGCCGCGCAGAAGGTGCTCGGCCCTCTGGCGGCCCACTTCGTGCCGGCGCACCCGATTGCCGGCAAGGAGCTGGCCGGGGTGTCGAACGCCGACGCCCAGTTGTTCCAGGGCCGCCAGGTGGTCATCACGCCGCTGCCCGAGAACGAGCACGCGCTGGTGCAGAAGGCCGCAGGCGCCTGGGCCGGACTGGGCTGCAAGGTGCTGAAGATGACGCCGGAGAATCACGACGCTGCTTACGCAGCCGTGAGTCATTTCCCGCATCTGCTGGCGTTCGCCTACTTCCACTCGGTGATGCGCCAGCCCTCGGGTCGCGAGTTCATGGAGCTGGCCGGGACCGGATTCCGCGACTTCACGCGCATCGCCGGCGGCGAGGCCACCGTCTGGCGCGACATCCTGCTGGCCAATCGCGACGAGGTGCTGCACCAGTCGCAACGGCTGCGCGCCGCACTGGACCGGCTCGAGCAGTACATGAAAGACGGCGACAGCAGTGCGCTGGAAACCGTGCTGCGCCAGGTCAGCGATGCCCGCAACAAATGGGCGCCCGCGTTCTTCGACGCCGAGGACGGTGAGCCCTCTTCGCATTTCTGATGTTCAAGATTCCGTTTCTCGATCTGCCGCCGCTGCGCGGCGCGGCAGGCACCGTGCGCTTGCCGGGTTCCAAGAGCATTTCCAACCGCTTGCTGCTGCTGGCAGCGCTCGCCGAGGGCGAGAGCGAGATCCACGATCTGCTCGATGCCGACGACACCGCGGTGATGCTGACCGCGCTGCGTGAGCTGGGCTGCCAATGGCAGCGACGCGACGATGGCGCGCTGCTGCTGAAGGGACTGGGTGGACGGCTGGGTGCCCAAGAGGCCGACCTGTTTCTCGGCAACGCCGGTACCGCGATGCGGCCGCTGGCCGCAGCCCTGGCCTTGCTGGCCGCGCGCGATGGCGGCAGCTACTGCCTTCGCGGCGTGCCGCGCATGCACGAACGACCGATCAAGGATCTCGTCGACGCGCTGAGGGGGCTGGGCTGCGCGGTCGACGACCTGGGCGAACCCGGGTTCCCGCCCTTGCGCGTGCACGGCAGTTCCAAGCTGCGACTGGACGCGCCCGTCCGCGTACGCGGTGACGTCTCCAGCCAATTCCTCACCGCACTGCTGCTGTGCCTGCCGCTGGTGGCAGCGAGCGAGATCCGCATCGAGGTGGACGGGGAGCTGATCTCCAAGCCCTATGTCGAGATCACGCTGGCCTTGCTGAAGCGCTTCGGCGTGGAGATCCAGCGCGACGAGTGGCGCAGCTTCACGATTCCAGCCGGCAGCCGCTTGCGCACGCCAGGCGTCCTGCATGTCGAGGGCGACGCGTCGGCAGCCTCCTACTTCGTCGCCTTGGGTGCCATTGCGGCCACAGGGGAACCGCTGCGCATCGAAGGCGTCGGCAGCTCGGCGCTGCAGGGAGATGTTGCCTTCGCCGAATACGCGCGCGCCATGGGCGCCCGCGTGACCCTGGAAGCCAACGCGATCAGCGTGGCGCGCGAGCGCTGGCCGCTGAAGGGCATCACGGCCGACTGCATCGCCATCCCGGACGCCGCCATGACGCTCGCCGTGATGGCCTTGTTCGCCGACGGCCCCACCGAGCTGACGGGCATCGGCAGTTGGCGGGTGAAGGAAACCGATCGCATCGCAGCCATGGCCACCGAACTGCGAAAGCTCGGCGCCGTGGTTGAGGAAGGCTCCGACTGGATCCGCGTCCAGCCGTTGCGGCAGTGGCGGGCCGCCAGCATCCACACCTATGACGACCACCGCATGGCGATGTGCTTCTCGCTGGCAGCGTTGAACCCCTTGCTGGGCGGCAGGCCGGTACCGGTCCGGATCGAAGACCCGGCCTGCGTGGCGAAGACCTTTCCCGACTACTTCGAGGCGCTCTTTGGCCTAGTTCAGAGCGAACCCGCAGACGTTCCGGTCATTGCCATCGACGGGCCCACCGCGTCGGGCAAGGGAACCTTGGCCGATGAAGTCGCCAAGCGCATCGGTTACACCGTGCTGGATTCCGGGGCGCTTTATCGAGCTGCCGCACTGGCGGCGCAACGTGCTGGCGTTCCTTGGGATGATGCCGATGGCGTTGCCAAGCTGGCGGCAACGCTTCCGCTGCGCTTCAAATCTGGCCGCACTTTTCTCGATGATGAAGACATCAGCGAGAAGTTGCGGGAGGAAGCGATCGGTTTGGGCGCATCGACGGTAGCTGCCCACGCTTCCGTCCGAAAGGCGTTGCACGAACTGCAACTGGCATTCCGGCGCCCACCGGGGCTCGTGGCCGATGGCCGCGACATGGGCACGGTGGTTTTCCCCGATGCTGCGCTGAAGGTATTCCTCACGGCGAGTCCCGAGGCCAGAGCAGATCGCCGGCACAAGCAATTGATTTCAAAGAGAATTCCGACTAACATCGCGGGCTTGCTGGCTGACCTCAAGCGCCGGGACGAACAAGACCGCAATCGGTTCGTCGCTCCCTTGAAGCCAGCAGCCGACGCCAAAGAACTTGACAACAGCGACTTGAGCATCGATGAATCGGTGCAGCAGGTGCTGGATTGGTGGTTCGAGGCGCGTCAGTTTTCTGCCTCGTAAGAGGTTTATCCGCGCCCCGCTGCAACCCAGCGGGTTTGTGCAACCCTCCTGCCCCCAAGGCCGGAGCCAACCGCCGCAGCGGCCGCGCCGCTGCACTAGGAAATTTCCATGACGCTTACCCAAACCGCCGCCGCGGTCGAATCCTTTGCCGCGATGTTCGAAGAGTCGCTCCAGCGCAGCAACATGCGCTCGGGCGAAGTCGTTTCGGCCGAAGTGGTCCGCATCGACTACAACTTCGTGGTGGTAAACGCCGGCCTCAAGAGCGAAGCCTATGTGCCGCTCGAAGAGTTCAAGAACGACATGGGCGAGATCGAAGTCCAGGTTGGCGACTTCGTCTCGGTGGCCGTTGATGCCGTCGAGAACGGCTACGGCGACACCATCCTGTCGCGCGACAAGGCCAAGCGTCTGGCTTCGTGGCTGAGCCTCGAGACCGCGCTGGAGTCGGGCGACTTCGTCACCGGCACCGTCAGCGGCAAGGTCAAGGGCGGCCTGACCGTCATGGTCAACGGCATCCGCGCCTTCCTGCCGGGTTCGCTGATCGACACCCGTCCGGTCAAGGATCTGAGCCCGTTCGAGGGCAAGACCATGGAGTTCAAGGTCATCAAGCTGGACCGCAAGCGCAACAACGTTGTGCTGTCGCGTCGCGCGGTGGTCGAGGCCTCGATGGGCGAAGAGCGCGCCAAGCTGCTGGAAACCCTGTCCGAAGGCGCGATCGTCAACGGCGTGGTCAAGAACATCACCGAGTACGGTGCGTTCGTGGACCTGGGCGGCATCGACGGCCTGCTGCACATCACCGACATGGCATGGCGCCGTGTCCGCCACCCGACCGAAGTGGTCCAGGTTGGCCAGGAACTGACCGCCAAGGTCCTGAAGTTCGACGCCGAGAAGAACCGCGTCTCGCTGGGCCTGAAGCAGCTGGGCGACGACCCGTGGATGGGCGTGAGCCGCCGCTACCCGAACAGCACCCGCCTGTTCGGCAAGGTCACGAACATCGCCGACTACGGCGCCTTCGTCGAGATCGAACCGGGCATCGAAGGCCTGGTGCACGTCTCGGAGATGGACTGGACCAACAAGAACGTCGCTCCGTCCAAGGTCGTCACCCTGGGCCAGGAAGTCGAAGTCATGGTGCTGGAGATCGACGAAGACAAGCGTCGCATCTCGCTGGGCATGAAGCAGTGCCGCGCCAACCCGTGGGAGGAGTTCGCCGAGAACTTCAAGCGCGGCGACAAGGTCAAGGGCCCGATCAAGTCGATCACCGACTTCGGCATCTTCATCGGCCTGGCCGCCGGCATCGACGGCCTGGTGCACCTGTCGGACCTGAGCTGGAACGAGACCGGCGAAGCCGCCGTGCGCAACTTCAAGAAGGGCCAGGAAATCGAGGCCATCGTGCTGGCTGTGGACGTCGAGCGCGAGCGCATCTCGCTGGGCATCAAGCAGATGGACAGCGACCCGTTCACGAACTTCACCTCGGTCAACGACCGTGGCGCGACGGTGACCGGCAAGGTCAAGACCGTCGACCCGCGTGGCGCAGAGATCGACCTGGGCCAGGACATCATTGCCTACCTGCCGGCCAGCGAAATCAGCCGCGACCGCGTCGAGGATGCTCGCAACATCCTCAAGGAAGGCGACGAAGTGACCGCGCTGGTCATCAACGTCGACCGCAAGTCGCGCTCGATCAAGCTGTCCATCAAGGCCAAGGACGACGCCGACTCGCAAGAGGCGATGAAGTCCCTGTCGCAGACCAGCGAGCGTGAGAACGCCGGTACGACCAGCCTGGGTGCGCTGCTGCGCGCCAAGATGGAAAACAAGTCGTAATCAGGGACCTCCCTGATCTGGATGGGCGGCGGCGGATGCTGCCGCCCGCTATCCTTCAGAGGCCCGCCCGGTTTGGCTAACAAACCCAGCGGGCCTTCTCTTTTTGCAGCGCGACACCATGACCCGCTCCGATCTCGTCACTCTGCTGGCCGAACGCTTTCCGCAGATCAACCAGCGCGACACCGAGTTTGCGGTCAGGACCATTCTCGAAGCGATGAGCGACGCGCTGGCGCGTGGCCACCGCATTGAAATTCGTGGTTTCGGCAGCTTCAGCGTGAGCCGCAGACCGCCGCGCATGGGTCGCAACCCGCGCACGGGCGAGCAAGTGCCGATCCCTGAGAAGCTGGTGCCCCACTTCAAGCCTGGCAAGGCGCTGCGTGAAGCGGTCGAGGCCAAGGGCCAGGCAAAGATCGGTTGACGCGATGCGCCTGCTGACTTGGCTGCTGCGCTTGTTCCTCTTCTTCACCTTGTTCGCGTTCGCGCTGAACAACAGCCAGGACGTGGTCGTGCACTGGTTCTTCGGCTACCAATGGCGTACGCCGATGGTCATCGTGGTGCTGCTGGCCTTCGGACTTGGCGCCGCCTTTGGCATCGTGGCCATGGTCCCCGCCTGGTGGCGCCATCGCCGAGAGGCACAGCGACAGGCGCTTGCCGCCCGCGAAACGCTTGCCACCGGCCTGCAGGAGGCGCCAGGCGGCGTACGCGAGGGACTTTGATCCGCTTTGGTTGCTGCTTGTCATTCCAGCCGCGTTCGCTCTGGGCTGGATGGCATCGCTCTGGGACCTGCGACAGAGCCGGCGTGATCCCCGCAACGCGCCACTTGCCTACTTCAAGGGCCTGAACCTGCTCCTCAACGAGCAGCAGGACAAGGCCATCGATGCGTTCATCGAAGCCGTACAACTCGATCCGGACACCATCGACCTGCATTTCGCCCTCGGCAATCTGTTTCGCCGGCGGGGCGAAACCGAGCGCGCGGTGCTCGTGCACGAGCACCTGCTGCATCGTGGTGACTTGCCCGCTGCGGAGCGGGCGCGTGCGCAATATGCGCTGGCACAGGACTTCTTCAAGGCCGGCTTGTTCGATCGCGCGGAAGCCGCCTATCTGGCACTGAAGGGCAGCGCCTACGAACTTGAGGCCGAACTGGCCCTGCTCAGCCTTTACGAGCGTTCGCAGGACTGGTCCAAGGCGGGCGAGATCGCGCTTGCCTTGGAAGCAAGAGGTACTGGCTCCTTCGCGTCCAGGCGGGCTCACTACCTGTGCGAACAGGCGCTGGCGGCGCGTGCCCAGGGGAACTCGGATCAAGCGAACAAGCTGCTGGCACAAGCCCAAGCGCTGGCTCCTGCCCACGCGCGGTCAAGGGTGCTCGAGGGCCAATGGGCATTGGCTGCAGGCCAAGCCGACGCAGCGATGAAAGTCTTTGAAGCGCTTTGGGCCGTATCGCCGACCAGCTTCAACCTGGTGGCGTCTGACTATGCACAAGCGGCCCAGAAATCCGGGAGCTCGGACGCGGCATTCAATCGTCTGCAGGAACGCCACCGGCTCTCGCCGAGCCTAGCTCTGCTGCGGGCGATGGAAGCGCTGGATCCCGCGGGCAACGCAAAGCGTTTGCAGCAGCACCATGAGGAACATCCTTCTCTGAACGCGGCCCGTGGCCTGATCTCACCCCTGCTGCAACGTCACGCCGCGGATGCCGCCCCCGCGCTGCTGCGCGCCATTGACGCCGCGGCAAGGCCGTTGCTTCGCCACCGATGCGCCGCGTGCGGCTTCGAGGCAACGCACTACTTCTGGCAATGTCCGGGCTGCCTGAGCTGGGACAGTTTCCCGCCCCGCCCCGTCGAGGAGCTTTGATGGACGACCGCTTCGTCATCTGCATGAAATGGGGCACGAAGTACGGCCCCGAGTATGTGAACCGGCTTTACGGCATGGTGGCGCGTCATTTGAAAGGGAGCTTCCGCTTCGTTTGCTTCACCGACGACGTCACGGGCATTCGCCCGGAGGTGGAGAACTTCCCGCTGCCTGAATTGAAGCTGCAGGCCAGCAAGCTCGATGGTGGCTGGCGCAAGCTCAACAGCTACCAGGCGGACCTCTACGGACTGAAGGGGCAGGCCCTGTTCCTGGATCTGGACGTGGTCATCGTCGACGACATCACGCCTTTCTTCGAGTTCCCGGGCGAGTTCCCCATCATCAAGGACTGGAAGCGCCCCTGGCGGGTGACCGGCAACTCCTCGGTTTACCGCTTCACGCTGGGCGCCCACGTCGACCTGCTGGATCACTTCATCGCGAACCAAGCAGCGATTCGCGCCAAGCATCGCAACGAGCAGGAGTACCTGAGCCATTACCTCCACGAGCAGGGCAAGCTGGTGTACTGGCCCAAGGAGTGGTGCGCGAGCTTCAAGTACCAGTGCCTGCCGCCCTGGCCGCTGAGCTTCTGGCGGCCTGCCACGATCCCCGCCGGCTGTCGCATCGTCATCTTCCACGGCGAGGTGCATCCGCCGGACGCAATCGCCGGTCGCCGCAACAAGGCCCTCAGCGGCATGGTGCCCGCCACCTGGGTGGCGGAACACTGGCGGGAGTGAGCCGGTTTGGTTTTTTCTAGCTATGCCTTCTTAGTCTTTATGGTCGTGTTGCTAGCCAGCTACTGGCTTTCAACACTAGCGTCAACTATCGGCGTGCGTTTGCTGCAGTTGGCAATTGCGGCAACACCCTTCCTTTTCATTGTTGAACAAGCGTCAGTAGCCACTTGGATACTGCTGCCGGTGTTTGCCGCCGCTGGCGTAGTTTCGACGGCAGTCCTGTACTACGCGCAGAAAGATCCGAAGCGGCTCCTTGTTGCTGCATCACTGATCTTTTACGGCTTCTGGATCCCGAAGTACCTGATCCTGCTTGGCCTGTCCCTGGCCTTCAATTACGCGGTGTCGGCGGGGCTGACCGCGCCGGGCGATACCTGGCGCAAGCGCTGGTTGCTGCGCACCGGCATCGTCGTCAACCTGTCGCTGATCGCCTACTACAAGTACTTCGACCTGCTGCTCGGCGGCCTCAACGGCCTCTTCGATCTGGGCCTCCCCTTGCAGCACATCGTGCTGCCGATCGGCATCAGCTTCTTCACGTTTCAGCAGATCGCCTACCTGGTCGACGTGGCCGAAGGCAAGACCACGCGCGCGGCGCCGCTGGACTATGTCTTCATCATCGTCTTCTTCCCGCACCTGATCGCCGGGCCGGTGGTGCTGCAGGAGCATCTGCTGCCGCAGGTGCGAGAGAAGAAGGACTGGAAGCTGCGGGCCGACCAGGTCGGCCTGGGCCTGGCCCTGTTCAGCTTCGGCCTCTTCAAGAAGACCGTGCTGGCCGACAACATCGGCCGCTACGCGGACGCCATCTTCGTCACCGCGCAGAACACGCCGGTGGGCACACTCGATGCCTGGATGGGCGCCATCGCCTACAGCTTCCAGATCTACTTCGACTTCAGCGGCTACTCGGACATGGCCGTCGGCTTGGCCTTTCTCTGGGGCTTTCGCCTGCCGATGAACTTCTACTCGCCCTACAAGGCAGACAGCATCATCGAGTTCTGGCGGCGCTGGCACATCTCGCTGTCCAGCTTCCTTCGCGACTACCTGTACATCCGCCTGGGGGGCAACCGTCACGGCTTCCCCCGCACCATGATGGCCTTGATGGTGACCATGCTGCTGGGCGGGCTCTGGCACGGCGCCGGCCTGCAGTTCCTCGTGTGGGGCGGCCTGCACGGCGCCTACCTGGTCGTCAACCACTGCTGGCGGCGCTGGGGCGGTCCGGCACTGCCCAAGATCGCCGGCGTGCTTCTCACTTATGCGGCCGTCTGCGTGGCGTGGATTTACTTCCGCTCCGGCTCGATCGCCGAGGCCAACCAGTTCGTCGCAGCCCTTGCAGGCTTCGGGGCAGCTGAATCGTTCACCCCGACCTCGCGCGGCGTGGTCACCTTCGTCTGGCTGTACTTCGTGATCGCCTGGGCCCTGCCCAACACGGTGCAGATCTTTGCCGCCCATCAGATGGTGGTGCCCAGCAAGGCGTTCGCCCAGCACTTGGACGCCGACCCGCAGAGCCGCTTGCGTTACCGCTTCACTCCGGTCTGGGCGGCGATCACTGCGCTCACGTTCACGATCGGCTGGTTCGCCATCAGCAACCTCAGCCCGTTTCTCTACTTCCAGTTCTGATGATGCAAAGCCCCCAGCGTCATCTACAGACCCTGCTGGCCGTGGCGGCCGTGCTGTGGCTGATCGTGATCGGCATCAACGGCACGGCCTTCTACGTGATCGCCGCGCCCGAGAACCAGCGCATCCTGCAGAACAACGTAGGCTGGGAGCGCACCTACAAGCCGATGATCCACGACCGCCTGCAGCCCGAGGTGGCGGTCTTCGGCGCCAGCTGGGCACGGGACGCCTACGACTACGAAGAAATCACCGCCCTGCTCGGCCGGCCCTTCTTCAATCACGCGGTCAGCGGCGGTCAACCCTATGAGAACCGCCGCTTCCTGCAGTCGGCGCTCGCGGCCAATCCACAGCTGCAGGTGGTGATGCTCAACATCAACTCCTTCGAGCGCCACGCCAAGCAGTTGAAATTTCAATACGGGTTCAACGAGGGGCTGCTCAACGTTGAGCCGGACGGCAGCCCCAACCCGCAAGCCGCCTGGAACCGGTTCTTTGCGGCGACGCTGAGCGGCGCGGCGGTCGGCAACAACCTGTCGGCCTTTTCCATCCTGCGCGAGTTTCGCGGTGGCACGCCCAAGCAAGAACTGCTGCGCGCTTATGACCGGCACGATCTGAAAGCCAACCCGCGCCTGGCCGGATGGGTGCGCATGCTGACAGGCGAACTTAGCGGCGAGGGCGAGCCGGAGCCCTTTGACACCGCTACGGTGGCCGCCAGATTCGAGGAACTGGGCCAGGCAGTGCGCCTGGCCTGTGCCCGCGGGCTCCAGGTGAAGACCTATCTCACGCCAGGGCACCCGGTCATCGTGCGCTACGCCCCAGATCAGGCGGCGATGAAGATCGCCGTACTCGACTACTTGGCCAAGCTCAGGTCCAGCTGCCCACAGGGCCTGGCCTACTGGGACTTCGCCTACCCCAACGCGATGACCCTGGAGGGTCTTGGCGGGCCGGACCGCGGTGGCCTTTCGCGCTACTTTCGCGAGGACGGGCATCCTCGACCAACGGCCGGCGAACTGATGGCGGCCCAGATGTTCTCGCGCCGGCTGTTCGACGCACCGCTGCAGGACATGGGGACCGACTTGCTGGCCCTGCCACGAGCCAAGGCCGTGGACTGGATCCAACGTCGCGAAGCACGCTGGCGGGGTGACTGGCGGGAGGACGAACGCCAGGCCGTTCTGGAAGATCTGATGACGACGCGCAAGCACGGGGCACCCGCCGCCCCGTAGCATTCGCGCCTGAACCCCGGAGTAGCACCATGAGCACCACGACCCTGCGCCTCGACCAACTCGCCGGCACCCCGCTGAAGACCGAACCCTTCGAGTACCTGGTGGTGCGCGACTTCCTAAGCCGCGAGGCCCTTGATGCAGCTCGCCGCGACTATCCGGCGGTCCCGAGTGCCGGCTCGCACCCGCCGGCCGGCTTGAAGATTGAGGGGGGCTTCAAGAAGGTCATCGACGATTTCTACAGCCCGGAGTTCCGCAAAGTCATCGAGGAGAAGTTTGCCGTCGACCTCGCCGACCGCCCGCTGATGTACACCGTGCGCGGCCACTGCCGCGCGCGCGACGGCCAGATCCACACCGACACCAAGAGCAAGATCATCACCGTTCTGCTCTACATGAACGATGACCACTGGAACAACGAGAACGGTCGCCTTCGTCTGCTGCGCAATGGCACAGACCTCGACAATTTTGTCGAAGAGGTTGAGCCGGCGGGTGGCACGCTGCTCGTGTTCAAACGCAGCGACCACAGCTGGCACGGCCACACCAGCTTCGAGGGCCCGCGCCGAGCGCTGCAATTCAACTGGGTGACCGACCAGAGCGTGGTTGACCGCGAGCAGAACCGCCACGGCATCTCGGCCTTCTTCAAGAAGCTGATGGGCCGCGACACGATGACGATGTGAGCGCACTTGCCGCGGGTTGCGCCACAGCTTGCATCGCTGAACGCCTGGCAAGGGCACACGCGTACTGACAGTCCTCATGCCCCCTATTCGCTTCATCAATCTCGAGCGTGATGCTGAACGCCGACATCGCCTGGAAGCCGAGCTTGCTCGCCTTGGTTTGCAGGGAGAGCGTTTTCCAGCGGTGCTTTGGACGGCACTTTCCGCCACCGATCAAGCCAGGCTGTACAGCGCAACGCTCAATGAACAGCAGTTCCACAAGCCACTGGTGAATGGCGAGAAGGGCTGCTACGCAAGTCACCTTGCGCTGTGGCAGTGGCTGGTCGACAGCGCCTACGGCATGGCCATCGTCCTCGAAGACGACGTTCGCCTTCGCGACGACTTCGGGCGCGTGGTCGAAGCCATCGAGGCCCTCCCCGCCGAACGCTGGGACATGATCAAGCTCATCGGCCGAGCCGGCTTGGGCAAGCGCGAGAAGCTGCGCGGGCGCGAGCCACTGTGCGAAGGCTTTGCCCTCCAGCACTACCGTCGCGTGCCCAGCCTCACGGCGGGTTATGCAATCAACCGCAACGGCGCAGCCAAACTATTGGCCAGCCGACTGCCTTTCGGTCGTCCCATTGATGTGGACCTGCGGCATTGGTGGGAAAGCGAGCAGCTCAAGGTCCTGGGTCTGGATCCAGCAGTGATTGAACTTGACGAGACCAGCTTCGAGAGCAGCATAGGCGCCAAGGTGGCGGAGGCCGGGCTGCAGGCCAAATGGCGGAAGTTCCGCCACAAAGTCCGTTACACGCTGGGCAATGCCTGGCACAACCGCTCATGACTTCAACAGTGCAGCGGCCACTCGTGCTGGTGTCCTGGCATGGTGGGCAAGCACCATTGCCGTGTCTGCACATCGACGCGGCAGCGCAGTTCGACTGGCTGCTGTTCGACTACACCGGTCGGCAATCGAGCGGCTTACGCGAGGTCTGCGGTTTGCAGGTTCAGGTCCTGTCGGAGGCGACAGAGTGCAAGGGAGACATCTTCAATGCCTTGTCCACCTGGCTACATGAGCAGGGCCGTTGCCCCGAGTACGTCGGATTGATCGACGACGACGTATGGATCGGTGTCAGCGACATCAATCGCGCCTTGCATCTGGCGCGCTGCGAAGGCCTGGATCTGTTCTCGCCGACGCTGATGCACGACAGCCACTACACGCACCGATGGATGCTGGGCCAGCCCGATCGCTTGTTTCGGGAAGTCGATTGGGTGGAGGTCATGATGCCCTTCTACCGCGGTGACCTGTTTCTTGCGGCTCGGGAGCACCTGGTGGGCAATGTTTCCAGCTGGGGACTGGATAAGTACCTGTGGCCAACGCTTCAGCAACTACGAGGTCAAACACGAACGGCGCTGATCGACGCAGTACGAGCGAGCCATCGCCGACCGATCACCAGTGGCCAGAAGACCTACAGAACTGGCCGCACGGCATTCGATGAACTCCAGGCCATGCGCGAGCTGAGCCTGAAGCTTGTCGATCAACAGCCAGGACTCCGACAGTCAGACTGGTTCCGACGCATCTTTCTCCAACGCCATGTTCGCAGTCGCTGGCAGCAACTGCTGGCAGGTTTGGGACGCCCGATCAGACGTTGGATCGCTCAAAGTACTTGAACTGAGTTGACGGGTTGTGCCCCAACACTGACGCCCGGCAACCGCCTCACTCCGCCGACTCGCCCACAACTGCGCACGTTTTGCTGCGCCTGGCCATTTTGGTTTGCCGAGTTGCGCCAAGCAAAAACCCCCTGCAGCTGAGCTACAGGGGGTTTTCTGGGGTAATAGCCTGACGATGTCCTACTTTCACACGGGTAATCCGCA